>SL_3KL_010_SEDDRAFT_10003158_pt1 | contig 15020 bp, 11 predicted proteins | sample SodLakKL_010_SED_2_FD_10381 | JGI IMG/M metagenome (IMG submission 10381)
CTCTACGAGGGAGAGCACATTCCGGTGGCCACCCTTGAGGGGATGAGGGACCGCACCATCACGGTGAGCGGGTTCTCCAAGACCTTCAGCATCACCGGATGGCGGGTGGGGACCATCGTGGCCCCGCCGGATCTCACCGCAGCCATCCGGAAGGTCCACGACTTCCTCACGGTAGGAGCCCCGGCACCCCTTCAGGAGGCCTGCGCCGTGGGACTCGAGTCGCTGGGCCCGGAGTACTACCAGGAGATGGTGGACAAGTACCGGGAGCGGAGGACCATCCTGGTGGACGGCCTCCAGTCCGCCGGGTTCCGCTGCGCGCCCCCGGCCGGTGCCTACTACATCCTGGCCGACTTCTCCGAGATCAGTCCCCTGGATGACGTGGAATTCTCTCTCCGCCTGACCCGGGAAGCGGGTGTCACGCCCGTCCCGGCCTCCTCCTTCTTCCACGACCCGGCCATGGGGCGGAACCTGGTCCGCTTCGTCTTCTGCAAAGAGAACCACACCCTGGAGGCTGCGGCGGAGCGGCTCCGGGCCTTCACCGGTGCGGGAGGCTGATGCCCCCGGGCCTTCACCGGCGCGGGCGGCTGATGCCCCCACGGTTTCCGGTTCAAGGGCCGCTGGGGGTCATCCTCCCCCCGATCTGGCGCCCACCCGGAGTCGGTGATAACGTCTCCACCTCGCTGTGCTCCGGGGGCGACCGCCCCGCCGGAGCCTGATTCCCAACCACTCGGATCAGGCCATGACCCAACCCCGGCAACGCCGGAGGCCCGAAGGAAGCCTCTCCCTCGGCCCCCTCCCTGGCGCCCTCGTCCTCGGCACTCTGCTCCTCGGTATCGCTCTCCTCTTCTCCCCCACCCCCGGACTGGCGCAGGCCACGGATGGCGATTGGGAATGGAGCCTCTGGGGAGGGGATGCAGCCAGCACCCGCTACGCCCCCCTGGACCAGATCGACGCAGGGAACTTCGAGTCGCTGCAGGTGGCCTGGCGCTGGCAGGCGGCCAACTTCGGTCCGGCCCCCGACTTCGTCTACCGGGCCACCCCCATCTATGTGAAGGGACGCCTCTACACGGTGGCCGGCACCCGGCGGACGGTGGCGTCCATAGACCCCGCCACCGGGGAGACCCTCTGGATCTGGCGGATGCCCCACAACCCCCGATGGGAGGCCTCGCCCCGACAGAATTACGGGAAGTCGGTCGTCTACGAGGAGGTGGACGGGCGGGGACGGATCATCGTCACCACCCCGGGATTCTTCCTGGCGGCCCTGGACGCTGAAACGGGGCGCCCCATCGAGGGCTTCGGCCCCGACGGCACCGGGGTGGTGGACATGTTGGCCTACATGGGTGTTCCCTACGATCCATGGGAGGGCCCGGAGGTGGGGAAGATCACCACCAGCTCCGCCCCCATCGTGGTGGACGGTGTCATCGTGGTCCCCAACACCGGCGAGCAGGGCTACTACCAGATCGAGAAGGAGGACGTCCCCAACCACATCTTGGGCTTCGACGTCCGCACCGGTCAGTTCCTCTGGCGCTTCAACGTCATCCCCCGCCCGGGGGAGTTCGGCCATGAGACCTGGGAGGACGGGTCCTGGGAGTACACCGGGAACGTAGGGTCCTGGGCTCCCATCTCCGCCGACATGGAGCGGGGGATCGTCTACCTGGTCACCAAGGCCGGGACCAACGACTACTACGGGGGGCACCGCCCGGGCGACGGCCTCTTCGGGACCAGTATCCTGGCCCTGGATGCCAGCTCGGGCGAGCGGCTCTGGCACTACCAGCTGGTGCGCCACGACATCTGGAACTACGACACCCCCCACGCCCCCCAGCTCGTGGACCTGACGGTGGACGGCCAGGAGGTCCCCGCCGTGGTGGTGGTGACGAAGCAGAGCTTCGCCTACCTCTTCAACCGGGTCACCGGGGAGCCCATCTTCCCCTTCGAGTACCGGGACGTCCCCCAGTCCGATGTCCCCGGGGAGCAGACCTCGCCGGTCCAGCCCTTCCCCACCCTCCCGGCCCCCTTCGAGATGCAAGGGCTCGCCGAGGACGATCTGGTGGACTTCACCCCGGAACTCCGGGCCCAGGCGCTGGAGATCGTCTCCAACTACCGGATCGGTCCCCTCTTCACCCCTCCCGCCCTCCCTGATGAAGACGAGGGCATCATTGCCTCCATTCACTGCCCCGGCGCCAACGGCGGGGCCAACATCCCCGGCGGCGCCTCGGTGGACCCGGAGACGGGAATCCTCTACGTGGCCTCCATCAAGGGCTGCAGCGCCCCCCGCCTCATCCCGGGCGAGGACGTGCCCGGCGCCGACATGCGCTACGTCACCAATGGGCCCGGGGGCGTCACCGGTCCCCAGGGACTTCCCCTCTGGAAGCCGCCCTACGGCCGGATCACCGCCATCGATCTGAACACCGGCGAGACCCTCTGGTGGATCCCCAACGGAGGGACGCCTGAGGTGATCCGGGACCACCCGGCCCTGGAAGGGGTGGACATCGGCGTGACGGGCCAGCGGGGCCACGCCACCACCCTGGCCACCCGCTCGCTCCTCATCTACGGTGAGGGTAGAGGTGGAGAGCCCCTCCTCCGGGCGGTGGACAAACGGACCGGCGAAGAGGTGGGGCAGATTGGGATCCCCGCCCCCACCAGCACGGCCCCGATGACCTTCATGCACGAGGGAAAGCAGTACATCGTCCTCTCCCTGGCCCGGGGCGGCCATCCGGCGGAGCTGGTGGCCCTGACCCTCCCGTGATGGGGCGGTTCGAAGGCCTCGGACAGGGTTCGGATGAACGAGGGGGACGAGGTCGACGATTGCGGAAACAGAGCGTGCCTGAGCCTTTACCTGGAACCTGGGAGGTAGAAATGCAGGACCATCAACCGACGCCCCGGAGGCGTTTCCTGGGAGGGCTCCCGACCCTGGCCCTGGTCGCCGGCGTATTCCTCCTGGGGGCATGCGAGCCAGGGGAGGAAACCGTTGCGGCGGCCCCCGCCGCCGCCGCCGCCTTCGAGGTGGACCCCCATTGGCCGAGGGTCCTCCCCAACGACTGGGTCCTGGGACAGGTGACGGGGATCGCCGTGGACGACCGGGATCACGTCTGGATGGTCCACCGCCCCGGGAGCCTCACCGACCGGGAGCTGGGCGCCTACACCGACCCTCCCACCAGCATGTGCTGCATGCCTGCGCCGCCGGTCATCGAATTCGATCCCGAGGGGAACGTGGTCCGGGCCTGGGGCGGCCCGGGGGAGGGATACGAATGGCCTGAAACAGGGATGGGGGTCGGCGAGCATGGGATCCATGTGGACCACACCGGGCACGTCTGGATCGGTAGCGGCCCCGGGGGAAGTATGGCCCAGGTTCTCAAGTTCACGCCGGACGGAGAGTTCGTCCTCCAGATCGGTCGAGCGGGACAGACCGGCGGAAGCAACGATACCGAACTCCTTGGGGGGCCCGCCGCCGTCGAGGTGGACCCCACCACCAACGAGGTCTACATCGCCGATGGCTACGTGAACCGGCGCGTCATCGTCTTCGACGCCGAGACCGGGGAGTACCGGCGGCACTGGGGCGCCTACGGGAACGTCCCCCACGACGACCCCCTCCCGGCCTACGACCCCGACGGGGAGCCGTCACAGCAGTTCCGGGGCCCGGTCCACGGAATCACCATTTCCCGGGACGGTGAGGTCTTCGTCACCGACCGCATGGAGAACCGGATCCAGGTCTTCGACCGGGAAGGGAATTTCCTCCGAGAGGGCCTCATCCGCCGGGAGACCCTCTCCATGGGCTCCACCTGGGACGTGGCCCTCTCCCGGGACGAAGACCAGCGGTGGCTCTACGTTCCCGACGGAACCAACTACACCGTATGGGTGCTGGACCGCCAGACGCTGGAGGTGGAGGGACGCTTCGGGCGTCAGGGGCGTAACGCCGGCCTCTTCCAGTGGGTACACAACCTGGCGGTGGACTCCCACGGGAACCTCTTCACCAGCGAAGTGGACACCGGGAAGCGGGTCCAGAAGTTCGTCCCGACGAATCGCTGAGCCCCACCTTCGGGTCGTGATGCCAAGAGGGGGGAGGGTCCGGCCGGGCCCTCCCCCCTTCTTTCGTCCACCCTCCGCCCCTTGGAGTGAGTCGGAGACCCGCCACACTGCATCCGGTCACCGGACCATCCCCTGTACGTAGTCCCTCAGGTAGCGGTTCTCGGCCTCCACATCCTTTCGGAGCGTGTTCACCACGTCCCCCATGGAGACCATCCCGACGAGGCGCCCGTCCTCCATCACGGGCAGATGTCGGATCCGGTTCCGGGTCATGACCTCCATCAGGTAGGCCACGTCGTCGTCGGCCTCGGCCACGATGACGTCCCGGGTCATGACCTCCCCCACCAACTCCCGGGCCAGGACTCCCGGGTCCCGGTCCACCAGACGGAGGATGTCCCGCTCCGTCAGGATCCCCTGGACAGGGTCGTTGACGGCATCTTCTGTCACCACCAGGGAGCCGATCCCCTGGTTCACCAGCAGGCGAAGCGCCTCCGAAAGAGCCCGGTGGGGCTCGATGGTCACGACCTCGTGACCTTTCCTGTGCAGGATCTCCCGGATCTTCATGGGTGCCTCCAGGGCGGTCCTGGGCCTTCGGGTAGGGCGGCCCGTACCCGAAGGCTCAGGGGCGGGAAGGACGGGGGCGGCGGTTTGGGGCCCCTGGGGCAATATCGCCCCCCGACCCCCGGGGGGCCAGGAAATTCCGGTGGGGCCAGGAACAGCCGATGGGAGCCCGGTCCCGCGCCCAGGAGCCTGACGGACCTCTACTGGGCGAAGAGGTGCCCAGCGATCTCCCGCAGGCTGGCTTCGCCATCCACATCCCGAGGGAGGAGGGGGACCCGGATCCGGGGCATGTCACCGAATTCCCTGTCGATCTGGGCCAGGTACTCGGCCTCCTGCCCGCGACGGCTCTCCAGGAAGTCACCCAGCGGCTGCTCAGGGAGCACCCGGTTCACCACCAGCCCCGCCACCGGCACCCGGTGGGCCCGGAGGACCTCCAGCGCCTTTCGGCTCTCCAGGATGGGAAGCTTCTCCGGGATGAGGACCAAGACGAAGGCGGTGGTGTCGGTATCCAGAAGGAGGCGGCGGGCCCTGGAGAAGCGACGTCGCCGCTCAAGGAGGACCTCTCGGATCCGCCGGTTCCGGAGGTCGCCGGGTTCTTCTTCTACCTGATCGAACCAGGATAGTTCGTCCCCCTGGCCGGGCTCCCGCCGCACCCCGATGGGGTCGGGCTCGTCGGGAGGGGGTTCCTCTCCCCCCCGCCCCGTGAGCCGCTTCAGCGCCTGGCCCAGGGAATCGGAGCGCTTCCGGCTCTTCAGGAGCCCCTCGGTCCAGGCCGACATGATCTCGGGGAGGGCCAGGAGCCGGAGGGTGTGACCCGTGGGGGCCGTGTCGAAGAGGATCCGGTCGTACCGGGGGGAGAGTTCCCCCATGAGTTCCGCCACCCGGTCCATGAGGGCGGCCTCCGCGGCCCCGGGGGAGTGGCGGGTCAACTCCATCTGTCGCTGGATCTCCCCATACATGGCGGGCTGGACGAAGGTGCGCATCGTCTCCGTTACCCGTTCCAGGTAGCGGTCCACCTCGCCCTCCGGGTCCACCTCCATCGCGTGGAGGTTCGGGAAGAGTTCAACCTCCCGGTCCCCGATCCGCCGGTCGAAGAGGTCTCCCAGGGAGTGGGCCGGATCGGTGGAGACCAGGAGCACCCGGTCTCCCGACGCTGCCAGCCCCATGGCAAGCGCCGCGGTGGTGGTGGTCTTCCCCACCCCCCCTTTTCCCCCTACGAAGAGGATGCGTCGGTCCTGGATGGGAAGGAGGGGTCGGGACACGAAACACCGGAGATCGAGGAAGGTCGGGCTGAAACTCGGACCAGGGAAGATCCGGGCCAGGGTGGAAAGGACCGTCCGGGATTGTGGCCACTCCCGCACCGCGATGTCAACCGGGCGGAGACGGAAATCCCGACCGGGCCGGGGGTACAGTCCGGACGGTGGAAGTCCGTGGCGCCCGCTTCTGGGAGGGGCGGTCCTCGACCGGCGGCCCTGACGGGCGGCCCTCGACCTGACCCGGACCCGGACGGCCCTGAACCCACCGTGAAGGGCCGTGAAGCCCCTCAGACATCGAACCCGCTCACAGGGGGCCCCATGGACTCGAGCTTGGACGCAGGCACCGACGGGGAGACCCCCATAGAGGGTGTGGAGGCCCTGGACCACACGGCCGACGTGGGCATTCGGGTCATGGCAGACGCCCTCCCGGAGCTCTACCGCCGCGCCGCCCTAGGCGCCCTCTGGATGGCGTTGGGCGTGCCCCCGGACCCGGGGGAGGAGGTCCGCACCCTCGAGGTCACCGCCGGAGACCACCCGGACCTGATGCGCCGCTGGCTCCGGGAGGTTCTGTTCCTGCAGGAGGTCGAGGGGTTCGTGGCAGGAAGCGTGGACCCCCTGGACCTGACCCCGGGGCCCTCCGGAATCGGATTGGTGGCCACGCTTCGAGGCGGTCCTTCCCCTCGCCACCCGGTGCGGGAGATCAAGGGGGTGACCTGGCACGGGCTCCAAGTGGAGGAACGAAGGCCTGGGGAATGGTTCGCCCAGGTCATCTTCGACGTGTGAGAGTGTGTGTACCAAGGAATGGAGGGGATCCATGAAGCTGGAACGACTGGACGACCATCGCTGGCGCCTTCCCCGTCAGGGACGGATGCGGGTGGATGGCCTCATCTTCGCCGACGACCGCCTCATCCGGGACATCCAGGGGGATCCTTCGGTGGAGCAGGTGGCCAACGTCGCCACACTCCCGGGGATCGTGGGCCACTCCATCGGGATGCCGGACATCCACTGGGGATATGGCTTCCCCATCGGCGGGGTGGCAGCCTTCGACCCGGAGGAGGGAGGCATCATCTCCCCTGGAGGAGTGGGGTACGACATCAACTGTGGCGTGCGTCTCCACCGATCCAATCTCCAGGTGGAGGAGGTACGGCCCCACCTGGCCCGTCTCATGGATGACCTCTTCCAGCGGATCCCCGCCGGGGTGGGCCGGGGGTACCGGAAGTTCGTCCTCTCCGACGCCGATGTCCGGGAGGTCCTGGTGAAGGGCGCCGCCTGGGCGGTGGAAATTGGTCACGGACGGCCCCAGGACCTGGAACGTATCGAGGACGGCGGAACCCTGGCCGGAGCGGATCCGGACCAGGTGAGCCGCCGCGCCGTCCAGCGGGGGCGGGACCAGGTGGGCACGGTGGGGAGCGGGAACCACTTCATCGAGGTGGGCTGGGTGGACCAGGTCTTCGACCCCGAGGCGGCGGAACTCCTGGGGTTGACCCGGGGCACCGTCACCATCTTCGTCCACTCCGGCTCCCGGGGGCTGGGCTACCAGGTCTGTGACGACGCCCTGGAGGTGATGATGACGGCCGTGGGGAAGTACGGGATCGATCTTCCCGACAAGCAGTTGGCCTGCGTCCCCGTCCGCTCCCCGGAAGGCGAGGACTACATCGGGGCCATGCGGGCCGCCGCCAACTACGCCTTCGCCAACCGACAGGTCATGGGCCACCGGATCCGGGAGGCGTTCGCTGCGGTCTTCGACGCCCCGGAGGAGACCCTGGGGATGGAGTTGGTCTATGACGTGGCCCACAACAACGCCAAGCTGGAGCGGCACGCGGTGGACGGAAGGGAGCGGGACCTCTGGGTGCACCGCAAAGGGGCCACCCGGGCCTTCCCCCCGGGCCATCCGGACCTCCCGGAGGCCTACCGGGAGCTGGGACAACCCGTCTTCATCCCCGGAGACATGGGGCGCTATTCCTTCGTCCTCCTGGGAACGCCGGGGGGATACGCCGAGACCTTCGGCTCCACCTGCCATGGTGCGGGACGGAGGAAGAGCCGTCGCCAATCGAAGCGGGACACCCGGGGCCGCGACCTGAAGCGGGAGTTCGCCGAACAGGGAATCGAGGTGCGGGCCTCCTCAGGGGCCACGGTGGCCGAGGAGGTCCCTGAGGCCTACAAGGACGTGGCCGAGGTGGTGGAGGTGGTCCACCGGGCCGGAATCGGCCGGAAGGTGGCGCGGCTCCGGCCCCTGGGGGTGCTGAAGGGCTGAGGGAAGGGTGCCGAGTTCAAGGCCCGCCCCCCTTGCCCCCCCTTGTGACCGTCCCCTCCCCGCTCAGCAGCAGCGGAAGTTGTCCAGGGGAGAGTGCTCCATCCCCATCCTCAGGTGCCACTCGTGGAAGCGGTCGTAGAGGATGGGGAGGAGCTCCAGGGTGTAGTAGCTGGCCGGGTTGGGGACCCCCATCATCTCCGAGAAGACCAGGAGCATGAAGAGATCGTCCTCGTCTCGACGCTCACGGGCCAGGGCCCCCCGATGCCTACCCTCGTAGAACTCCCGGAGGAGTTCCCGAAAGCGGTCGAGGCGGGATCCGGAGGACCCTGGCGGAGGCGCGCTCATGGCTGGTCCGGGCCCCGGTCAGGGCACCGAGGCCGGCTCAGGAGGAAGGGCGTCCCGCTCTTGCTTGGCCCGGCGGAGCGCCCCGATGGCCTCCAGGGAAGCCCAGATGGTGACCAGGAGGATGAGCAGGTCGGTGAAGACCAGGAAGTACCGCCCATCCCTCCAGAATCCGGCCAGCTGCACCAGGAGAGCCATTACCGTCATGAACACCAGGAAGGCGAAGGGAACCAGGGTATAGACGACGGGGCGTCCCAGCTTCATGAGGAACACACTCAGAACCAGGAGGGTGAGCCCCGCCAGGAGCTGGTTCGTGGTCCCGAAGAGGGGCCAGATGGCCAGCCCTCCCGCCCCGGCAGCGCCGCCGGCTCCGAAGGCCAGCGCCACGCAGCAGGCTACCGCCACGAAGGTGGAGAAGCCCCGACCGGTGAGGGCGGGAATCCGGTAGATGGTCCCGATTTCCTGGACGATGTAGCGCTGGAGCCGGACGCCGGTGTCCATGGTGGTGGCGGCAAAGAGGATGGCCATGACCGCCAGGAGGGTCTCCCCCAGCGCCAGGGGAATCCCCAGTCCCGCCGCCAGGATGGCTCCGCCACCCTGGACGAAGGCGGGCACGCCGCCGGCGGCGAAGGAGCTGTAGAAGGTCTCCCACTCACCCAGCGAGGCGAACCCGGCGGTGCAGGCCAGGATGGCCGCCAGCGCCAGCGCCCCCTCCCCGACCGCTCCCAGGTACCCCACAAAGGGAACGTCGGTCTCCTTGTTCAACTGCTTCGAGGTGGTCCCTGACGCCACGAGCCCATGGAAGCCCGAGATGGCCCCACAGGCGATGGTGACGAAGAGGAGGGGGACCAGGGGTGGGACGTCGGCGGGAAGGGCGGTGTTGAGCGCCGGCGCGACGATGGTGGGGTTGGCGAAGAGGACCGCCAGGAAGAAGATCGCCAGCCCCACGAAGAGCTGGAGGCCGTTGATGTAGTCCCGGGGCTGGAGCAACACCCAGACCGGAAGGAGGGAGGCGATGGCCGCGTATGTGAAAAGGATGAGCACCCACTGCGCCTCCGCCGCCAGCCCGAAGGCCTGGGTGGGGAGACCCACCGGGAACGCCTCCCCCACGAACATGGACCCGTACAGGAGGATCAGGGCGATGACCGATGGCCAGAGAAGCGGCACCCCCTTGCGGTAGAGGAGCCATCCGATCCCCAACGCCACCGCGATGACGAACCAGGCAGGGATGACGCTGCTCGGCGTGCTTACGAAGAGTTGCCCGATGATGATGGCGAACACCGCGTTCACCATCAGCAGAAGGAGGAAGATGACGATCATGAAGAGGGAGCGGGCCCGCTTCCCCACCACCGACTCGGTGAGGGCGCCGATGGACTTCCCCTCGTTCCGGACGCTGGCCCACAGTGCACCGGCATCATGCATCCCGGCGAAGAAGACCGTCCCCACCGTCACCCAGAGGAAGGCCGGCAGCCATCCCCAGACCACGGCGATGGCGGGCCCCACGATGGGGGCGGCGCCGGCTACCGAGGTGAAGTGGTGTCCCCACAGCACCCACTTGTTGGTGGGGACGAAATCGACGCCGTCCTCCAAGGAGTGGGCGGGGGTGACGAAATCCGGATTCAGCTTCCAGATCCGTTGGCCCAGGAATCGAGCGTAGAACCGGTAGCCGGTGGCGAAAGCGGTCAACCCGATGACCATCAACAGGATTGCATTCATTGGCCCAACTCCTCGGGGGGGTCCAGGCGGAAGTGATCTGCGAGATCCGGGTACAAGTCCTCCTCCAGTACCCGCCCTGCGATGAGATCCCCGAGAACGGGGCCGAACTTGAAGCCCTCGGCACTCCCACCGCCGGCGAGCCAGACATTCTCCCACTCCGGGTGTCGGTCGATGATCCAGTCCCGGGTGGAACTGGATTCATAGTGGCACGCCCGGGTCTCCACGATGGGCTGGTTGGCCAGTGCCGGGAAGTGGGCCTCCAGGATACGTCGGGGCTGCTCCAGGAATTCCTCGGGAATCCAGCGCACCGAGGTGTCCGGGTCCTCTCCGGCCCGTCCCCCGGTGCGGATCCGGAAGCCCCGATGATCCGGCGGGAGGGACGCCCAGCCCGTGACGCCGGGTATGTTCCAACTGGGAAGATGGGGGTGGGCGAAGCGGGGGTCTCCCGGAGGCGTCCCCAGGTAGTAGACGTGCCCCATGGGAATGCGGATCCGCTCTCCCATGAGCTCCGGAAAGGCCTTGGGGAACCAGGGGCCCAGGGCGAACACGAACAGATCCGCTCCCAGGCGATCCGCCCCGCCATCCAGGGTCACCTCCGTCATCCTTCCCCCGCGGACGGCACCCGGCGTGGCCGCAGCGCTGCGGAGGGCGCCCCCCTTCCGGAGGAAGACCTGGGCCACCCGCTGGCATGCAGCCCGGCTCCGGGCCACCCCGGCCCCGGGCTCGAAGAGGGCCTCTTCCATCCCCTCGGGATCGATCTGCGGCCACCGGCGACGAACCTCATCCATCCCCAGGACCTCGTAGGGGACCCCCGTCTGGTCCCAGATCTCCCGCACCCCACGGATGAAGGGATCCCCTTCCCGGCGCAGGATCAGATCCCCCGTCTCGAAGAAGACCCGACCGCCCATGGCCCCGGCCCACTCGTCGTCAAAGGCATGCCAGCGCCGGATGGCCCGGTGGGCCCAGCTCGTCCAGAGTTCCCGGCCGGGGTAGGAGGTCCGGATTCCCCGGGTCTCGTCCCCGGAGGTGGAGCGGGAATTCCCGGGGCCGTAGAGATCCACCAGGGTGACCCGGGCACCCGCCTCCTGGAGACGGAGCGCGGTCCACACCCCGAAGATACCGGCACCCACCACCACCACCTCCCGACCCGTCCCGCCAGAGCCCACCCAGGGTGCCGCCGCCCGTTCCCCCACGGCGCCCCCTTCCGCGGCGGATGCGCAGCCGGTGACCAGACCACCCACTCCGCCTGCCAGGGCCAGGGCACCTGCACCCAGCCCCGACCGCTTGAGGAAGTCCCGGCGGTCCAGTCCCCTTTCCTGTCCCTCCTTCCCGCCGTCCCCTTCCGTCACCGGGCCGCCGCCACGCAGGTGATTTCCACGTCGGCGTTCACCGGGAGTTCCCGGACCGCGATGGCGGTGCGAGCCGGCGGATCCGAGGGGAAGTACGGCACGTAGGCCTCGTTCATGTCGCTGTACTGGTCCATGTCCACCAGGTAGACGGTGCACTTCACCACGTCGGCCATGGTGGCCCCTGCCATCCCCAGCCGCTCCTCGATGGAGTCCAGCGCCTGCCGGGTGGCGGCCTGGATGTCCCCGTCGGCGCTCCGGCCGATGACGCCGGAGAGGAAGAGGAGGTTCCCGGTGCGCACCACCGGGGAGAAGAGGGGGGAGCCGCCGGTGGCCGGTCGAATCGCTTCCTTGTGGGGCCCGGAAGAGGCGCAGCCCGACATGATGAGGGGAATGAGGACGGCCAGGAAGAGGACCCCGGAGAATCTCCGCATGGGTGATTTCGCTCCACGTGCGGGTGGATGGTAATGTGGTGGCACCCCCGGGAAGGGGGTCGCGCACTCATCGAGCTGCCCTACTGTTCGCTCGTCTGTTCGCTCGTCGCGCGGCCGAAGATAGGGGACAGAGGGATCTCGCGCATCTCCCCCTGTCCAGATTCCACCGTGGCCTCCCGTCAGGGAATTCGATCGAAGCGGAGATTTCGGACCCGTACGGAGTTCGCGGTGAAGGCGGTGATGCGCCCCTCCCCGTCCCGGACAAACTGAACCTCGCCCAGCCCCACCGCCTGGAAATAGTCCGGTTCGGTGGGGTGGAAGATCCGACGACCCGAACGGAAGTGGTGGGCGACCAGGGCCCCTTCCTCCACCCGGAGCTCATAGGCGCTGTCCAATTCCCGACTCCGGTAGACGGCCTCGTATTCCTCCAACTCCGCCAGTGAGGGCGCCCAGACGGGATCGGCTTCACCGGTGACGTCACCGGCTGAACGGGTACCGGTAACGGGCGAGTCCACCGCTGCCACCGGGAAGGACTCCAGAAGCTCCCCCAGGTAGAGCTCGGTGATCTCCTCCGCCAGGACGGCGGGGGTCATGTCGGCGGTATTGGCCAGGATCACCACCGCGAAGTCGTGGTCCGGAAACCGGTGGAGGGCGCTCCGGTATCCGGCCCAGGATCCGGTATGGGTGACCCTGCGGACCCCCCGATGGAACTCCACGATCTGGCCGAAGGCGTAGGCGATGGTATCCCCACCCGTGAGAATCCCTCGCTCATGCACCCGCTCCATCACCTGGAACCCGCCCACCTCCGGATCCTGGAAATTGGCGATCCAACGGGCCAGGTCCTCCACCGTGGTGTGCATGGAGCTCGAAGCCAGGGCGGTGAGATTGTTGGTGATCCGGCGGTACCCCCCTTCCGGGCGGGGGGCGTAGGAATCGGCCCGGTCCCGAATGATCTCGGAGGGATCGTCCTGGACATGGGTCCGGTGCATCCCCAGGGGTCGGAAGATCCGCTCCTGGCTGAAGGCCCGGAAGCTCTCGCCGGTGACCCGGACCACGACCTCGGCCAGGAGGTTGTAGCCCGTGTTGGAGTACGCGTACTCGCTTCCAGGGGCGAAATTGAGTTCCTCCTGCCGCTCGGCCATCCGGAGGATCTGCTCGTACGAGATGATGTCCTGGAAGTCCCATCCCCCCGCCATGAGGGTCCCGGGCCAGTCCCGGAGACCCGAGGTATGGTGCACCAACTGGCGAAGGGTCACCTCATCCCCCCAGGAAGGAAGCTCCGGAAGGTAGGTTCGCACCGGATCATCCAGCCGGACCTTCCCTTCCGCCTCCAGGAGCGCCACCGCCATGGCGCCGAACTGCTTGGACACCGATGCGATGTCCAGGACCGTGGAAGGCCGCATCGGAATCCCATGCTCCAGGTTGGCCATCCCGTATCCCCGGGCGTGGACCACTTCACCTCCGCTCATGACCAGGACGGCGGCACCCGGGGAATCAGGACGGTGCCATCGCTGGAAGAGCTGGTCCACCTGTCCGGAGAGGACCGCCGTGTCGGGAAGGGCGGACCCTCCGGAAGGGAATACCCCTCCGGGATGGATCCCCCCGGAGGCGACCTCCGCGGTCACAGGAGTGGCCGCCAGCAAAGCCGCGTAGAACAGGAGAGAGATGGGCATGGCAGGCCTCTGGACCCGGAGAATCGAAAGTGGATGCAAGATCATCGTTCCATGAGGGCGAACCGGACGAAACCGGACAGGGACAGGGACTCCTCGCGTTAAGGATAATTCTCCGGAGGTGGGCAAAATGGTCCTCCCCGACTCCCCGTCCTATCTTGCTCTGGTCTCCATTCCTCTGTTGCTCTGGTCTCCATTCCTCGGCAATCTCCATTCTCCGGCGATCTCCACCCCTCGGCCATCTCCCACAGGCGTACTCTCCATGGCTCGGCTTCATCCCCTTCTCCTCTGCGTCCTTCTTCTCCTTCCTCTCCAGGGAGGAGGGGCCCTGCTCCAGGAAGGAGCGGCCCGGCCGGACCAGGACCCCTCGTTGGACCGGATCTTCGACAGGTGGGATTCCACCCGTACGCCGGGGTGTGCCCTGGGGGTGGAGTCCTCCGATGGGAGTCACCTCCTCCGGGCCTGGGGGATGGCCGACCTGGAAGGCGGGATCGCCAACACCCCCGCCACCGTGTTCGAAGCCGGCTCCGTCTCCAAGCAGTTCACCGTCGCCGTGGTGGCCCTCCTGGCGCTGGAAGGACGCCTCTCCCTCGAGGATGACATCCGGACCCATCTCCCCGAGGTCCCCGACTTCGGGGAACCCATCCTGCTGCGTCACCTGGTCCATCACGTCTCCGGTCTTCGGGACTGGGGAAGCGTCGCGGCCATCTCGGGGTGGGGACGCGGGGCCCGGACCCACACCCACGCCCATGTGCTGGAGATCGTGAGCCGACAAGAGGCCCTGAACTTCCCGCCGGGCTTCGAATACTCATACTCCAACACCGGCTTCAACCTGCTGGCCATGGTGGTGGAGCGGGTCACCGGAGAAGCTTTCGCCCAGGTCTCCAGCGACCGGATCTTCCAGCCCCTGGGGCTGCACCACACCCATTGGCGAGACGACTATCGGCGAATCGTCCCCGGTCGGAGCAGCGCCTATGCCCCGGATGGTGAGGGAGGGTACCGGATCGACCGCCCCATCGAGGATGTCCATGGCAACGGGGGACTCCTCACCACGGTGGAGGACCTCCTCCGGTGGGACGCCGCCCTCCGTTCCGGCACCCTGGGAGGCCCGCCCTTCGTCGAGCTCATGCACCGGACCGGCGTCCTCTCCTCCGGACGCCCCATCTCCTACGCCGGAGGCCTGCAGGTCGGGGAGATCGACGGTTTGCCCGAGGTGGCCCATACCGGCTCCACCGCGGGGTACCGGGCCTTCCTTGGCCGCTATCCGGATCAGGGGGTGTCGGTGGCTCTCCTCTGCAACTCGGGCGATGTGAACCCGGGCCGGGTAGGACGGGAGGTGGCCCGCCATTTCCTGCGCCAGGAGGGGGCACTCCCCCCCCCGGGAGCCCCCACCACTGGAGGCTCCGCGCCGGCAGGGG
>SL_3KL_010_SEDDRAFT_10003160_pt1 | contig 15013 bp, 10 predicted proteins | sample SodLakKL_010_SED_2_FD_10381 | JGI IMG/M metagenome (IMG submission 10381)
CCTGCCGGGCCCACCACTCCCTTCGGTCGCGCTGGACCTCGGCGGACTATCCCAGCCTCAAAATGAAAAACCTGGTTAGGCGGTGGCCGGCTGCTCGGAAAAGCGGACACCCATCACCGCGCCATCCCGGAACACCACGGTTGCTTCGCGCAATCCCTCATCCGGAAGGGCCAGCCGCACGGGTGTCCCCGGATCGGGTGCCGGCTCCCACAACGTCACCCGCACTCCGCCAAGAGAGAGATTCAGCAACTGGCATGGCGAACGACGCTCGTGCACCCAGATCTCACTGATGACATCAACATCCCGGCGGGCAAAGCGACGGCGATCTGGGCCGCCCGGGGCCGTATGCGGCGGAGTGTCGGTGGCCACGCCCTGCAACCACACGTTGGCCGCATCGCGGTGATCCTCACGCGCCGATCTCGCGTAGATCTCGGCCTGGAAACGATTCTCAACCGGCGGGAAACCCAGCCGCTCGATCACCGCGGCCACAAACCGCGGCAGGACTGCTTCATGATCGGAGCGCGTCTCGAGGTCATCAAGCAACTGTGCGTCGATTTGCTTCAGAACCTTGAGGCGACCTTCCCAACTGGCTACCGCAATGGCGGAAAACCACAAATTGGCGAGGTCCTGTGCAAGTTCATCCGGCTTCATCATGTGTCAGGGTTGGCGTGGGACCCGTGTTTGGATCGGTGACGAACATAGCACGTTGTCGTCCGTAACGGTGTCCGTGCTGCCGTCCAGTATAGGCTACGCCGGGACGACTGTATTGGTGGCCAGTGCCAAGAAACCGTCCTGGAACTATGCGGTTTCACGGGCAGGTTTGGCGGGTGACCGATTCCTTGCCCGCTGCAGTCATCTTGCGAACACCGAGAGCCGCTTGGTGCGCACGGTATACCGGACGCGACACGCCGGGGACGACTCGGCAAGGCGCGTCGGGCGATTTTTGAAGCTATAAGAAAGGGGGAATGCACGGCGTCCGCGGCTGCGTCGCGAATGCCCGGGGCCGGCGACGCCGGCCCTGCCGAGTGGCTCTGGAGGAAGGCATGTTCGAACATATCCTGGTGGCAGTGGATTTCTCTCCGGCGTGGCAGCGGCTGCATGCGCAGCCGGAACGGCTGCGGTCCCTGGGGTGCAACCGGCTGACGCTGNTCCATGTGCGCGGGGGCGCGCGGGACGAAGAGGAAGCAGAAAAGGTCGGGGGGGCCGCGAAGCGGCTCGAGGAGGCCGCGGCGACACTGCAAGGGAAAGGGTTCGAGTTGGACACGGTGGTCGGAACCGGGCCGGTGGTCGAAGAACTCGTGCGCGTGGCGCAAGAGCGGGGCGCCGGCGTGATTCTGGCTGGGGCCCATGGGCACCGCACCCTGGATGATCTGCTGCTGGGAAGCACGGTGCAGGAACTCATGCGCGGGGCCGACCGTCCGGTGCTGATGGCACCGACCGACCCCTCGGTGGAGTTGCCGGCGGAGCCGGTCTCGCGGCTGCTGCTGGCGACCGACGGTTCGCCGGCCGCGGGCGCCGCCGAGGCAGCCTTCCTGGAACTGCTTGGGCACTGTGACAGCGCGGTGGTGGTGTCGGTCGGCGGCTGGGTGGACCAGCGCGAGTATGCCGAGGAACGCCAGGCGATCGAAGACCATGTGTCGGCGTTGGCCGAACGTGCCGGGAAGCATGACTTCGACGCGGAACTCCTGGGCCAGGGCCGGCCCTCGGCAGAGATCGCGCGGGTCGCGCAGGAGCGCGACGTGGATCTGGTGATTCTCGGGCGGCGCGGCCACAACGCGTTGGCCGAGCGGCTGCTGGGCAGCACCGCGGAGGCCGTCTGCCAGCAGGCGCGGCGCCTGACGCTGGTGGTGCCCGGCAGCGGCTGACCCTGTTCCCTCGCGGGACGGCGGATCGCCGCCTGGGCACGGGAACATTGCCCCTGGCGCCGGTGCCCAACGGATACCGTGACCAGACCCACCAACGATAACGACGAAGGGCTCCAGCCTCCGCCAGCAGTGCTCGCGGAACCTGAGNTTTCGGTGATCGTCCCGGCCTGGAACGAGGCCGACGAATTGCCGCGGACCCTGCCGGCGCTGCAACGTGCGCTGGGCGAGCTGGGACTGGCCGCCGAAATCGTCGTGGTCGACAATGCCTCCACGGACAACACCGCCACCATCGCCCGCGAACACGGGGCCCGCGTCGTATCGGAAGTGGAACGGCAGATCGCGCGGGCGCGGAACACCGGAGCGCGCGCGGCGCTCGGGAGAGTGCTGATCTTCGTCGATGCCGATACCTGGCCCAGCGGTGAGTTGCTGCGTGCAGCCTGCTCCGCCCTGCATTCGGGGACGGTGTGCGGCGGCGGGGCGCAGGTCGCCTTCGAGGACCTCGATCACAGGCTATACCGGTCCGGCACCGCGCTATGGAACACCCTCGCCCGCCGGTTCCACCTGGCGGCCGGATGCTTCGTCTTCGCGACCCGCGAGGCCTTCGAGGCGGTTGGAGGCTTCAGCGAGCAGGTCTACGCCGGCGAGGAGGTGGCCTTCTCGATACACATGCAGCGCTGGGGGCGGCGACATGGGCAGCGCTTTGTCGTTCTGCCCGAGCCCGCAGTGCTGACGTCCGGGCGCAAGGCGGATTGGTATTCTCTCTGGCAGCACCTGGGCCTGCTCGCCCTGCTGACCGTTTTTCCCTTCGCACTGCGATCCAGGAGACTCTGCGGGTTCTGGTATCGGCGGCCGAAGGCCACACCGCGCGGAAGACACGATGACGATTGACACGCCCAAACGGTCGCATGCCTTCTCCTGCACTTCGCTCGAGAACCGGGCCTCCCCGCTGGCCGGACGCACGGGCCCTGCCTCGATAAAGAGGCCCCCGCGCTCCGACCTGCGCCCCCCGGGACCATGCATCGGGTGCCCCTCGTCCGCGGCGACGATCTGGTCGGCCTTTTCACCAAGCCCTCAGAGCGTTTCAGGCTGATGCGCGCGGAGCCGGGCCCGGTGGGGGGTCAGCGCAGCGGTAGCAGGGGCGGGCGTGTTTGGCTGACAGCGGCCATCGCCACCGCGCTGCTTGCCGCCGGCGGCTGCACCGTAACTCCGTCCCGGGACAGCCGTTGGGCCGACGCTGCGGATCCTTCCTGCGTGAGTTTCACAGAAGACCTGAATCGGGCCATTGCCCGGGAGACGCACTTCGATCCGACGCTGGGGCGCATCGACGGTCTCCCCTGGGTTCGGACCAACCGTTTCCTGGCGGGATTCGACTACGACCAACTCGACGACGCCGAGCGACAGGCCTGGTTCGACGCGGGTTTTGCATTGGCCCGGGATGCGTACCTGCTGGAATTCGACCGGCTGTCGGCGCAAAGCCGCGATGCGCTTCGCGCCCGGCATGGCTTCGAGACGCTCGGCAACCGGCTCGACGACTGTTTCGCTGCGCTGCCGGCACCTCCCGCTCTGCCCCGGCAAGCCTATGCCGTGCCGGACGGGTACCGCAGGTCACAGCGAGTGCTCGGCCTCTATCCGGTCACCAGCCTGGTAGCCCGACCCTTCATCGCCGGATACCGAAGAGACATGACGGATCGCTACGAAAGTGGAGCATCGGCCCCGTTCGATCGCGAGGCGCGGTATCGCGGCCAGGCGGGCGGGACTTGGCAGCAGGACGCGGAGATACGCCTCGATGCGTTGGGCGTCCCCCGGCTCTCCCCGGAACAGTGGCACGCGCTGTTTCTGCGCCATCAACCCGAACTGGTCTCCGAAGTCGCCTCAGACGCCGATCGCATCGGCAGCCCGTTTTTCGATTCCGACGGCCGGATCGAGATCGATACCGAGCGACCGACGGTGTGGACCTATGCGACCTTCACGCGTATCGACGGCCGTACGCTCCCACAACTGAACTACGCCTTCTGGTTCCCCTCGCGCCCGGCTGCAGGCCGTGTGGATATCTACGCCGGCGAACTGGCCGGTCTCCTGTGGCGGGTGACGCTGGACGAGGCGCAGCGGCCCGTCCTGTACGACAGCATTCACCGCTGCGGGTGTTACCACAAGCTATTCCTGCCGCAGGGCACAACGATCGATGTCAGCCGGATTTCGGGGGAGAAACCGCTGTTCTTCAGGCTCGACGAAAGGGTCGATACCCGTCGCGGGCTCCGACTCCGCATGGCATCCGGAAGCCATTACATCATCGACGTGGATGCGCCGGAATCCGGAACCGAGGCTATCCCCTACACCCTTCGTCCCTACGCGCAGCAACTCGCGTTGCCAACCCCTGATGGTGCTGCGCGCAGCCTCTTCGGCGCCGACGGCATCATCCGCCAGTCCCAGCGGGCGGAGCGCTTCCTCTTCTGGCCCCTTGGCATACCCTCCGCTGGCGCCATGCGTCAGAGCGGCATGCACGCCACNGCCTTCCTCGGACGCCGGCATTTCGACGCGCATGACCTTCTGGACAATCTCGGAATCACCCCCCCCAAAAACGGGGGTCGGACCAACACAACCCTCTGATTCATAAAGACTACAAGCAGTTTTGGGGGCCGATTTGAGCCCTTAGAGGCCCGTTTTGGGCCCCAAAAATGCCCGGCGAAGCGCGCTGGACGCCTCGAAGAGCCCTCGGGACCGCGTTCCTGGTTCGACCCGCGGTGAGCGGCCCCTTCCACTCACGGAGTGCGGGACCTTGCTTCCTATTTCACCGTCACGGGTGCCGCACGTCCGAGGGCACGAGCGTTAGACGCGCGTTTTCGGCCCCAAAAACGGCCCTTCAAGGCCTGAATGGGCCCGGAATCCACGACCTGTATTTTTTGTGATCAACGGGTTGGCTTGGTCCGACCCCCGATGGTCGCGACAGTGGCCTTTGAGGGCTTCAGGAATCCTCGGCGCTGCCGAAAAAGTATCTGGAAAGGGGTTCAAACCGGTCCGCCGGGACTATACTCTGCGTTAAAGATAAAGAAAGAAAAAACCACATAAGTTACTAATTTATCTAACGCGGCCCTTGGTCTGGAGGCTGCAGTAATGTCGAAGGTCCGCTGGTGAAAAAGGCGCTGAGCATGCTGGCGCTGCTTTCTGGCTTGGCGGTAACCACCGTGCTGGGCGACTGCGCCCAGCCCTTCCATCGCGACGCGATGCACCAAGGGGTGGCGCTCTGCGGAGCGATCACGGAGCATCCTCGCCCAGGCTCGATCCTGACCTGCGGCCATGGGCTTTGCTGGTCGGAGCCAGCCGGACCCCAGACCGCGCTGCGGTCTTTCGACGCCTATGCGCCGACGCTACCTGCCGTAGACCCGAAGGAAACACGATGGCTGACAGCAGAGACCGGGACCACGGGTTCCGCCGCTGTCTTTGGACCGGGCAGTCCGTCCCCCGCAGCCCAGGAAGAGCATCCGATGGGAGGAGAAGGGGCCGCACCCACGGGTCATGGCGCCACGAATGCTCAATTCGGCACCCAGCGGCTGGCCTACCAAAGCCTGATTCATAGCGACCGGGATCGCAGGGGAGCGGTCGCCGGCTGGCAGCCACTTTCGCAGACCGACGTACGCGGGTTCGTGTTTCACCCGGAGATCGCGGCAGAGTCCCGGCGACCCGCGCGAAGCACGGACGAAGAACAGCAATTGCTGGGCATCGTGGTGGAGCACTCGATCGCCCGGGGCGCCATCGGCACATGGACGCTGAAGGGCGGTTGGGTATCGGCAAGCGAGCTTCCCGATCCGGACAGCCCGGGCGCACAAAGCGCAGCCACCAGCGCCTGGTCGCTCGGCACGAACGCCACGACGCCGATGGAGCGGCTGCGCCTCTCGTTCGAATACGCCGGTTCCGATCCGGACCAGGATCGCCCGGAGACGACGGGAGGCACGCAGGCCCAAGCCTACCGGGTGAGCGCCGAGTTGCATCCCGCCCGGTCCTCAGGGGAAGGCTGGCAGGTGGGTTCGGAATACAGTTGGGTCGGGCAGCATTTCGACAGCGTTGCGAACTCCGAACTGAACCCCGATCGCGAGCGCTTTCGCGGCTACGGCAAACTCGACGTCGGGGACCTGCGCTTCCGCCTCTCGGTACGGCGCGATCGCAACAACCTCACCCTGGACCCTGCGAAGCCGACCCGACAGGCCGACCAGTTCCAGGCGACGACGACTTGGCAACCCGCGAATCCGACACCGGTCAAGCTGTGGGGCGAGCCCCGGGTCAGACTGGACGCAGTCCTCGGCCATGACCAGATCGAAGCGGCCACCGCACCCGGGCCACGGATGGAGCGATCCGAGAAACTGCAACTGGGCGCCGACTTCAACACCGCCGGCGGGCGCTGGGGCGCAAAGGCAACGCACAACCACGCACCAGGGAAGATCGACGCGAACACGGGCACGGGCATTCGCGGCTTCGGCCTCGAGTTGCACCACCAGCAGACTGCGCACCCTTTCCTGCCGGTCAGGAAAGACCTGCAATGGGAACGCCGCCAAGACCGTGCCACAGCCACCGTCGAGCAGCGCTGGCAGGCCAGAATGCGTTCCGCAAACGTCTCACTGCACGAGCGAATCAATGGCGAGTTCGATATTCGCTACCGGGAACGGGTGACTTCGCCGGGCAACGGCCGAGACGCCAGCGTCAACCTGGCGGGGCAACTGGTCTGGACGATGCAAACTCCGGCCGCTACCCGCACAGGGCTCGCCATCGCTTTCAGCGCAGATTATCCGGGAGCGGCTTCCCAGACATCCGCGAGCCGATCCGGGGATGGCTACCAGGTGATGCTGACGCTCTCGACCAGCAACCCGTTGGCCGGCTGGTGATCGATCCCCCACGGGGAAGCCTCTCCAAGGCATCACCGGACGCAAACGGACAAACCGCGGGATGCCCGTTTGCGCACCCGGGCCGCTCCTGCCCATACCGGTGCCTCAGGCCTGCCCTGCAGGCGAAGGTTTCGGCTGGCCGGGCACCGGTCAATGCGATTTTTCCTGCCGGCGGAGGATTCCCGCGATGACGTCACGCGGATCGTCCATGACTGCCTGGCCTTCGATGCGAAGCCGCTCAAAGCCCATCCAGTAGAGGTAGGCCTCACGGGCCTTATCGCGCTCCTTGTCGAAACCGGACTCACCACCGTCGATCTCGATCGCCAGATATTGCCCCGGTAAGGGTTCCCATACGAAATCGACCTCGAGATCGCCGATCCGGGGACGCACCTTCGGCGTCCAACCCTGCAACAGCATCCAGGTGAAAAGTTCGAACGACGCGCGGCCGCTCTCCCGCAGCCGCTGCATGTCGCGGCCATGGCGGGCCACTTCGCCGAGCCTGCCCTCCTGTTCGACGCACTGGTCGATGTCCGCGACCAGGAACAGTGCCTCGCGCGCCCGGGTCAGCGCCAGGTGGAGCCGGTTGGGCGGGGAATCGACCCAGCGCCGGATCGTCGCCGGCATGCCTGTGGCCACCACGGGACTGAAGACGATGACGTCCCGTTCGCGCCCTTGCAACTCTTCGGCCGCCACCACGAGCCGCCCGGAGGCAATGCCCATGGTGTCCAGGCGTTCACGCAGGAGTTCCCGCTGCGCAGCAAAGGGCGAGATCAAGCCAACGCTGAGGGCGTCCGCCCCCTCCTCCATGAGCTCCCGGATCAGTTCCGCCGCTCTCGCGGCCTCCGCCTCATTGACCCAACTCCTTCCATCAGCACCGGGGCGGGCCGAGCCCTCCACCGCGATCGTGCGCACCCCGCCAACCCGGTCGCGCTCGTTGCCGTCAGCAGGTTCGCGAGGCAGCCGCAGCTTCCGCCGATCGGCACAGCGGTTGGCGAGGGCAACGATCTCGGGGTGACCGCGATACACCTCGTCCAGCAGGATCGGGGCCTCCCGCCCCGCCTTCAGCACATTCGTTGCGGCCCGGTGGATGTCATTCCCCGAGTGGCCCAGACGGGCCAGCCACGCGTCGACCCGCAGACGCCCGGCCAACGTGTGCTCCTCGCCGGCAGGCATGCCGTGAACCGCGGCGAGCAGGTTCGCATCACCGGCGACCACGAGCGCCCGGCCGCGATAGATCGCGGGCAGCACGCTGGTCAGCGTGCACTGGGGTGCCTCGTCGATCACAACGATGTCGAAGAGCCCGGGCTCCAACGGCAGGACCCGCAGATCGGCAGTCGTGGCGGTCCAGATCGGCAGCACGCTCAGCAGGGCCTGGAAATCCGGCCAGGGCTGCAACCCTTTTCCGCCCGGATCCTGCTCGACCGTCTGCCGCAGCGCCTGGATCGCATCCGAGACGTTGCCGTCGGTTCGCAGACGTTCCAGCCGTTCCGCGGTCGCATACGCAAGGGCACGTTGTCCGAGTGCAGACTCGATGGACTCGATCCTCGCTTGCAGGGCATCGGGGTGGAACGCCGCGTAGGCATCGCGCAGGGACGTCAGGGGCCAGTGCCCGAGCGGATCCTCCCGGATCGCATCGACGAGACCTTGCAGGCACTCACTGGCCGGGCCCGGTGGCAGGATCTGGAGCGACTCTTCCAACCCGGTGATCGCGCTGTGCACCTGTCCTTCCGCCCGCTGCCGCGCGCAAGGCCGATCCTCCTGCTGAAAGAGTCTCCAGCGGACGCACCAGTCGGCAATGCGGTCAAGCCTCTCCAGGGCGGCGTCCGGCTCCAGCCAGCCATCCCCGCCGGCGGCGAGGTGCAGCAGGCCTTGCTCGGGGCATTCCCCGCGCCAGGCACGGATGCGATCGGTGGGCGCCGGAAGACCCAGCAACTCGGCACGAAGACGCCTGGCCGAACGTTCGTGCTCCGCAGCGCGCTCCCAGCAGCGCCGCAGCCGTGTCAGGCTGCCGCTGGAAAAGACCTCCCGAGCCCCGACGACCCGGGACGACTCCGGCTCCGAGGCGAGCGCTCGGACCGTTGCGTCAAAGGCCTGCCCGGGTCCGCGGCACCACGATGCGAGCAGCGGAACGTCGACGATCAGATCACCCCAGTCCGCCGCCATCCTGCGCAGCGTCTCCTGGGCGTTCTCCTTCACGGCTCGGCTTCGCCAGGCCCTGGCGGCATGATCGGCCAGGATCGCCGCCTGCTCGTGCCGGGCGGCCAGATCGATCCACGCATCCGGGTCCAGGGATTCCGGCACATCCACCACGTCCAGGGCAGCGGCATCGCGACACAGACTCCGGAACCGGTCTTCCAGCGGCCGGACGAACCTCTGCGACTCATCCCATTCCGCGCCCAGATCCGCCGAGCGTTGAGCGGCTTCCAGGACGGTCGCGAGCCGGGATCGGCCGCGCTCGTCCATCGTACCCAGGCTGTTCAGGACTGCAGCCGGCAGGGACGGCAGCAGTTGCCGTTCGAGGCGCCGCAGGCGCCTTTGCAGCTGGGAGCGCGGCGACCATGGCAGGAAATCCGCCCGGTCGCGTGCAAGGCCCTGCAGCGTGGCGTGTGTGGCCAGCCAACCCTTGATGGGCCCGGTATTCGAATCGAAGCCCTCGGGAAGCCCGAGACCGCGAAGCTTCACCCGCTGCTTGTCCAGTGCTTTCCTGACTTCCTGGACCCGCTCCAGCTCCGGTGACACTTCCCGGCAAAGCGCACGGACCGCCTCGGCAAGGGACCGCGCAACCGCCGCCCAGTCCTCCGCCGCCTGCACCGACGGCCAACGGTCGTAGGCGTCGCGCCACGCGTACGGGGCAAGGATTTCTTCGAGGGGTTCACCCAGGTAGGTGGCCCAACCCGCTTCCCAGTCCTCCAGCAGGGCGGGGCCCGGCTCACCGAGAAGCCAGTCCCAGTCGCCGCCATTCGTCGCCGACAGGCCGGCCTCAGCAACCGCCTGATCCCGCCTGCGCCGGCACTGACGGATCTCCTGCTCGAGATCGCTGCGCCGCTGATCATCCTGCCGCACCAGGTCCTGGTAATGCGCCATGCGCTCCAGCCACCCGCGCGTGGCGGCCAGCACGTCATCGACTCTGTCGGGCGCGAAGGACGCGAGTCCCAACGCGGCCTGCTCGTCGGTCAGTGCCGTGTCCTGCTGCTCCAGCACGTCCCGGGTTGCCCGGGACTCGGCGTAGGCGGCAAACACGGCGCCCCCCGATGCCTCGATGCGCTCGGGCAGATCCGATTCCAGGGCGGCGAGCCATCGCGTTCGTTCTTCCCGCAATGCATCCCGCTGCCGCAGCAGGTCGGCGGCTTCCGAAGCGGATTCTGAGGCCGCCGGGTCCGCACTTCCGAGAATCCGCCGCAGGGCCTCGGAGACGTCCTGCCGCGGCCCGGTACCGGCACGAACGACGATCGGGAAGCCCGTCTCGAATCGTCCCACGCGTTCGCGTATCACGTCCACGGCCCTATCGCCGACGCTCACCACAAGCGCGCTGCGACCATGGACCCAGGCATTCAGCAGCAGCGAGACGATGACCTCGGTCTTGCCGGTCCCGGGCGGTCCGTCGATGACGGTCAGCCGCTCGCCCCGGAGCACCCGTTCCACGGCCTGCCGTTGCGCGCCGCTGAGCGGTACCAGTGGCAGCATGGCCGCCTCCGGCAGACCCCGTCCCACCGGACAGCCCTCGAGCACGCGCAGTCCACCCGGATCCGAGGAATTCTCCTGCAGCAGGGCCTCCAACTGCCGATACTCGCCGACCAGTAGCGACGTGCCGTCCGAGTCAGCCGCATCCGGGGCGAACAGGATCCAGGGGCCAGGTCGTGGACCGGCATCATCCGCGGGCCATTGCGCCGCGAGTTCGTCCGCGATCCCCGGTACGAGCCCGGACAGTGCCTCCAGGATGCGCTGATCGAGGGGAAGCATCGGCAGATGCCGTGGGCCCTCTCCGGTACCGACGAGCGCCGCGAACAGACCCTCGAGGTCCGCGTCCGGACAGACCTCGAGCCGTTCGATCAGGCGAGGCAGCTGCGGGTTGACACTCCAGCCCGGCTGCCTCGGAACCATCGCGAACCGGTCACCGGCGCGTTCCATCTGCACCTCGCGGTAAAACAGCGGGCGCCACTGCAGCCGGGCCGGACCGTCCGCGTCCACGGCAGCCCAATCCGGCAGACAGGGCCCGCCGATGAACAGGCTCAGGCCGCCATTTTCCCCGAGGGCGCTTCTGAAGGACTCGCTGCGGATACAGGCGGCGGGCAAAGACCAGGGTTCGTCGCGGTCACCCGGCTGAAAGGCCTCGAGACTGCTCCAATGGGGCGACTGCTGGTCCTGCGCGTCGATCAGCCCGAAATGCCGGTCGGTCCTGACAGCGACCGCCTGATGCAGCCGGAGGATCTGGAGCCACGGGACATCGTGGCCGGGATGCCCCCCCGGGCCACGTTCCGATTCCGGACCGCGATCGCCCGCAGTCACCGTTTCCCCCGTTTCGGCATTCACCGGCTGATCCTGACCGCCTCCTTGGTCCCGATCCTCTCACAATTCCCCGGGCAGTCGCAGGAACCGTCGGACCGGGTCGATCAGTCCCGGCCACGGAGCCGGCGCGGGTCGGCCACGGGCGGTGACGCGATGTCATCGGGTTGCAGTCGCGCAAGACCGGCGAGCGGGTTGTCCGCCTCGCGCAGGCGGAACCAGGCGGCGATGCTCGCACGCCAGCGGCGGGTGGGCAGCACGGCGTGGGGGACGGTCTGGCTGAGAAACAGCACCAGGGTGCCCGCCTCGGGGAGAACCCGCCGCAGTTCGCGCCCTTCGGCATCGTAGACCGCGAGTTCCCCGCCCTGGGATCGGCGCCAGTGGCGGTTCAGGTACAGCACTGCGGACAGGCGCCGCGGGTTGTCGTGCTGAAAGGCATCGACATGCCGCTGGTAGCCCGCCCCCGGCGGGTACAAGGCGAAATGGGCCTCGACCTCGAACAGGCCGAGCAGCAGGGCCGCGTTCACCTCCTGGCGGATCCTTTCCAGCTGTCCAAGGAACCGTTGTTGGGCCTCGGTCGAGCCATCGAGCCAGCGTATCCAGTCCCCCCGCACCGCGGAAACCAGGCGCCGGCCCTCCCCCCGCCCGATGCGGGCCCGGCGCATTCCCGCAAGCGCGCGGCCCGCGTGGACCTCTTCGCGCAGCGCGGTCACCAGAACGGGTTCCACAAAGCCGGGCATGACCGCGAGCCCCGTGGTCGTCAGGTCATCGATGAAGCAGGGGGCAGGAAGATACGCGGCCGATTCCACGCGGGGCCTCCGGTGCAGGGCGGTCAGGTGCAAGCGGGTCCGCCGATGCCGGCGGGGCACCTTCCACTATACAGCGCCGGCGCGTCCGGTGAGCCTAGCGCAAACCTCGGCGACGCACCGCCGGCATGCGTGGCGCAGTGCTCGGGCACCGGACTTCCCGCGTGGTCCGCTAGTCCGGCCGAGGGCGCCGCTCGGGGAGCAACTCGAGGTCCCGTTCCCGGCTCGCGAACCCTTCTTCCACCAGGACGCGCTGCAGGTCCGCGAAGGCGACCGCCACCCGCCCTGCCGCGCCACGCACGCCCAGTTCGATCCGCGGCTCGTCATCCTGGAAACCCGGCAGACTGGAGATGCGCAGGTCCGGGTAGCGACCCTCCATCGCCTCCAGCAGCGGAACGAGTCGACTCTCCGGAACCCCGAACAGACGCAGGGACCGTTCCGCCGGCAACGCGGCGGGAAAGGCGGCGGCCAGATGCTGCTCCAGCACCCAGCGCACCATCGGCTCGGCCATCGCCGGAAAACCGGGGACGCAGAAATGCTTTGCGCAGGCGAAACCGGGGACGCCGTTCACCGGGTTCGGAATCAAGGTGGATCCTTCGGGCAGTTCCGCCATGCGCACCCGGTTCGGGTAGGCTTCGGCACCGAAACGCGCCTCCAGCAGGGCCACGAACTCCGGATGACGTGTCAGCGGACGGTCCAGCGCACGGGCCAGGCAGGCGCGGGTGCGATCGTCCGGCGTCGCCCCGATGCCGCCGAAGCTGAACACCCAGGCATCGCGCTGCAGGGTCTCGCGGAAGGTCTCGGTCAGGAGATCAGCGTTGTCGCCGACGATACGCAGCCAGCCGAGTTCGAGACCCCGCTCCGCCAGGGAGCGGGTCAGCGCCGCCTGGTGCCGGTCCTGACGCTTCCCGCTCAGGATCTCGTCGCCGATGATCACGGCCCCGATCTCGACAGTGCCGGCCATGTCCCCTGCCCGATGGGCGCCTATTGCGCAGCGCCGGTGGCCAGCGCCCGCGCGCGCGCCTGCGCACGCTTCTCCGGATCGTTGTCCAGCGTGTCCAGCCAGGGCCGCGCGTGACCCAGGATCAGGTCGGCGAGGAAATCCAGGTGATCCGGGCGATCGTTCAACGCTGGAATGTAGCTGAAGTGTTCGCCGCCGGCTTCCAGGAAATTCTCCCGGTTCTCGTCGCCGATCTCCTCGATGGTTTCCAGACAGTCGGCCGAGAAACCCGGGCAGATCACGTCGACACTCCTGACGCCCTTCTCGGCCAGGGCCTTCAGGGTCTCGTCGGTATAGGGCCGCAGCCACTCCTCGCGACCGAAACGGGACTGGAAGGTGACCTGCCACTGCCCCTCCTCCAGGCCCAGCGCCCGGGCGAGCTGGAACCCGGTCGCGTGGCACAGGCAGTGGTAGGGATCGCCCGCCAGCAGGTAGCGCTTCGGCACCCCATGAAAGGAGATCATCAGGCGCTCCGCCCGACCGTTCTGATCCCAGTGCTCCTGCACGCTGGCGGCCAGCGCGTTGATGTAGCCGTTCTCCCGCTCATACCCCGAGATGAAATGCAGGTCCGGGGTCCAGCGCCAGCCGCGCAGCTCCTCGGAGACCGCGTCCAGGGTCGATGCCGTGGTACTGGCGGAGAACTGCGGGTAGAGCGGCAGCACCACCAGCTTGCGCACCCCCTGCTGGCGCAGCTCGTTCAGTGCGTCCGGGATCGACGGGTTGCCGTAGCGCATTCCGACTGCCACGGGCATGGGGTCGGGCGCCAGCTTCGCCAGGCGCTTGCGGATGCCCTCGGCCTGGCGCTGTGCGATCACCAGCAGCGGCGAACCCTCGTTCGTCCAAACCGTCGCGTACTTGGCGGCGCTGCGGCGGGGCCGGATGTTCAGGATCACCCCGTTCAGGATCAGCCACCAAAGCGGCCGCGGCACCTCCACCACCCGCGGATCCCAGAGAAACTGCTTCAGGTACCGGCGCAGTGCCTTCGGGGTGGGGGCATCGGGCGTGCCCAGGTTCGTGACCAGCACGCCGACATGGCTGGGACTTCCATGCTGGTAGTCGGGTTCACCAAGATATTTCAAGGGCGTTCCTCACGCAGAAGGGTCCTGACGCGCCCGCAGGCTGCCCGGAGACCCCACCAAGATAGCGCAGAGTGGCTCGCGGGCACAGGCCCGGAGGGGCCGGCTTCAAACCCGACGCAACCGCTCGCGCAGCGGACTGCTGCGCGGGAAGTGGGCCTGCAGAAACTCCATCTGGTCGGCCAGCACGCGCCGGCCCTTCAGGTAGATGTATTCCGCATGTGTGGGCCGGAACGGGATCGCCAGCAGCTGCATCCCGGCCTGTTCCGGCGTATGTCCCGCCTTGTGGTTATTGCAGCGCTTGCAGGCGGTGACCACGTTGGTCCAGGTGTCCTCACCCTGCTGGCTGAGCGGCGTCACGTGGTCGCGCGATAGCTCCTGTTCCGGAAAGTGGTTGCCGCAGTAGAGACACATGTGGGCATCGCGGCGGAACAGCGTGCTGTTGTTCAGCGGCGGAACATAGCCGCGGTGGATCGCACGGTTGGTGCCGTGGGTCGCGATGATCGAGTTCACCTCCACGACCGACTGGCGGCCGGTGAACGAACTGATCCCTCCGCGGACCCGGTACAACAGGGTGCCGCAGGTATAGGAGACCTGCCCACCGTGGTAGAGACGAACCGCCTGCTGGTAATCGATCCACTCCAGCGGCATTCCGGCGGCGTCGGTGCGCAGGACCTGCTGTTGCAGCGGTACCATTGCGGGGACTCCCAGTCTCGCCTGAACTCGCTGGACAATAATCAGCGCGGGCGCAGAATGCAATAATCACGCCGCAGAGATCCAGGACGTCCTTGTAGAAGACCGGCCAACTGCTCGGCAAACCAATGCCAGACAAATTCCGATCCGGGCAGGGTGAGCGTGAAAAATAAACGGCCCAGCTCTGTAGGTCGGG
>SL_3KL_010_SEDDRAFT_10003161_pt1 | contig 15013 bp, 15 predicted proteins | sample SodLakKL_010_SED_2_FD_10381 | JGI IMG/M metagenome (IMG submission 10381)
CCTCCCGCTGCCGTAAACGCCACAGGCCAGTTCCCCTTCGTCGGGATCCATTACCATGCAGCCGTGACGGCGCAGTCTATCTATGTTTTCCCTGACTGCAGGATGTTTGAACATATTAACATTCATGGAAGGAATGACAACCACCGGGCAGTCTGCTGCCAGGTAAAGTGTGGTCAGGAGATTATCAGCAAAGCCGCAGGCCATTTTTCCGATGGTGTTTGCTGTCGCCGGGGCAATTACCAGCACGTCGGCTTCGCTAAGCAGATCGATATGCCTGATTTTTTCGCTTGAACGCTCAGTATACATTTCAATGTATGCCGGACGTTCGGTCAGGGTCTGAAAGGTCAACGGGGCAACAAATTCAGCGGCAGCCGGAGTCATTACTACCTGCACCGCTGCCCCGCTGCGCACAAAGAGCCTGGCTAACTCTGCAGCCTTATAAGCTGCGATACCACCTGATACCCCCAGAACTACTTTTTTCAAGGAAAACACCCCTACTTAATGCCATCGCGAATACGTTCATACTCAATATTACCCTCTGCTATTTCGTGCAGGGCTGTGGTAACATCTTTACGATAATCAGTCTCGATTGTTCTTCTACTCCCATTCCGAAGTTGTCGCCCTCTTTTAGCTGCTGCAATAACCAGGGTATACTTGCTGTCGACCATTTTTATAAGATCATCGATTGAAGGATAAATCATTGTCTTTCACCTCCCCAGCCCGGCGGACGGACTCCGCGGCTTACTTTGCACTTTTCAGCGTCAATTATAGCGCTGATAAGTTCAGCCGCATTTTCTACTTGATCATTAACTACCAGATAATCATACAAATAATATGATTCCATTTCCTGCCGCGCTGTTGTCAGACGGCTGTTTATCTTTTCGGTGCTTTCAGTCCCTCGTCCGATAATTCTCTCTTCCAAAGCTTCTAAAGACGGGGGCGCTAAAAAAACGGAGATGGCCTCAGGGAGCTTTTGCATGACCTGAACAGCGCCCTGGACATCTATTTCGAGAATTAAATCTTCACCGTGAAACAAAGAATTTTGCACTGCCTCCAAACCTGTCCCGTAGTAATGTCCGTGAACAATCGCCCATTCCAAAAAAGCGCCTTCCTCAATCATCTCTTTAAACCTGGATGGGGAAGTAAAATGATAATCAATTCCTTCTCTTTCCGTGGGACGCGGTGAGCGGGTAGTGGTAGAAACCGATAACTTTACCGTATCGCTCATCGACAGCAGGTAACGGCAAACGGTTCCTTTTCCAACCCCCGAGGGCCCTGAAACAATTAAAAGTATCCCCCCAGCCATGAAAACCTCCCGCATGCTTATTCTAATTCTGCGTTATCTGCAACAGGCTCACGAGCCTGAAGGCGATGTTTGACTGTTTCGGGTTGAACTGCCGATAAAATAATATGGCCGCTGTCGGCAACAATGACCGCCCTGGTCCTCCGTCCGTATGTAGCATCAATCAACAGACCTCTTTCCCTGGCTTCACTGACCACTCTCTTTATTGGCGCTGACTCCGGACTGACTATCGAGATAATACGGGACGCAGATACAATATTGCCAAAGCCTATATTTATTAGCTTTATCGTCATCATAAAACCCCCTTTTCTACTCCAGGTTCTGTATTTGTTCGCGTATTTTTTCCAGCTCTGTTTTTAGCTCGACAACAATATTAGTCAAATGATAGCCGCCTGCTTTAGAGCCTATGGTGTTAACCTCCCGAAACATTTCCTGCGCAATAAAATCAAGTTTGCGTCCGGCCGGATCTGTCCCTGACAGGTTGGAACGAAAAGCTTCAATATGGCTTTTAAGCCTGACCAGCTCTTCATCAACACCCATCCTATCAACCAGCAGGGCGCACTCCATCAAGAGCCGGGTTTCTTCAAATTTGCCGGCGAGAAGTTCTTCAAATTTTTGTTCTGTGCGCCGACGGTAATCCTCCTTGGCCGCTTCAGCAGCAATCGAGGCTGTTTCCATCAGTTTTTCCAATCGGGTGCACCTTTCAAGCAAATCCCTGCAGAGGTTTTCACCTTCAGTCTGACGTTGATGAAGAAGTTGGTCAAGTGACTCTTGCAGCGCAGCGCTAACCAGAGGCCACACCTGCTCTTCCGAAAGGGTTACCCCACCGGGTTTAAAAAGTTCCGGCATCTGCAAAAGATGCTTCAATTGTACTTTTTCAGAAAGATCCAGCCGGGATGAAAGCAGCTGCAGCGCTTTATGGTAATCCTCCGCTAAATCGTAGTTTACCTTAACCTGACGTAGATCTGCAGGAATTTCATCCATTGCCAGGCTGACCTCAACCCGTCCTCTTTTTATTGATTGCTGCAGCTGACGGCGAATGCGGTCTTCTATCGGATAAAGCTCTCGTGGAAGTCGAAGGGCAAAATCTGCATAGCGATGGTTAACTGAACGCATTTCAGCAATGAAAGTAAATCCGTCCTGTGAGCTGCTGCCCCGACCATAACCGGTCATACTGCTAATCATAGTTATCGTCCTTTATTATATAAGGTTTATCGCTGCGTTAAATATATCATCAAAATCGCACAAGCTCAAGGAGTATTTCTATCATCTAGTTTGCCATGCCAGTCAAGAAGAATTATACTGTGAGCGGGAGTGGAAACTATAATGTCTTTTGATACTTTAATCATGAAAATGATTACAGATGAATTGCAAAAGGAACTGGCCGGCGCACCTGTGCAGAGGGTTTATGAACCGGACCGGGCCGAGATCGTTATTCACCTTTACAGCAGGGGAGCACAGCCCGGGCTGCTGTTTTCTATCAATGCCAATTATGCGCGTGTCCATTTAACCGAGAAACGCTTCCGCAAAAATGAACAGCCTTCACCGTTTTGTATGCTTCTGCGCAAGTACCTGGTCGGCGGACGGGCTGTCTCATTCAGCAACCCTCCCCTGGAGCGAATAATAGAAATCAAATTTGACCCTCCTGAGGGTCTGCAGCCGGTTAAGTTGATCGCTGAAATCATGAGCCGCCGCAGCAACCTGATTTTAGTTGATGATGAAGGAATTATACTGGGTGCCGCCAGGACAGCATCGTGGGATAGAAATCCGAAGCGCATTATTATGCCCGGTGAACTATACCAGCCTCCCCCGGCCCAGGACAGGCTCGATCCCCTGAAGATGGATCCCGGGCTTTTTGCTGAATCTATGGGTAATGCTCTTGCCGGTGGCTTGAAGCCTGAGAAGGCCCTCTTCAGCATTGTCGGTGGAATGAGTCCCCTGACAGCCAGGGAACTGCTGTTCAGGGCTGAGTGGGATAATACCGATTTTGATTCTTCAATCCGGCGCTTATTCAATGAAGTACAGAAATTGTTTTATGAGATCGAGGCAGGGAAACTAAAACCTGTAATACTGCCGGCAAAGAATATTTATGCTGCCATGCCCCTTCATCACTTTTCAGAAGAAAAGCAGGTAGAATTCGACAGCGCTAACAAGATGCTCGACCACTTTTATTCAACTCTGATCAGCAGCAACCGCGAAAAAGCACTTAAGGAACAAATGGTCGGTGCAGTAAATAAACGCCTCGCAACCCTGAATAAAAAACTTGAGCAGCAAAAAGATGAACTGCAGGCAGCAGTAAAAGCGCCTCGTTATCGTCTTTACGGCGAACTGCTGCTGGCCTACGGGGACCGGGTGCCAAAAGGCGCCGACAGTATAACCCTGCCCGATTTATACAATCCCGATCAAGAGGTGACCGTACCGCTTGACCCGTCGAAATCAGCTAACACAAACGCACAAAACCATTTTAAACGTTATCGCAAAGCAAAAAGCGGACAGCAAAAAATCAAAAAGCAACTCAATAAAACCAGGGCTGAAATAGAATATTGCCGTGGACTTCTTTATACAATTGAGAATAACACTGCAGATTCACTGGAGGAAATCAGACAGGAAATGATCGAGGCAGGGTTTTTGCGGGAAAAAAGAAAAAGTGCAAAGAAAAAGATTTCTGCTCCCCAACCGCTAAACTTCAAGACCTCTTCAGGGCGAACCATCCTGGTNGGCAGCAACAACCGCCAAAATGATTATATTACCTTCAAAGCGGCAGTTCGCCGCGACACCTGGTTCCATGTCAAGAATATGCCGGGGAGCCACGTTGTTTTGAAAGAGGCGCCTTATCCACCTCCTGACCAGGATCTAGAAGAAGCAGCCTTTTTGGCGGCATATTTCAGTAAAGGCCGGGACAGCGGGGCTGTAGATGTCGACTATACCGAAGTTCGCCACGTGCGCCGCCGTCCGGGGGGTAAGCCCGGTTCGGTTTTTTATGAGAACTATGAAACAATTACAGTCAACCCCTTAAAGGAGCGGTTGAAAAGGCTGTTCAACCTGCCTTAAGAGAGTATAAGTGCACTCCACGCCCCTGCAAAGCCCTGCTGCCGGCATCCTGATAGCGATGATTCACTTTGTGTGAGCAGATATTACAATTATGACTCTTTACAACGGTTACAAGGTTTTAATTGTTTTTCAACCAGATCAGCGCTTCCTGAAATGATTCGGGCAGGGGAACAGAGAACTGAAGCAATTCACCGCTGCGGGGGTGCTTAAATTTAATTTTGCGGGCATGCAGGAGCTGGGCCGGAACCAGCTCGGAAGGCAGGCCGCCTTTTGCTCCCTTTGCATACAGCGGATCTCCGACTACAGGATACCCTATATAGGAAAGATGCACACGTATCTGGTGAGTGCGTCCGGTTTTGAGATTAAGTTTTAATAAGCTGTGGCGATTATAGAGCTTTATAACCCTGTAACGGGTAACCGCCTCCCGGCCGCCTTCAACCACGGCCATTTTTTTGCGATTGCGGGGGTGGCGGCCAATAGGAGCCTCTATCTGACCGCTGACGGGACTGACCTGACCACAAACGAGAGCTATATATTCACGGAGCAGCTTTCTTTCTTTTAATTGGCGGGAAATTTCGCTGTAGGCAAGATCATTCTTAACGGCAATAAGCAGCCCTGTTGTATCTTTATCAAGCCGGTGAACAATACCAGGCCTTATAACCCCGCCAATACCTGACAGATCACGGCAGTGTCCGAGCAGGGCATTAACCATGGTGCCCCTGCTGTGGCCGGGAGCAGGGTGAACAACCATCCCTCCGGGTTTATTAATCACCAGCAGATCCTGATCTTCATAAATAATATCGAGTTCTATATTTTCAGCTTCCAACGAAACCTGTTCCGGCGGTGGAACATTGATACTGACCCGGTCACCCTGCTTTAAACGATAATTTTTATCTTCACACAATGATTCGTTTACCGTGACCCGGCCTTCTTCAATAAGACCCTGGACCCGATTGCGAGACATGCCTTTTACATGTTGAGCCAGATAGATATCGATTCTGCTGTTTGTGTCTTGTGACCCCACAGTAAAAACTTCACATGCATTATTACTGTAATCATTACCGTCCATCATTTCCTGGCTTTCTTTTTGGTTTGCTTTTTATTCTTTTCTGTTTCCGGGGCCTGTTCCTCTCCTTTTCTGCTATCGGGAAAGATATAGTAAATTGCCGCCAGCAGGAGTAAGGAAACTATAATCAGGCCCAGGCTGAAAAGCTGGGCGGAAGTCAACCCCAGAAAAACTGCCTCTTCCTGGCGAAAGAATTCAGTTGTAAAACGCAGCAACCCATAAAGGGCAAAGAGGGAAACAGTTACAAAGCCGACAAAAGGACGCAGTGGACGCATTTTCTTAAGAATGAAAAAGATAATAATGGCACCAAGTGCAGCATAAAGCTGAACCGGATGGCGCGGCAAGTCGTCTGCCAGGCTTGCTGGCATAGCCCAGGGGACATCAGTTACAAGTCCATAACAGCAGCCATTAAGGAAACAGCCGATCCGGCCAAAAGCATAACCCAGGGCTAAATAAGGCGACAAAATATCGACCACTTTAAGAAAACCGGTACGGCGCCATCTGCTCCACAGGTAAAGAACAATTACTCCGAGAAAAAGACCGCCGTAAAATGAAAGCCCTTCGAATCTGGTAAAAAAGGCTGATAGCGGCTGAGTACTGTAATAGCTCCAGTTGATAATCATGTAGAGGATCCTGGCCCCAATCAGACCGGAGAAGGCACCGACAATCACTGCTTCAAGAATAAGGTCGGGATCGAACTTTTCTCGCGGGGCTTCCCTGTAAAGAGCAACTGCCGCAACCAGTATCCCGAGGGCAATCATTAAACCGTAAGAGTGAATAGTCACATTACCAATGCTTAATATTTCCGGATACATCAAATCAACTCCCTGAGCTTCGTAATTGGGGATCCCGCCAAAAAACAATCAGGAAGATCCCTACGCCTATTACTATTGCTGAATCGGCCACATTGAATACCGGCGGCCAGATCGTAAAGTTAATAAAGTCAACTACGTAACCGCCGCTAACTCGATCGATCAGGTTGCCCATGGCCCCACCCAGCAGCAGGGAAAGACCAAAGCGCAGCCATTTATGGTTATCGGATATGGTCCTGTAATAGTAGATGACCAGCGCTGTAACCACCACGGTAATAACAATAAAGAAAGCAGTCTGGTAAGGCAGCATCCCAAAAGCGGCCCCCGGGTTGCGAACATAGGTGATGTATAAAAAGTTGTTAATCACTGTTATTGATTGACCAATGTCCATGCTGCGTATAACAATCTGCTTGGTCAGTTGATCTGCTAATATGACAGCAGCGGCGATAATAAATAAGCGCAAACGGTCACCCCTAAGTAAAATCAGTATCTGGCGCCCGGCAGGCAAATTATAGCCTGCCTGCCAGTTCAGCCTGAAAGCTCAACCATAACCCTGCTGCAGCGGGGACAAAGCTCTTCTTCTGATTCAGTGAATATCCAGCAGCGGGGGCATTTGTGGCCTCCCGCTTTTTCAACAAGTATGCTGATATCTGCCCTTTGTCCCGCTGTTGCCCTTTCCGGCGCATTTCTTCGTCCGCACTCCAGCCTGGCGTCAGATACAATGAACGGTGTTGAGAGGTAATCGGAATACTCCTTTAACTGTTCATATGTATTCCCATCAGCCCATATTGTAACCGAAGCTTCAAGTGAACCGCCGATTACTTTATCCTTGCGGGCCTGTTCCAGGGCCCAGGTTACCTCTTCGTGAACATTTAAAATGGCCTGCCAGCGTTGACCAAGCTCTTCTTCGGCCCAGACCGGATCCGGTTCAGGCCAGTCAGCAAGTTGCACGCTCTGTTTTTGCTGTCCCGGGAGGTGCTGCCAGATCTCCTCTGCAGTAAAAGTTAAAATTGGCGCCATTAATACAACGAGATGCTCTAAAATAATGAGCAAGGCACTCTGGGCTGAACGACGAGCAGGATCATCAGGCGCCGAACAGTAAAGCCGATCCTTAATCACATCCAGGTAAAAGTTGCTCATATCAACAACACAGAAGTTATGGATAGCATGAAAAAATTGATGATACTCATATTCTTCATAGGCCCTGGTTACCTTTTCCACCAGCTTATTCAAACGATGAAGAGCCCAGCGATCGATCTCTTCCATTGAACTGTAGTCAACACTGTGTTCGGCAGGATTATAATCTGAGATGTTGCCAAGCAGGAATCGGGTGGTGTTGCGAATCTTGCGATAGACTTCAATCAGCTGCTTGAGAATATTCTCAGAGAGGTGAATATCACTTGTAAAGTCTGCGGATGAAACCCATAGCCGCAGGATATCGGCGCCATAACGCTTGATGATCTGCTCCGGCGCAATTACATTGCCAAGCGATTTCGACATTTTTTTGCCTTCGCCATCAACTACCCAGCCGTGACTGAGTACAGCCCTGTAAGGCGGTTCGCCCCTGGAAGCTACAGCTGTAAGCAGTGAAGAATGGAACCATCCACGATATTGATCGCTGCCTTCCAGGTATAAGTCTGCAGGCCAGCGTAATTCCGGACGGGTTTCGAGGACAGCGTCATGGCTTGACCCTGAATCGAACCATACATCCATGGTATCTTTTTCTTTACGAAACTCATTATGGCCGCACTCAGAGCAGACAGTTTCGGCAGGGAGTATTTCAGCAGCATCCCTGATAAACCAGGCATCAGAACCCTCGCGGGCAAAGAGATCGCTTACCACTTCAATAGTTTGCTCATTTATCAACGGGGTGTTGCATGCGTTACAATAGAAAATGGGTATCGGCACACCCCAGACCCTCTGGCGGGAAATGCACCAGTCCTGTCTTTCGGCAATCATGTTATAAATACGCTCTTCTCCCCAGGCGGGAGTCCAGTTTACCTTATTTATTGCCTCCAACGCTTGCTTGCGAAAACCTTCCACAGAGGCAAACCACTGTTCTGTCGCCCTGTATAAAACAGGTTTTTTGCAGCGCCAGCAGTTTGGATACTGGTGCTCAAAGTCTGTCTTATTGATCAAGGCTCCTTTAGTTTTCAAGTCTTCGGTTACCGCTTTTCCGCCCTGGTCATAATACATCCCGGAATACTGACCGGCCTCATCGGTAAAATAACCGCTATCGTTTAAAGGACTTAAAATGGGCAGGTTGTTTGCCTCGCCGATCATAAAGTCTTCATGCCCGTGACCGGGAGCAATATGCACACAGCCTGTGCCCTGCTCCAGGGTAACATGATCACCTGTAAGCAGAATAGATTCACGATCATAAAGGGGGTGGCGACAGCGCATGCCGGCCAGTTCAGCGCCTTTAAATCTTTTTAATACCGTCCACGTCTGATCAGATCCGGCCAGGCGGGATACTTCTTCAAGCAGCCCTTCTGCCAGCAAATACTGTTCTGTGCCGGTATCGGCCAAAACATAGTCCAGTTCCGGGTGAACAGCAATAGCCAGGTTTGCGGGAATTGTCCAGGCTGTGGTAGTCCAAATCAGGCAGTAGCGATTCTCAGTTCCGCCAAGAAGACCAAGGTCATCAATAACCGGAAACTTGACATAGATTGATTCCGATATCTTGTTGCCGTATTCAATTTCTGCCTCGGCCAGGGCTGTTTCACAGCTCGCACACCAGTAAACCGGGCGCATGCCTTTATAAATATAACCTTTTTTAGCCATGGCTCCGAAAACCTTGATCTGACGCCCTTCAAAACCGGGGCTAAGAGTCAGGTAGGGGTTATCCCAGTCGCCGCGAACTCCAAGCCTTTTAAACTGGTTTCGCTGCACATCGACATATTTCAGGGCGTAATCTCGACACATTCGTCGAAAATCAACATCAGGTATTTCTTTACGCTGTACTTTTTGAGTTTTAATAATCTGGTGCTCGATCGGCAAACCATGTGTATCCCAGCCCGGTACATAAGGACAATCAAATCCGCGCATTGTCTTATATTTATTTATAATATCTTTCAATACCTTGTTAAGAGCGGTCCCCATGTGAATGTCTCCGTTAGCGTAAGGAGGTCCGTCATGCAAAATATAAAGTGGCGCGCCTTTACGGTTTTCCCGGGAGAGCCCGTTAATATCAATTTCATCCCACTTTTTAAGCATTTCAGGCTCGCGATTCGGCAGGTTGGCACGCATTGGAAAATCAGTTTTTGGCAAATTTAGTGTATCCCGGTAGTCCATTTTCATTCTCTCCTGTCATTAGTTATATTCTTAAATCAAAACGAAAAAACTCGCCCCGTAAGGGACGAGATATACACCCGTGGTACCACCCTCCTGGCTGCTCAGCAGAGCTGAAAGCCACTTAAAAAAGCCGGTTAACGGCAGCCGGCCGCCCGCGTCTACTCTCCCCGACCGGGGATTTTGCGCGGGAGCTCGCGGGTGATTTGCAGCGGGTCTGCTTAACCGGACTCTCACCTTAAACCGGCTCTCTTGGTAAGCTGAACATCCGCTTTCATGTCCCGTTCATTGCATCTGCCGTAAATTGTAGCATGTTAAACAGATAAGATCAATATTTGCTTCGTTTCAGCTATCAAATATCAGGATCAGATTCGTAATCATCCTCAGCGTCGAGATCGAAATCAGGTTCCCATTCCGATTCCGGTTCCGGTTCCGGTTCAGACTTTAAGTTTACTTTGAACTGTTCCTCCGGTTTGCTACTTTCTTCGCTTAAATCGTAATTCATTTTTGGTTCAAACTCTCGTTTCATTTCCCTGGTTGATGACTCGCTTCTCCGTTCATTCAGCCAATCTTCACTCTCGAGATTGGATAATTGCGCTTCTATAAATGAACGAAAGCGCATTTTAAAAAGCTGGGCCTGTTTAAATAGTTCCTCCTGCTCAGAGATAATTCTGCTGGAGCGATAGCGTGCATCTTCAACTATTTGCCTGGCTTCTCTTTCCGCTTCCTTCCTGATCAAGTCGGCTTCCCGGTTTGCGTTTTTCTTGACATCATCAGCAGTTTCCTGGGCAACAACTATAGCATTGTGCATTGTACCTTCTAGTTTTTGATAATTTCTATTCTTTTCCTGCAGTTGGAGAACCTGTTCTTTCAACTCCGCATTTTCGCTTATTAATTGCTCCAGATCTTTTGCAATCTGATCCAGGAAATCATCCACATCTTCAATTTCATAGCCCCGAAAGGCTCTTTCAAATTCTTTATTCTGTATATCAGTTGGCGTAGTGCTCAATTTTAGCCCTCCCTGTCGGTATAAAATAAATATTACTTCTAATGGAAATCTTCGACAGTAGCCTTTCTTTTCCTGCCTGTTTAGCTGTATTTTTTCAATTTTAGGTGTATTCTACCTTTTCGGGTTTCGTCTCCAACCGAGGTGATTATCAGGCGTCCTCTCCCTTTTAAAGAAACCTGATCTCCCTCTGTTAACTGTATCGACGGAGAGTTAATTGGCCTCCAATTAACCCTGACTACCCCGCCTTTAACCAGGCGTACAACTCTTGCCCTGGAGATGCCGAAACCCAGAGATAAAACAGCATCAACCCGCAGGCTTGCTACTGTACCCTTAACATCTTTACCGTCATCTTTGGCCGGGGCCAGTTGACCGGGGTCAATAACCATACAATGTACAGGTAACCGACCAACCTGATCAAGATTGGAAGATATATATTCCGCTTTGTCATCAGCGACTATTATCACCGCAGCGTTTTCTTCAGTAAAGACAATGTCTCCGACTTGATCCCTCTGAAGACCTAAAGCCAGAACTGCTCCAAGCAGATCACGGTGACCCAGGTCGCTTTTATCCCCGGACCAGTTTACCTGCACTGCCTTCAGGGCCGGCAGCGCAGGCTGGTGCTCAGCAGGAAAAATATAGAGAATATTTCTTTCCGCTTCAGGATAACCGCCGTATATAATATATGAAAGTCCGGTTTCTTTCTTTAAAACCGCCTCGGCCAGTTCAAGCTGGCGGGGATCAAGGAAGGAAGTGTAAATTTTTTTATCTTTGTGCAGATCAGCCAGTTTACGCATAAAATGCTGCTGCCACTGTTTTTCCCCCTCAGAAAGGGGTGTTGTTTTAGTCAAATGTCACGCTCCTTTTAAGAGTATATATTGTGATAGACTATCTCCCGCAGAATCCTGACCAGGATCAATAAAATAATCGGGGAAAGATCCAGGTAACCCATACCCATCTTAATCGAAGGTACAACAGACCGGATCGGCGCCAGAAAAGGTTCTGTAACCCCGTAAACAAACTGGTATATCGCTGCCAGGGCCGGGTTGTCGCTTCCGCCAGCCATAAACCAGGACATAATTATTCTGCCAAAGATAATGAAATAATAAATCTGAAGAAATATGAGTAATGCTTCTCCTAAAAGCCTGATTATAACCACCTGCTTTACTGTTTTATTTGACCAAATATTGCGCTGCCGATGCGAACCATGGTCGCCCCTTCTTCTATAGCTACCTGGTAATCATTGGTCATGCCCATGGAAAGTTCGGGCAGGGCAAACCCTGCCCTGATATTTTCTTCACGCAGCCGGCGAAGCATACTGAAACAGGGACGTGTTTCCTCGGGATCGTCAACAAATGGGGCCATGGTCATTAAACCCTTTATTCTGATGCGGTTATAGCCGCTGACTTGTTTTAAAAAGCCTGGCAGCTTTTCAGGCTCCAGTCCAAACTTGCTTGCTTCGCCTGAAGTATTAACCTGAACAAGCACTTCTGCGCTTCTCTCGAACTTTTCTGCACAGCGCTGCAGCTCTTTGGCCAGGGAAAGGCGATCCAGTGAATGAATCAGGATATAGTGAGGTAGAACATCTTTAACCTTATTTGACTGCAAATGCCCTATAAAATGCCATCTTAATTCAGGCATCTGTTTTAGCTTCGGTTTCGCTTCCTGAACCCTGTTTTCACCAAAATCAGTTATGCCCAGATTTACGGCTCTTCGCACCTCTTCGACTGTTACGGTTTTAGTTACGGCAATCAGCGTGATTGAATCTGGATTTCGGCCGGAACGAAGAGCGGCTTCGTTGATATTATTTTTTAAAATTTTATAATTTTCAGCCGGCACGAATTAGCCTTCCTTTCCGTTAATCTAACCATATCCGACAGCATATTATGGATGGCAATTAATTTAAACGCTGCCCCTCTTCGACCAGGTCAGGGCGGGATATTACCAGGCTGTAGGGAGCAATTCCTTCCACCATAACTTTTTCTTCCTGCCGTTCGATGATCGTAACCGGTTTATAAATAACCCGACCACCCTGGTTCAGGTATACACCATAGCCATTATCCTTTTCAAATACTGCTTCCCCTGGAACTATTATACCTTGCCGGCGGCGATAGAGTAAAGATGCCCCGGCCCTTCTCACCTGGTCGAAACCCGGCAGCTGCTTTTCGATAATGAAAGTAATTCGCACCTCCTGTTTGTCTTCATCAATCTCGTAACAGCAGCGCCTGGCAGAAACAGATTGCTGCGGCGCAAAATCAAATTCAATATCGATTTTCTCCTGACCGGCTATGATCCGACCCGGATGAAGAGGGAGAACGACGCTAAAGTGCCATGACCAGTTATCGACAATTTTTGCTATCGGCTCACCTGCTTCCACCAGGTCACCTTCAACAATATAGTATCCATCAAAGTCGATCTCTGCAGCATTTTCCTCTGTAATATAAAGGGGGCCCTGGTAATTCTCCCACCCGTCAAAATAATGCGACAAGAAACCAGCCTGCTCGTTATGAATAACTATCAATTCTTCGAATACCATATCATCCGGAAGTTCAATTTTGTCTTCCCCTGGCCTGTCATTTTCCCTTTCCTGATCTGCTGTTTCTAAATCTGCTCTATCCTTCTCGTCCTGTCCGGCAGGAAACAGTTCCTCCCAGTAATCAATAATCTGCTCCAATAGCTCCGCATCCGGTTCCTGCTCTTCAGAGCCGCGCAGGGCCTCCATATCACTTTTCGACAAAACGCCAATCGTTATTACCGCGTTTCCAGCTGAAATTCTTTGCCCGGCGGCCACAAGGTCCAAAATTATTCCGCCTGCAGGAGCGGTTAATACCTCTTCGCCACGAGTTACCGTTCCAATGGCCGAGGCTTGCTGCTGCATGACACCCGGTTCAGCTTTGACAACCTGCAGCCTCCAGGCCAAAAATTGATCCCCCAACCAGTGATAACTGACCTGGACTATGACAACTAAGGCTAAAAGCAGAAGTAGATAAAATATTAGCCCCTGCATAAAGTTCCGAAAACTAAAACGCCGACCTTTACCGGGTAAAACTTTTAGCCCCGTTTTTTTCTTTTTCGATTTATTCTTCAAGATAAACTGCCCCCTGATTGGCCACGAATGGCAATAAATCCAATCATTCTGCCTGTAATACCCCTGTCTCTTCGATAAGAATAAAAGAGGCTCCGGTTACAGGATGTACATAACCCGGCAAGGCTGAGGTTTTCTGTTTTTATACCATTTGTAGCCATCTGCTCCCTGTTCACCGCAGCTAAATCGAGCTTGAAACCGCCTTCCGCTGCCGGTTCCTGGTAAGCAGGGCTACCCCAGCCGGATGAACCGAACAGTTCAGCCGTTTCCTGGTCTACTTTGTAACAATTCCTGCAGATAGCGGGACTTAAAGCGACCAGCATCTCTTGCGGGTCAACGCCGAAATTATTGTGCAGATAACGGAGTACTTCTACTCCGATCCCGCCAAGTGTTCCCCGCCAGCCGGCATGAGCCAGGGCAATCAGGGGCATCTGCTTTGAAACAAAGTATATCAGCATACAGTCGGCAGAATAAGCAGTTAGCGGTAATCGTTCTTCTGTCGTTACCAGGGCATCGCATTTTTTACGGGTGCTGCCGGCAAGGGCTCCTTCACCACGGTTGTCCCGATCCACCACGGCCAGGTCAGTTCCATGAACCTGTGCGGCAGACACCACTTCACGATAATCATAATTAAAAAGGCGAAAAAAACGACGCCTGTTTTCGATCACATTATTTTCCCTGTCACCGGTGTGATAAGCAGTGTTCAGTGTCGCAAACTTCCCGGCGCTGCAGCCGCCCAGACGGGTAGAGAAGGCATGATCCACCAACCCGCTTTCGTTTAACAGGGGCGACTGCAGGAAAGCTATTTCGCCTTTACGGTTTAGCCTGAAACGAATCTCCCCTTTAAAAATGCTTTTTAAGTTCTTGTAGGGCCATACTCAGACACAACGGCACTGCCTTCTTTCATAGAAAGAGTCAGATCAATAATACGCTGGTTGCAGGAACCCCTGTACGGCAGGCTAAAATTTTGTTCTGCGATAATAAATGGACCGTCCACCAAAAGTGATCCTGCCTGCAATAACGCACCGATTTCAGCATTAACGACACTTGCTTCCAACAGTTCTTCAAAGCTATAACCGCTGTAAAGGACCAGGTCAAGCCCTCGCCTCCTTATTTCAGCTGCAAGCGCTGCCGCTGATGCAGCCTGTTCAAAAGGCTCCCCACCGGATATGGTCACTCCATCAATACAGCTGCTGTCTTCAATAATAGCCGTAATCTGTTCTACGCTCATTTCATATCCACCGGCAGGATCGTGAGTTTCGGGGTTATGGCAACCTGCACAGCGGTGAGAGCAACCTTGAACATATATGGCCAAACGTACACCCGGGCCATCTACGATACTGTCTTTTTGGATGCCGGCAATCTTCATCTTCATCTTTTATCCACGGACGCAAAATGC
>SL_3KL_010_SEDDRAFT_10003162_pt1 | contig 15012 bp, 11 predicted proteins | sample SodLakKL_010_SED_2_FD_10381 | JGI IMG/M metagenome (IMG submission 10381)
ACGTAACTGTTGCATCTTGATGAATATTCTGAGGTAAACTTAATATCCATATTCTGTTAGATGATAAACTTTGTGTTTCATTATCAACACTAATTTGATTTGTTGTACCTTGAATTGTTATTTCTCTGGATTGAGGTACAAATGTTGGTGAAACTGCTGTCCAAAATGATCCTGTATATTCTAATATATTTCCTGCTGAAACGCTTGTCGTATTAACATCATTTATTTGGTTAATATTAGCATTTAATTCTATTTCAACATTATTATTATCAACATTAACATCTATTCCATTACCGCCTGTAATATCTAATATAGATGTATTTGATATTGTAATTTCATTACCTACTCGATTAATATTTATACCATTTCCACTATTAAACTCTAATATTTCTTCATTAGTAACAGTTATAGTTCTTGTACCACTATCCCATCCTAAAGAAATACCGTCGCCCGATTCAAAGGTGAGTATCTCATTTAATATTTCTACCTCAGTTTCTCCATTAACCTTTACATTCCATGCACTTTCTACATCTGTAAAAAATCCCTTTTCAAATGATTTCATATCACCTATAATAGGTGTTGTTTCATTAGGTAGAGGTCTTGTAAACATACCTCTATTATTTACAATTGTAATAGGTTTATATTGTATTAATGATACTGATGATCTACTTCCTGATGCAGAGCTTTCTCCATGTAATTTTCGAACATGTATACGTATAGTTTTAAACATACTTAAATTTCGTATCAGTCTAAATTCACGAGTGGGGTTTGATTCTGTTAAAGAAAATGAAACGGATTCCATTAAAAATTCTACATCATTAGGTAGAATACCTATAACATTTACTCGTGGTATAAACACACCTGAATTATGAGACATGGTAAAAGAAATTTCAACTGGATTATCATTCCATCCCTCTACATTTATATCTACGTTTACAGGTGTATTAAAAGACCCAGTACTGGAACCTGTTGATTCTTGATTAATTATTTCAGGTTCTTCATTACCAAATTCAACATCTGGTGACATTTTCATACTGAAATTTTCTTCATCATATAAAAATGAAATACTTCTCTCTTCAGAATTTAATTCTACCCCGCCATTTGAATCTACATTTCTAATTGCCGTAGGCGTTATATTCCACCCCCCTATTCTTGCTCTCCAAACATCTAAACCATGTGGAGATAATTCAAAAAACCGTCTATAATCTTCATTATTATTTATTGTATCCTGATCATATGTTATAAATGCTTGAGGGATCGCTTCTGTATAACCCCCACTAACATAAGCATTATAATCAAACCCACCTAATGACCGTAAATATCCTTGAGCACCATATACATTACCTTCTTCGCTTGCATCTCCTAATGTAATTGATCTTCTTACGGTTACATCTTGAAACAATGCTAAATCAGTGGCAATAGATTCAAATTGTGCTGTAAATGGTAACCAAATACCATCAGCTTCTGGTGTATCTGGTTCTATACCTGTAACTGGATCTTCATGTTCTGGATTTAAATAATAAAATACTTCATTACCACCAACATCTATAAAAACTACATCTGTTGAATTCTCTGTTGTTGCATATGTTTTCTCACTACTCCATAAACCTCTAAATACAAGCGATAATCCTCTAAATCCTTGAAAACCTTGTAATGATTTATTAATAATAATAGAATCTACAATAGTAGATAATTCCTCTTCATATTCAAACTTCGGTGTTCCTTCAAATTGTGCTCTTTCAACATCTTCATCAATTCCTGTTATAGTAATAGTAACTTTATCATTGTCAGATGTAATAAACGCATTATTCGAAGTGGTTGCTGATCCCAAACTCCAATTATATCTATCTGTTATATTATTAGCCCCCTGAAAAACACGTAATTCCGATGTTTCACTAACAGAAGAAAACGGTTGACCAGAAGAATCAGTAGGTATAACTATTTGTTTTGGATCTACTAATACCGTAATACCATCATCGCCTTCATCTAAAATTGCAAAGGACATCCTATCAATAAATGTACCCGTAGATTCTGGTGTAGATTCTGGTTCATCTACTTGAACAATTAAGGTTTCAACCTCATTTTCATTCGTTATGTCTGATGGGAAAACTGTGAATGTATCCCAATTTTCAGGATCTCCTACAGTTGTTTCATTTCTGTTTCCGATAGACCATAGCGCATCTTCATATACATTTCTTCGTTCTAATTCTACTTGAATACTTTCTGGCTTTACCTGACCATTTTTATCTCTGACAAATATATTTCCTTCTGAAATAATTTTTATTTGTCGATTTGGTTCTGGATTTTTTGATTTATTATAAGATAAAGTTTTTGTAAAGGTTCTTATATCTTCTTCAAATATTTCTTCACCACCTTCAAATAATTCATCAGCTACTTTAACACCCACCGTAAACGTAACAGTTGCCTGATCTATATTATCATTAAATTCATCAACTGTAAAGCGTACATTTGTAATATCATGTAAATCATAATGGAATCCACTTCCACCTGATCCGAGTGCCCCAGTTGGTGATATATTTACCGATGAAATAAAATATGATTTAGGATCTAAATTTTCAAACGACGTAGCCTCATCATCATATTGTAATACTTCAGTTCCTCTTAAAACGCGTAAATCAGAATAGTATTCATCATAAGAAGTTTGAAATACGCTACCTAACCAATCAGCAAAAAACGTGTGATTATTATTAGTTACTTCTAACGTAATATTATCATCACCTTCAATAATTAAATAAAACGCTTCTCTATCAAAATATTCACCGTCATCTGTTTGAACTCTTATTTGTTTCCTTCTTCTATCTAATTTAAATATCTCAGGTTTTAATACTAAATTTTCCTCATCAACCCATTTAATACCATCAATATTCGTTTCTCCACCGCCTTGATCAGTAATTTGTGTTTCATTGCCTTGTAAGTCAATAAAATACCATTCAATATCACGATCATGATTAATTTTACTCGCTTCCAAAGTTATTTCATCAGGTTCTATTTCACCGTTTTTATCTCTTATAAAAGATGTCCCAGAGGTAATCAACCGTAATAGCTTTCCATGGAAGTAAGCATTTAATTCAATTTGAGTCGTGAATGTGAACCCTTCATATTCCATTTCACAAACTACTATCTTTTGTAAAAATATATCAGTTAAATTTAATGAATCGGCTGTCTCTCCTATTTGCTCTTCATCATTTATAAACCAAGTAAAACTATCTGGTGTAACTGTATTACTACCGTCAAATTCATTTATTTTAAGATGTGCTGTTAATACCGTATCTGTTACACCATCTCCCTCAAAGAAAAGACCATTTGATGATGTTATATAAGCATCATAACTCAGTGGTGCATAATCTTTTGAAATAGATATTGATTTCCGTAAACTTCTAAACCCTTCATCCCCATATTCATCATCTACGTATCCTGTAATAGTAAAATTAAAGTTTAAACTACCTAATTCTGCAACATATTGCTCAATTTGAAATTCAATTCCACCATCTAATAATTCATTTACAGAACTAATTTGCGTTAATATATAATTAAAATCAGAAGATGATACAAGATTATCTTCTTCATCACGAACTTCAATATCTTTAATTAAGAATTCACCTTGACTTAATTGATTTCTATCTGTTGCATTTTCGTTAAATGTTAAAACGTCAATACCATGATAAACATTAATATTTACTTTATTTTTATCATTTGTTAAATCTGTTTTAACCTGCCCTCTCCAATCTGATCTTATTTCTAAATTAGATGGATTTAATGTTACAGTAAAAGTATCTTCTCCATCTTTTAATAAATAAAATGACTGAGAGTCTGAATATTCTTCATCTATCGTTTCAACTTCAATTAATTTTCTTCTTTCGTCTCCAAAGAAAGATCTATTTATTTTTATAAATATTTCTGATTCAACAGTAACTCCATCAACAGATCCATCTAAATTAATTCTTGTTTCTCCATCATAATAGAACCATTCTATAGGCGTATCTATATTTCTTCGTCTGACTCTAATTTCTATTTCTTCAGGTTCATATATACCCCCCTTTCTTGCAAGCATTACAATCGAACTGGCATCAATTGATAAACTTTTAGCTGTTGAAAATCCTTCTAATTGATATGTTCCTGATGTGAATGTAAATAGTTCGCCTTTTATATTATAGTCTATTTCAACTTTAACATATTTTGTTGATATGATTTCATCTATAAACAGTTCATTTAAATTAGATCCTTGATCAAATAAATTCCAACTTCCCTCTGATGTTTCTCTTATATACCATCTATATTCGATTATATCATTTGGGTTTATTTCATTACCATTTATAAAAAAAGTAGCTATTAACGTAGTTGAAATATCCCCATCCTCTTCAAATAAAAATCCATTAGAAGAATCAATTTCTACATTAAAACCAAACCCATCTTCACCATCAAATCCTTGATCGACAAACCTTTGCCAATACAATCCTCCGTTTGCCTCATTACCTCTCATATTTGCTGGTGTTATTCCTTGTTCATCATTAGGAGATGAACCTGTTATATCAAGTAAAGGATCGTTAGGGTATATATTTTCAGAGGGGTCTAATATTCCAATTGCTTCATGATTAGTAACACAAATAAAAGCCGATGTTTCAAATTCTTCAAAATTACTCGCATATCGAACTATATCATTAATTTCATAATATTCATCATGTTCCCATTCTCCTCTAAATCTTAATGGAACAGTAGGTAGTGATTTATTTATAGAAATTTTCCTTTCAAATCTAACTATTTCACCAGATTTTAATGTAAAAACGAACGTTATATAGCCAGATCCATTTAATGTTTCATCAGTAATTTCAAATGAAAAGCGTCTTAAAGGTAATATAGATTGTTCAAATGTAGGAGTAGATGGAATAGTTCTTATTGGTATAGGTCTGCCCCCCTCATCAACTATTTCAACATATATATAGGATCCCTTTTTTAATTGATCAGATCCTCTAATTGTAATATTATGTATACCTTTTGAATAGACATCACGAATATCATATACATTAATATATTCTGAATGATATCCTGTTTCTACAAAATTTACATTGGCATTACGAAGATCTTGATTTAAGCTTCTTCTAATCATATAAAATTTAGTGAATTATAATAAACGCTTCAATAATAATTATCCACTAAACAAGAATAATAAAAATTATTCTTCAATATTTGATATGATTATCATTTCTTCTTCTGGTGACTTTTTGAAAGGTTGTGAAAAATTAGCCACCGCGAGTAATTCATTTTGATCATTATAATATCCTATTTTAGTAGGAAATGTCATTTGTTCTTCTTCAAGATATTCTTCTGTTCTCGGCTCTCCTCCTACTAAAGTAAACGACGTTGGATTAGTTGTTCTGTTAAATTCATCATTATAAAGTCTTGTAAATACAACAGTTCTAACTTTTTTAGTAACACCATATCCCATTACCATCATGATACTATTTAAAGAAGTAAGAGCCTTATTGGATGAAGTATCTATTGTATTTTTAAAAGAAGAAAATTGACCGTCTGTTAATAATTCTGGAAAGATTAACATTAAACCTAATGATGGATAAAATACTCCCACTTGGTCACTTATATTACCAACATCCCAATCTATATGAATAGATTCGACATCATCATTAAAATTAAAGAAATCAGGGTTATCGCTTGTTCTTACATCATAAGCAGGGGTAATTCTATTTGAATGTTTTATTCTTTGATTTTCTTCATCTATAGATGTATCACCTAATGAAGATTTTACAAAGTATGGCGCAAACGCTATATGACCAAGTTGTAAATCACCATTACCATCTAAATCTACAAAACCGCTATCATCATCATGTACAATAACAGCAAAATTATTAAATCCGACTTTATCATTAAATTTATCTGGATTAATAGAAATTGCAATCATTTCTGAAACCCGTTCACCCTGTACATAAAAATTATATTGTTTATTTTCTGCATCCCATGGTGCTTGTATTGAAGACATAATCATATTCCATGGGAGGTATTCTGAATAATTATTAATATTATCACTTCCATAAGTAACATAAAAACTATCATCAACAAAATAAAGTTCGCCTTTTAATGAAGGTTCGAACTCAAACTCAGGAGATTCATCATAATTCCATTCATTATTATCTTTTTTTATAATAGCACTCTCCCCGAATAATTTATTATTAACTTCTACTTCTTTATTTCGAATTATATCTCTGTCTTCTATTTTTTTAAAAACCATTATTCTTCAGTTTGTCGTGATGTTGGTATAATTTGTAGTTTAATTTTTTGTATTCTTCCCGAATATTCAGACATAAGAGTTAATGACGTTTCATATAATTCTTTATCCATTTTTTCATATCTAAAATTTCCTTTATATTTTAAATAAAAAGAATTTTCACTCTCATTACTACTTCCAGTATAAATATTTACTGTTTTTGGAAAATTATGTTTGATATCGTCTGTTTGAAAAGCCTCAGTAAAATTTTTATAATGTAAAATATTAGAATGAACATTATTTGGATCTACAATAAAATCAAAATAACGTGTATCTTCTAATGTAGCAGACAATATCTTCAATTTATCAAAATTTCTACCATTAAATATTTCTCCTTCAATATTTTGTGATGAAAAGGACATAGAAATACGTGGTTTTCGTTTAGAAATTTCATTACTTGTAATATAATATTGAATAGTAACAACTTCGTCTTCTTTTATAAACCTCGGAAAATCAATTTCTTTACCAAACCCTTTTGGATATACTTTAATTTCATCATCTACATTAGATATTGAAACTTTAAAATCTTTTTCCGATAAATATGTTTCTGAATTATTTACTATAATTTTATTATTTAAATTAAAAGACGAATCTTTCCACACTGATAAAAGGGGACTTCTTTTAACTGCCAATTCAGGATCAATAATATTAGGGTTAATTAATTTATAATTAATCCCATCATCTGCCAAAGCAATTTTAGAAACATAGAATCTATTTTCTAATAAACGCTTTTTACCAATTTCTGTTAATGTAGGTTGAAGTCTTAAAGTGCCGTCGTTTTTTTGCATTATAAATCTACTTTGTAAATATAAATAATATCTCTGTAGTTAATTATAATTGTATTACGAATTTTATAAATTAACTATATGTGATTTTCCATCAACTTTATTAATTTCCAAATTGAAATCCACAAAATCTCGATAATCAATACTGTGACTTACTATAAATATATGGTCAAAGTCTTTTTTAAGATAATTAAAAACTTCTGGTACTGATTGCGAATGATTTGCATCCATTGCATTAAACCCTTCATCTATAATCATAAAGTTAGGGGATACGATATTTCCTATTTTCGATATAGCTAATCTGAAAGCAATATTAATTACAAATCGTTCCATACCACTACATAAAGCTGTATTCCATTTACTATCGTTTTCTACAACATAACTATTTATATTACTGTTTTCAATTTCAAGTTCAATACTGAATGTAGAAATTTTGTTTATTACTTCATTTATTTCCGATTGAAATAAATCTAAAATATTTTCTACAAATAATAATGGTAATTCATCTTTATGTGTTATTTTAGAATACTCTTTAAATAAATCAATTTTTTCTTTATATGAGTTATACTCTTTTTCTTTTTCTTGTATATCTTCTAATTGAGATTTTAATTTACCTAATTCAATATTCTTAACTTCTAAATTGTTTTCATATAATTCTAAATCATCTTCTATCTTTCTAATAGATTTCTTATGTTCTTCAATTTTCTTTTTTTTATCAATATTTTTTTCATATTCAGTTTCAAGATTATTAAGTTCATTATATTTTTCTTTCAATGAATTTAATTGTTCTTCTTTATTTTTAATAGTTTCATTTAATGCTTTTATTTTTTCTTCAGAAGAAGAAATAATACTCTCTTTTTTCTCTTTATAAAGTTGTTTTAATTCTTCCAATCTTTCTTTATAAAGTTTAAGATCTTTTTCTAAATTATTTTTTATAGACTGTTTTTCGTGTTCAATCTGTTCTTCAAAAGATACCTTTTTCTCTAATAAATCATCAATATCTATTTGTAATGAATCCAATTCTTTAATTTCTTCTATATATAGATCCCACACCTTAGTCTGTTGATCCATGTGATCTATTCTATAATTACATTCTTTTATTTTGCCTTCTAAATCTTCTTTTTCTGAATTTAATTTTTTTAATTCTTTATTTAATTTAGGTAACACTTTCGATGATTCGAATGCTTCTGATAAAAGGGGACATGTTTTACATAATTCTTCGTTTTCAAATCGTTTATCAGCAGATAATATTTCTGATTTACTTTCTGATTTTGAAATCTTATCTTTTACAGACCTTATTTCAAAATTCACTTCTGATAATTTTTCTTCAAAATCTTTAAGATCTAAAATCGTTTTATCATATAGTTCATCTGAAAAATCTAATGGGTCAGGTTCTATTATTTTAGATTTTTTCTTTTTATGATTTTCAAATGCATCCTTGCCTTCAGATATAATATTATCCAGTTTATTATTTAAAATCGTAAGTCTATCTGAAACTAACTCATTGTTTAGCTTTTCTTCTAATTCTTCAATTTGTGTTTGTCTTGTTACTATAGAATTTTCAGTTTCTATTAAATCTGGATGTATTCCTGTTCCTTCTTTAACAGATTTAATATCTTCCGTTTTTTTATATATTTTTTTATTAGATTCTTCTATAAAAGATGTTGTATTATCTATAGATCTTTTTGTTTCTTTTAAATCATTATAAAAGTTTTCAGGTAATTCTACTAATTTAATAGAATCTATTTTCTTTTTTATTTCTGATTTATTATTACGTAATTCCTTAAGATTTTTTTTATTATCTTTTATTCTCTTTTTTAAATCTGCAATGTCTAACTTTTTAGTTTGTTTAGACATTTCAAAATCTAAATCTTTTAGATATTCAATTTTAGACATTAATTTATTATATTCGTCTTTTGAATATCTATGTAATATTTCAAATATATCAACACCAAGATTACTGTAAATCCACTCTTTTCGTTGCATCGGTGTTAAATCCAAAAACATTTCTGGTGATCTCTGAGATATATAAAATAATTTATCAAATGTATCAACATCACCAAAAATAGTTTTAATATCATTATTTATCTCAGTTATAGTGCCACTTATAGACACCCCATTTTTAAACAAATTAACTTTGTTACTTATACCTGACCCAGTAACTTTTCCTGTTCTTTCAATAATATAAATATCACCCTCTTTAGATAGGTTTATTTTAGTTCGATATTGATCAGAATCAGAATTAATTGTTTCTTCCTGATTAATTTTTAAAGATGAAACAGCAGGATTACCATAAATTGCAATTTTAATTGTATTTAAGAACGAAGATTTACCCATTCTATTCGGAGAAAATAATCCTATAGCCCCTTCTAAATTTTTAAAATCAACTATATTACCCTCTCCATAAGAGAACATATTATCAAATTCAATGGAATTTAATTTAAATTCCCCCGAAACAAAACTTTCTCTAATTTTATCTGATACTTCTTCATAAATAATTTTATTAAGAGATATCATTTTGTCTTTTGTATCCTTCTCTTCTTCCCCATAATATTGTTCAATAAGAGAATTTAAATTTTCAAGAGAAAATAAATTATTAATATTTTCTTTTATATCAATATTTCGCTCTCTATCCTCTTCAACAATTAAATCTATTACATATGATTTAATATTTGGATATTTTTCATTAAATTCTTTTTCAACTTCTCTTCTATCAACACCTTTGGGATATAAAATTCTTACATTTGCATTATCAGGTATATCTTTAAACTCTCCTTCAAATTTTATACCTGTATACAGTAATTTATAAAACCCATACGTATTTGGAATCCTGATGAATTCTGGCTCTGGTTTGGATAATTCGTGAAATAGATATCCATGATTAATAGGATGTTCACCATAATTTCTTTGAATAAGTGAACCCGCATAATATGCATTATCTTTAATTTTTTGTTGTTTATGAATATCCCCTAATAAAATTCTGTCAAATTTATCATAATGAATTTTTCTTTCATCGTTTTCAATAGATCTTCCTGAATCTAATATAGAACCCTGTAATAACCCATGATAAAGTGCTATCTTATAAGAATCATCTCTAAACTTTTTAAAATCAGGATTTAAATAATCTAAAACGGAATATACTGCAAAATCAATATTTTTATATTTATAAACGTCTGTATCTTTAAAGTATAAAACTCTATATTGATTTTCATCCCTGTTTTTATTAAACATTTCGACTACAGGAGAAATTGAATCAAGACGCGATTGTGCCGATTTAATCACAGCGTCATGATTTCCTGCTATAATAATTACATCTGAAATTTTTGTTAAATTGTCAAATAATTCATTAGATAAATCAATAGCTTCAGGAGACAGGTGTACCCTACTATGAAATAAATCACCTGTAATTACAATTAATTCCGTTTCTTTTTCTTCTAATGATTTATATAATTTTGAAAATACTTCTCTATATTCATCGTGTCTTTGTAATAGTTGAATATGTGTGTCACTAAGATGAGCGACGTTTTTTATTTTTTTCATAGTTAGCTTTTCTCATTTCTTTTAATATTCTTTCTGGTACACCATATAATTTACATAGTTCTTTCTCATACTCTCTTACCATCCAGAGTAATTCATTTTCTTTTTGTTGATTATATTTTAATGAATTCATGGTATTCTTGCTTCAATTAAATTACCTATAAATTGATTTACTCTTGTATATGCCCATCTTTTAGGTGTATAAATTTTNANTAATAGTCCATTTGGATGTTTAACTTGTATAAACCATTCACCGTCATCTTTTAAATTAGCATATATTTCATAACCTTCAATTTTTAATTCAAAAAGTTTAATTCTTTTTTTCTCTTTATATTCTTTAATATTCATAACATAATTCTTTTTAAAGTATCTCTAAAAAATGTTAAAAATTCAACAATCCACCCGTTTCCTTCAGGATATACTCGTTTTCCATTAAAAATATAATAGTGTTCAAATGGTAATTCTGATTTTATAAATTCATTATAAATTTCTTTATTATACAAAATTTTTTTAGCAATAGCAAGTAAAATATAATCCTGAAACTCCTTTTCAGAAAAAAATTGTCCTTCTCTAACTTCTCTACCTACTTTCTTTGCTTCATAACCAGACAAATTTCGTAACGGTTCATATCCTGATTGTAAATAATACCAATATCCTTCTACTGATTTAAATTTACCGTGTTTTGTGTGAACATCACAGCGATAAAAATTAGATAGCATTCTACCTAACTTTGATTCCGATTTACTATAAACATTTATATGATTCATATAGAAGCTAAATTTTGTTCAATTATACTAAATTTATCTAATTTTTTAGTATTATTTAAATAAAGTTTTACATGAGATCTGGAAAGCTCTCCTGCATCAGTATCTGATTTTAAAAATACACGTTCTGTATTGATACCAGCATTAAATAATTTTTCACTCATTTTAAGCATACTATCTTCAGCATCTTTATCTAAGAAAACTGTAACCAGTGGTGTTTCATAAGCCAAAATCAACTTAAATAATCTATTTGGTAATATAGATCCTAAAATTAATACTGTATTATCACCTATATTTATACCATCAAAAATTCCTTCTGTTAATGTAATAGGTCGCTCAAAATCAATCAAAGATTCCCAAAATACAATTTCTGTTTTTTTAACATCACGACAATTTTGATAATAAGAATACTTATTTCCAACATTTCTTTTTACATAAAAATTTAAATTATTATGAATATCATATGAAGGGAATACAATCATACCATCTTTAGTATCAAATTTAATATCATAATATGTCATCTCATAATTTGAAACACCCCTCGATTTTAAATACTTTCTTGCTTCCCTTACAATTAATGAAGGGTCTTTAATAGATACCCAAGATTTCGGAGTAAAAATTTGTTTTGTTTTTTCTTCAGAATAAAAGATTTGATCTAATTTATCCTGTAAAGACTTATCTCTATCTCGGTAATGGTCTTGTATACCTAATAGCTTTTTAGCCGTACTTATGTGGTCTCTCGACGCTTTGTATTCATATAATAATGAAATGATACTTAGAGATGAATACTTACACTTCCAACACTTAAATTTATTTTTATTATAATTAATAGTAAAGCGAGATGAACCACATTTAGGACATGTATAAAAATATTGTTCTCCTTGTTCTACATGAGAATGTACTCCTACATATTTTTCAACAATATTTTTAATATTCATTAATAATTATTCTTTTTAGCCCATTCTGCTCCTGCTTTAAAAGCATCTTCTATGCTTTGATAACCCTCATTATATGGAGCTGAATATATTTTTACAGCTTCTTCCAAAGACTGTTTAACAGGAAAGAATGTTATGTAGTTTTGTTGGTTTAAATGGGTTCTTTTAAAATCTCCATCATAAACATCTATAGGAGAATTACAAAGTGATTCACTACCGTCTTCATATTTCATCATTCTTTCACACTTAAGAATCACCTCATCCCCATCTTTCAACTTCCCATCTGCAATAGCTTGTAAATGTTTATCAGAAAAGTGTTCAGGAAGAGCTAAGATTTTATGCTCATATTCTACAAATGGTTCATCTGGTATTTGATAAATCTCCTTAGATTTAGAATTATACACCCAATCTCCAAACTTTAAAGGTTCTGTTTCAGAGATGATATAGTTTTTATAAGCAGTAGCTTTTCCTAAACTTTCTCCTAAACCTAAAGAATTAGAATCCCTTTTTAATTGTTCTTCTCTATCAATAACAGATACTAACCTGCCTTTACATACTATATGCTCACCCTGACTATCAGAGTATTTTTGTGCTGTTGATACCTTTGGTTGATAATTCATATCTTTCCGTGGTTTAACTGTTCATATTAATTTAAGTGCTTCGTTTAATCCTCTTTCTAAGGCTTCTTCATATATTTTATATCCCCCAACAGAGTATTCATCATGATTTATTTCATAAACATATTGAGTAGTGTTGTATAATTTTTCTTTGACCCAAGAAACACAAACTTTTATGTCATGTTCCTCACGTAACCATTTTTGAAGTAAAGATTGAGTAGGTAATTTTATATCTTCTTTGTTAAGATAATTACGATCTTTCGTAAAAACACGATAATATTCTTTATGTTTTTTATCATATTCCCAAAATTGAAGACACTCCCAATCAAATCCTTTTTCTTTAGCTAATTTAGCTGTTTCAAATGTAACTAATTGATCTTTCATCTTCGTTTGGTTTTAGTAGTTATTCTTTTTAGCCCATTCTGCACCCGATTTGAAAGCTTTTTCAATAATAGAATCAATAAAACCAACTCCATGGTTTTCTTTCATATATTGTTTAAATCTATGGTTTTCTTTCATATATTGTTTAAAGGCTTCTTCCAAAGACTGTTGAGCAGGAAATAGAGTGATGTGGTCTTTTATATCTATGTCTACAAGAAACGGTATAGGTTTATCAGGATTAGTTAAAATTCGTTTCATAATTACTGGTTCATCCTCATGGTACTTTCCTGAGCCTCTGTGAGTATAGTATCCCTCAGGAGGGTTATCATAATCAGGTGTACACTTAACCAACACCTTACCTTGTTTCAACTTCCCATCTACAATAGCTTGTAAATGTTTATCAGAGAAATGTTCAGGTAGAGATAATACCTTAAAGAACCTTTTTTTGTTTTTATTGTAATGGTCTCTTTGTTCTTTATGTAAATCATCATAGACCTTATCTCCCACTTCAATCTCCTCTGTTTCAGAGATGATGATAGGATCTAATCCTTTTGGATCATATATAATATCTCCTTCTCTTTTAGATATATACCCAATAGATGATTTAGTTAGTAAAGAATTAGATTCGGCATCTTTTTCTACTAAAACCAACTTACCTCTACATACTGTATGAATGTTTCCCTGATTATCAGTATATTTTTCTGTTTGAGTTACTTTTGGTTGATACATAACTATAATTCCCTTATTTTTTTATTTAATCTACGAGTAGCTTCTGCATATTTTTGTCGCTCTTCTCGTAGTTCTTTAATAGATTTAAATAAATCCCCATTTCGAGCTAATTGTGTAAACCCTATTCCTGCTAAGGCGCATATCAAAAAGGCTCCGAATAAAATAGTCAACCGAATAGTTACGGATTCTATATTGGGGTATTGTAAGGCAAACCACATGAAAATAAACCATCCAAAATAAATCATAAATATTGAGGTATTGAATATCGTTTTCATCTTTCTTTGGTTTATGGGTTAATCTTTAACTTCTTCTGACAAAACTTCGACATTTTCATTAATAAGTTTCTGCTGATAGTCTAAAAGTTTTGAAATATCAATGGGGGTATAATCATCTGGTATTTCTACTATATGAGTAGCAATAACTCCCGCTTCTTCCCCTTCAATCTAAATGTAATATAAAAATTAAATAAATTAAAATCAATATTATTTTACTTTAAATATTTTATAATTAATTGTCTACCAATTCCGCCACTCGGTTTATTAAAATAAATAGGAGATACCTGCAACTCATCCACTTACTGTTGCGTTTTTTAATGTGGTCAGTATCTCCCACAACCCGCCCTTGCCAAAGGGAATATATAAGCATCGTCCATGCTATGCTTTCTGTATAAGGTTATGCTTACACATCATAGGACTTGAACCTAACTCTATATATCATTCCACTAAACACGCTATTGGCAATAGCTACAATTAATCCTTACCGCATTTAAGCCTCGGGGATTGTCGTTTAGCTTCATCGGGTCATAAATTAATCAAGATTTTGACGTTCTTGACGTTCAATGATTTCAAGCTCCTCGTTTCTAATTCGTCTTTCTTCTTGACGACGAGCCCAGTCTTCATAATATCCATCTGTTCCATGACTGATATCTCCCATACACATCGAACAGCTTTTACCCTGTCCTTTTGG
>SL_3KL_010_SEDDRAFT_10003164_pt1 | contig 15009 bp, 10 predicted proteins | sample SodLakKL_010_SED_2_FD_10381 | JGI IMG/M metagenome (IMG submission 10381)
GTAAAACCATGATGTTCGTAAAACTTCTTTCTGCTTCCATAAGCGTCCTGTAATCTTTTTTTCTTCATTATTTTCTGCTTTATCAGTAACACCTTCATTAGCATTTTTTTTCATAAACCCATATAAAAGATATAATGATAAAGGAAGCAATATTAAAGCAACCAATAAAGCGCTAAGACCTAATGTTTCACGCCATCCGTAAATTCCTATACCCGCAGCAACTAATACAGGAAAAATGGCTTCTCCAAGTGGAAAACCTAAAGAAGATATGCTTAATGCTTTTCCCCTTAATTTATAAAAATAACGAGACATTGTTACCATAGCTGTGTGCATTGATAAACCTTGTCCAAATAGCCTCAGAGTATATATACCTATAAATAATACTGAAATATGCCATGATATTGCTGTCAACAAGCAAGCTATAATAACACCTATTACTACAAATAATGTAAAGCGCTTCAAAGAAATATGATCTATCTTTTTACCAACAAAAACAAGAGTCGCGGCACTTAATAATGTTGCTATGCCATACATCCCACTAAAAAAGCTACTGGTTATGTTAAAATGATTGACAAATTCAGGAATGTATAATGATACTACAAATGTTTGCCCAAAGCTGCTGAAAAAAACTAATAATACACCAAATGATAATATCTTTGGATTTGATTTGTATAATTGAATGTAATTCATATAAAATAAATACTAAAACCTTAGTGTAATTTATTGATTTCCTCGCGGTTTTTATTGTTATAGGTGCTAAACAGAGAACACAATAGGTCGTGGTAATTTTTACTTTGCATAAAAATTTAAGTTTTTAACACATCTCACTGAATGTCCGTAACTTTTTTCACGAGTTTGATAATAAATATTGGTTCTGCTATTATTAAATCCCCGCCTCCATGCCTCATCAACTCCACTTTCAGTAGAGTTCCATATAGTAGAGCTAACTCCTCTTACTGACCAATTATTGCTTGGCAATCGGTTTCCTCCGGATAAAAGAGTAAATCCGCTGGAATTTAATATTTCTTCATCGTCAGTCAAATCGCCTGAATCCCATGAATTAAAATCATCAGAAGCTATTCTTGACGCCTCATCAGTGCCTTGCAGCCTGTAATATTTTCACTATATGGAAATTCTGAGCTACAATTAGTATTTCCTGATTTTTCACAAACTGTCCTGGCTAAAGTTGTAAATTCATAATGAGATGGTATATGCCATCCATCCGGGCATGGCCCTTGAACGGGTTCATTACAACTATCGTTTGGAGGTGCCCCTGTGCCGTTGCAAGAACCGCTTAAAGCTTCTGTATCTTCATCCCACATTGTTGCAACCCAGTTGTATAATACTCCAAATGTTTCATAAATGTTTAATCCATCATATTCAAAAGCTTTGGCTCCGCTAATTGTTTCATTACCACTGCCGGGATCATAACCCCAAACAGCATACTGTGGTTCTGTATAGCTACCCCAATCATTTTTATATGTTATATCAGGTAAATATGCAAGATTTTCGGCTAACCAGCACTGGTTGCCTATTTTTACAACCTCATATTCTTTTCCGTCTCTTTCATCAGTTATAGGTCCTGTGCAAAGAAAAGGCATCTCATAATCCTCAGCACACCATATTTCATTCCATAAACCATCTAAATAAATTTCAACACATCCTTTTTCAATGTTAAAAATTATCAATGATTCCGCAGGGCTATCTATTTTTTCACGGTCTTCAGTTAAAAGCCGGGGTAATAAAAAACCTTTGTCTTTAGATATTACTTCTAATATTGCTGAAGGATGAGGTTCCTGATTTGCTTTGTCGCTAAAGACAACTTGATCTTGTGAAAAAGATACTTTTGTTAAAATAAAAAACAAGGGAATGACCGTAATTAAAAAATATTTGGATTGCATGAGTGTCTATGTTTAATGCTTTAATTTAAGTTTTTACAAAGATATTTATTATTAATTAAGGCGCAAAAAAAATGATGGTTTGGCATAATTATGTACTTTAAAAAAGGAATTAACAAAAAAGTAGTACGCCGTAAAAATATTTAGCACTTATTTTTTAGCTTTGCAAAAATATAATTAGTTTAGCTTAAAATCACTTGTAAATAACTCATTTTTTTAATTTTAATATAAAAATATATGATAAACTATGATGAGCCATTATTTAGACCGCCGGGAGAAGGCCGATCTGCAATTATTCAAGCTACTATAGGATGTTCATGGAATAAGTGTGCTTTTTGCGAAATGTATTCTTCTAAAGATTTTAAAATTAGAAGTATAGATAAATTAAAAAAAGAAATAAAAGTGTTGTCACGTCTGTACAAAGGAAAATCAAGGAAGGTTTTTATAGCTGATGGTGATGCTTTTGTTATGTCAGCAGATAAACTTCTTGCTATATTGGATGAGATTAATGAAAGTTTTGGTAATTTGCAACGTATTTCGGCTTATGCTATGCCTAAACAGGTTATTAGCAAAACAGACCAAGAATTAATTAAACTGAAAGAAGCAGGGTTAAAATTATTATATATTGGGATAGAAACAGGGGATGATGAACTGTTGGAGCTTGTTAATAAAGGGGAAACCTTTTCTTCTACAGTAAAAGGAATTCAGAAAGCTCATGAGGCCGGGATAGATACTTCAATTATGATAATAAACGGATTAGGAGGCAAAAAATATAGTACACAACATGCTATAAATTCAGCAAAAGTTATTAATATGATAAATCCTAAATTTTTATCTACATTAACATTGAGCCTTCCTTTTGGTTATGAGCATTTTAAAGAACGTTTTAGAGGAGATTATGTTCAACAGACAATAGTTGAACTTTTTATTGAATTGAAGATGTTTATAGAGAATTTGAATGTTGAAAACGTTATTTACAGAAGTAATCATGTTTCAAACAATCTCCTTTTATCCGGCACTTTGTCAAGAGACAGAAAAAAACTGATAGAGCAAATAGATGAAGCGATAAGCTTAACTCCTGATGATGTTATGCCTTCCTCTTCCACAATTTTATAAAAACCAAAACTATTTTTTATCAATTTTAGGCTATAAAAAAAGCCCGGATTTCTCCGGGCTTTAGTGACTCGGCTGAGGTTCGAACTCAGGACCCCATCCTTAAAAGGGATGTGCTCTACCAGCTGAGCTACCGAGTCTGGTTATTTAACAATAAATAAAAGGTTATTGTTTTTGGGAGTGCAAAAATAATCGGCTATTATTAAAAAACCAAGTTTTTTTGACATTATTTTTAAATTATTTGCATTTTTTGTAGTTATACAAGCTTGGGGTGTCTTTCAAATTTATCATTCGGATCAAAAAGTTATTTATAGGTAAATAATGTGAAATTTTTTCCAATTATAAAAAATCTATTAATATAAGTATTTTATGATTAAAGTCTCCAATCCATGATAAATATACATTGTCATAATTTTTTTCATTTAAAAGATCTATTTGTTTTACCACGAAAACACTTTCTATTCCCTTGTTTCTAAATTCTGGAGTAGTGCCCAAAACAAGACTATATATTGCTCGACATTTACATTTATATCAATAATAAAGAAATTTTAGTTTTTCTTTAAAACCTAGTTTCCCGTTAAAATGTTTGAAAACTTCATTTAATTCGGGGATGTTAATATAAAAAGCTACAGGCTCATTTTTATGATATAGAGGGTTATATAATTCATAAGATATGGTTGTCTGTAGTTTTTTTATCAATAAACAAACCCCAAAAGCGGTCTTTTTGACCAAAATTAACTGGTCCTTCCATTGCTTTCATGCCTTTACTTAACAGCCATTGTTTGCATTTATCAAATAGTGCAAAAGCAGCATTTTTGTCATCAACGCATTCAAAAAAGCCCATACCCCCGGTAGGTTGAGAATGTGTGTATGCAGTGTCTTTATTAACAAAGGCTGCAACCCTGCCCGTTAACTTGCCTCTTCCATCTTTCATTATCCAGCGAATAGCTTCACCTGTTTTAAATAAACTGTTTTTTGAAGGATTAAATACAGCTTCTATATCTTTGTCGAGATGACTTATCCGGTTAGGATCATCTTTGTATAGTATTTTGGGGACTAATAAAAAGTCTCTTTTATCCTTTTTTGTTATTACTTCTTTTATATGCATTATGTCTTTTTCTATTTATAATAGGATTAATTAAAACTATTATTTGAGCATAAAAGTTTAATATGTCCTAAATTTCTAAATTGAAATTTAAAACAAATATCAAAAAACAAATATCAAAAAACAAATAAAAACCAATTTTTAAAAATATCAATATTCTAAACATGAATAAAAAATTTTTCTAATATTCTTAAAAAACTGAATATATTATCATAATGCTTTATTATATTTGCATAATAGTATAGAATTAAAAAAAAGAAAAATGGCAGTAGATAAAAAAATAATTGAAAAAGCGAAGTTATGGCTTGGGAGTGGTTTTGATGAAGAAACACGTAACTATGTAAAATCTTTATTTGACAATGATCTTAATAAGCTCGAAGATGCTTTTTATAAGGATTTGGAGTTCGGCACCGGCGGATTGAGAGGTGTAATGGGTGTTGGCACGAACCGAATGAATAAATATACAGTGGGAATGACGACTCAGGGGTTGACAAATTATTTGAAAAAATCTTTCAAAAAAGAAGAAATTAAAGTTGCTATAGCTTTTGATTGTCGAAATTCTTCAGATTATTTCGCAGAAATAGCAGCTAATGTTTTGTCTGCAAATGGCATCAAAGTTTATCTTTTTGACAAATTAAGACCTACACCTTTGCTCTCTTTTGTAATTAGACATCTTAAATGTCAATCAGGAATCGTAATAACAGCTTCTCATAATCCGAAAGAGTATAATGGATATAAAGTTTATTGGGAAGATGGGGGACAATTAGTAGAGCCTCATGATAAGAATGTAATAAATGAAGTAAAGAATATAAAATCTGTTGAGGATGTTAATTTTAATAAAAATGCAAACAACATAATAATTGTCGGAGAAGAACTTGATAATGTATATCTTCAAAAAATTAAAACGCTTGTATTGTCTCCTGAGCATATTTCAAAATATAAGAATTTAAAAATAGTTTTTACTCCTATTCATGGAGCAACTGTTGATTTAGGGCCAAAGGGGCTTAAATCTTACGGATTTGAAAATATTATAAAAGTTGATAAACAAAATATTCCTGATGGAAATTTCCCAACGGTCGAATCCCCAAACCCCGAAGAACCGAAAGCTTTGGAAATGGCACTTAATAAAGCAAAAGAGAATAATGCTGATTTGGTTATGGGAACAGACCCCGATGGTGACAGAGTAGGGATTATTGTGAAAAATTTGAAAAATGAATATGTTTTTCTTAATGGAAATCAAACAGCTTCATTATTAATTTACTACTTGCTTAAACAATATCAAGAAAAAAATCTTTTTAAAGGCAATGAGTATATTATCAAAACCATTGTTACTACTGATTTAATTAATAAAATGGCAGAGAGCTTTGGTGTTGATTGTTATGAAACTTTGACTGGATTTAAGCATATCGCTGCAGTAATGCGGGAATTCGAAGGTGAGAAAAAGTTTATTGCCGGTGGTGAAGAGAGCTATGGATATCTTGTTGGCGATTTTGTAAGAGATAAAGATGCTATTATTTCATGTTGCGTAATAGCTGAGGCTGCCGCATGGGCAAAATCTCAAAACAAAACGCTTTTTGAAATTTTATGGGATATTTATACAGAGTTCGGATTTTATAAAGATAAGTTGATTTCCATTACGAAAAAAGGTAAAAAAGGACACGAAGAAATTCAACAAATGATGAATGATTTTAGAAGTAATACGCCCGAAGAAATTTGTGGTATAAAAGTGTTAGAAATAATTGACTACAGCTCTTTAAAACGTAAAATCCTTAAAAACGGCACAACTTTTGATGTTAATCAACCAAAGTCCAACGTTTTACAGTTTATTCTTAGTGATGGAAGTAAAATAACTATGAGACCATCAGGCACAGAACCTAAAATTAAATTCTATTTTTCAGCTAAAGGAATACTTAGTAAACCGGATAATTATTATATCACTGAAAAAGAATTACAAAATAAAATTGAGGATATTGTCAAAGAACTCAATATAAAATAGATATAAATTGAATTAAATAATCATGCGAGGTTTAAGGATAATAAAATTTATATTATTGAATGTTTTTGTCTTTATATTTGTGCTTGAAGCTTCTGATATTTATGAAAGCCAAGATGGCTGGCGGATGTCTCCAAGGGGAGAGTATAGATTTTTGACAATAATGGTAAATGTTATTTATCCTGATTCTGATAAGACAGGGGAAAATTTAGATCCAAGACCTGAAGCAAACGGAATATGGGATCCTGCAACTAAAGAAGGGATAAACAATCAAAGCATACCAACTTATTTAAAAGATTTTCTTGATGTTGAATATGATCCGGATAATGTTAATGGTGTTATGACAAGACTATACCACGAATCTTCTTTTGGAGAATTAGTTATTTTAGGTGATTTTATAGTTGTTAATATTAATAAATCCAGAATAACACCGAATGATGTTAAAGAAGAATTTCATATTAGTAATGCTAGAAATTACATAATTGACTTCATAAATAATAATGGTGGACTTAATAATGCTTTATATGGTTATGACAGAATTGCTGATTATGATAGTAATGGGGATGGAAATATTGATATGATACAGTTTTTGTGGAGGAACACTAACAGTAAATTTGGGGGTGTTGGCAGTGGCACGGGTCATGCAGGTGTTTACAGATATGAGATTAAAGAAAATAATATTCTTAAAGAGCAGAGATCTAATTTTACAAATCAGGGTGTTGGCAATAGATATGGGCCATTGAATCCAAATGGTATTGTTGTTCATGAAATTTCTCATCAATTTTTTGGAGGCAATACTTTTCATACTTCCGGAGGAAATCATTATAGAAGGGGGCGAATAAATACATTTTTTGGAACGGAAGGCGGCTATGGGCTTATGGGAAATTATCACTCAGGACTGGTTTCTTGTAATGGTTATGAAAGATGGAGAATGAACTGGACAAGTGAAAAATATAACCCTGAAGGGTACCCAATACAAGCCAACAAAAAACCATCTGATATATCTAGGGATGATGGTGAGAAAACGTTTATCCTAAGAGATTTTGTCACAACAGGTGATGCAGTTAGAATAAAATTACCTTATGTTGATGAAGGAGCATCAAACCAATATTTATGGCTTGAAAATCATCAAATTGGAAGAAATGAAAAGCTTGATTATTTGCATTATTCAATAAGACATAACGGGGAAACATGGCATGATTGCCGACATATGGGAACCCCGGGAATATATAGTTATATTCAGGTAGGGAAAGATGTTCTGAAAGGGAAAAGAAGTGAAGTTTATCCAACTAATGAAACTGATAACCTTAGGATTGTTAGTGCCGAAGGAAATTGGGATTTTAAAAAAATGGATGACGAAAGAGTTAGATGTGTCGCTTCAGGATATTTATATACTGCAAAAAGATATTTGCCAAATCCTTTATCAGGATATCAAGACCAAACTACTCACTTTTACCCGTCTAATCCTAATCAAATAAAACTTAGTGGTGATGATGGACATCTACTTAATATTAAATATGATAGTGATGGAAAAACATTAATAAATAACTCTCTGCCTTATTTGGGAGATGAACTCGATGCATTCACAGGAGATGCCGTTATAGGAATAGGAACAAATCCTGCACCTGTTAATCTTACTACTTATTATGTAACTCAAGAGGGAGGAAACTTTAAAATAGCTGAAGAAAATACTAATACCTCTCATGTTTATCTTACAGGACTTAATATAAAAATGAAGGAAAAACAGGATGGAACTTTTGAAGTTAATGTAAATTGGGATGGTTATGATATAAATAATGATGTCAGATGGGCAGGAAATATAGTTCTGAAAGAAAACCTTATACTTAAAGAAGGGAATACGCTCAAAATAGATCAAAGCTTAACTCCAAATCAAATATACAGAAATGAAATATCAAATTTGTTTGCAAAACCTTCTGTGTTGTCATGCAAAGAAAATTCAAGATTTATTGTTGAAGATAATGCTGAAGTTGAACTAAAAAATAAATCAACACTACATCTTGAAGAAGGCAGTTATTTTGATATTGGTAAAAACTCAGAGTTGACAGTTAATAAAGGAGATACCTTAAAAATTGATGAATTAGCACAACTTGTAATTCGTGAAAATGGAATAATTAATATAGAAAGGGGAGGAGTGTTGTGTTTATCAGAGAATGCTATAATTTTGCCGGAAAGTGGTCAAAAGAACTTTAATCTTAGAAGAGGGTATATAATTCCTGAAAATTGTATCCATCCATTTCAGGTAATTAAATAAAATAAAGATGACGGGAAACAACTTAAAATTATAATGAGACTTTGGACTTTGCACCCTAAATACATAGATAACAGAGGATTGGTTGCTTTGTGGAGAGAATCGCTCTTAGCTCAGGCAGTATTAAAAGGTAAAACAAAAGGATATTTATCTCACCCCCAGCTTTCCAGATTTAAATCTACCACAAATCCTGTAAAAGCAATTTCATATTATTTAAATACAATATATGATGAAGCAAAAAATAGAGGATTTAACTTTGATAATAAAAAATTTAAAAGCATCAAAGTAATTGAGCAAATTACAACAACAGATTGTCAATTATATTATGAATGGGAGCATTTAAAACAAAAAGTTAAGCAACGTGATAAAAAGCATTATTGTCTTTTGAAAAAAATAAAGCAACCCGAGTCAAACCCTATATTTAAAATAGTAAATGGACAAATTGAAGAATGGGAGATAATTAAAGAAAAGAAGTAATACTGTAATTTGTTTTATTATGAATAGTAGTTTGTTTTTTAAAATAATAAACCACAGGGATTTTGTTTTATCACTTGCAATAGTGTTAGGATTAATTTTTGGTGAATTGACAAGTTTTTTATCCGGTTTATCTACCTACCTGTTAATGATAGCAATGGTTGCCTCAACAGTAAACTTTTCATTTAGCTCCTGGAATAGTTTTTCAAGTTTTTATAAGCCGGTTTTAGGTTCATTTTTGTTAAATTATGTGTTATTTGGAGCTGTAACATTAGGTTTAGCGTGGATAGCTTCATCATATTTCGGCTATTTATCGTTATGGATTGGATTTGTAATTGTAGTAGCTGCACCTCCCGGACCTGCGGTTATTCCGTTTTCTGCTATGCTTAATGGAAATACAACCTTTGCTACTACAGGGTTATTTGGGCTGTATTTTTTAGCCATGATAGTAACTCCTTTGATTTTGTATTTTTTTATTGGAGCATCGTTAGTTTCTCCTATGGTAATTTTTTTAATAATGGTTAAACTAATAATTATACCAATAATAGTAAGTAGATTTCTCAGGCATCCAAAAATAATACAGCATTCTCGAAAATATTCGGGATTAACCATAAAGTGGCTATTCTTTCTGATTTTAACTCCTATTATTGGAATGAGCCGGGATGTCTTTTTTCAAGAACCCTTAATACTAATTATAACGTTAGTTATTTTTATAATTTCTATGTTTTTGTTGGCATTTTTTTATAATTATGTAATATCAAAATATTATAATGACAAAGGTTTAATAATAAGCAGTACTTTTATGATGACCATTAAAAGTGCAGCTTTTGCAGCCGTTGTTTCTTTACGCTTTTTTAAAGACGATTCTGTAGTCGCTATACCCGCAGCAGTCCTGAGTCTATTTATTATACTATTTGCAATAACTTACTCTTATTTTGTAAATAATAAACTTCATAGGTTTATGAAGTAGAAACGCTAATTTTATTAAATGTAAAAAAGTGTATGAAATTAATGAGTCTATCTTGTGACTAAACTAAATAAAAAAGTAAACATGACTCACATGAGTAAAAATTTAAAAATATTTTTTAACTTTTGGTTTTCCTATCACTATTGAGTTTTAATTCTCTGTTAATTGAAAATTTATGAACATACAGTGTATTTTTGTAATTTTTGTATTGGTTTTTACTTACAAAAATTGTTTATTTTTGTTCGCGGGTTAAATTAAAATATTTATTTTGCTTTAATTCCTATAAGTTGCATTTACTGAAAAAAATATTAGTATAAATAATATTTGTTAATAAATTTATATAAAAATGCTAAAGCTAAATATATAAATTTAGCTAAATTTGTTGTTATGAAATTAATCAATGATACAAATACGGTTTTTGAAAAATTATTTTAAGGAAAAGCAGAATTACTACCTTCTGTGACTGAAATATTTGAGTTGTGCAACATGCTGAAAACCCAACGCACGGTCAAGCACATTTGGTTTTTGCCAACACACATAGCCAACACAGAAAAACCAAAAGAGCTTGCCCCCTCCCACCACTCACTGACAATTAGTCAAACATTTTTTACACTGTTTTTCGTGATATTAAATCAAAATTGATTAGTTTAGCGGCTTAAATTTATACGGACATGAACCGAATAAAGGAAGTACTTGAAGAAAAGGGAATTAAACAAAAATGGCTCGCCGGGCAACTTGGTAAAAGCTACAATATGGTTAANGGNTATGTNCAAAACNGNCAACAACCNNGACTTGAAGTACTTTACGAGATAGCAAGGATTCTTGAAGTTGAAGTCAAAGATTTATTAATTGAACAAAAAGACATTAAATGAGCAGTATTTACGAACAACGATTTTTTTCGGCCCTGAAAGANACTTTCATTGGGCATCCGATAAAAGGTAAATCAGGTTATGTGAACCTGATGGATTTGAAAGCACAGTATTTTGCCGAAATTGAACCCTATATTAAGAAAGAAATAAATGAGCAAATTGAAGCCAAATACCGTGAAGAATTATTCGAAAAGCTCTTCAACTTCTTTGACTGTTACTTAAACGAAACAGGAACCGTTTTCTTTGCAAACTCGCAAATTCACAAGAACCTTTATGAAAAAGTGTATTCAGACCGTGATGATGTGGCTCTGTTTTGGAAAACGCAAAAACTCTATTACGTAAAGTCCGAAGCCAATTATGACGACCTGCAAACGGAAGTGAATGGCACCAACATCAAATTTGACGCTTCTGAAATAAAGCACGCCAAAGGAAACGAGAAAAAGTCTATTCAATACTTCATGATAAAAGCCACCAAAGATGAAGTGGTTTTTAAAATCCGTTACCAGGAGAATAATCAGTACGACCGGCTCAAAACGTACTTAGACCTTGACAAAAACAATGACATTATTGACAAGTGTATTGATGAATATGGTACTGATATACATCCAAACATTGTTTTTGAAAACACAGGGATTGACCGGGAAATATTTGACAAAAAAGGCGACCAGAGAAAGTGCCTTTACATTGAAAATTTAGATGATGCCCTTGAATCGGTTAAGGTAGAATACAGCATTAATGACTTATCGTTAATGCTTCAATACCTGCACAAAAACGGAATCATATTGTATGAAGAAGATTTGAAAAAAATCTTTAGCATTTACAAACGCCAAAACGAAATTGACTACTTCATACACAAGGATGCCGAAGGGTTTTTAAAAGAGCAATTTGACATTTACGTTTACAATTGGCTGTTTAATGATTTAGATACTGATTTTGATGTGGCAACTGTGAAACGGATGCAAAACATCAAAAAAATTACGCATAAAGTCATTGAATACATTGCTCGTTTTGAAGATGAACTCAAAGCCATTTGGGAAAAACCAAAATTTGTACGTAATTGCAATTATGTTTTAACTCTCGATAGACTTGCCGAACATACTGAAATCATTGAAAAAATTATAAAAAGTCCACAGTGGAAAAATCAAGTAGAAGAATGGATAGAACTCGGATTGATAAAAAAAGAGAAAACAGATACTTCTAAACTTGAAGCGGTTAAACATCTATACATTGACACTAAGTTTTTTGATAGAGATTTAGTTAATGAAGTATTGACTTCAAAAGAAAATTTGGATAAAGACATTGAAGGGGTACTGATAAAATCGGATAATTGGCAAGCATTAAATACGATATTATCGAAGTATAAAAACCGTTTAGATTTAATTTATATTGACCCGCCATTCAACACGGGAAGTGATTTTGTATATAAAGATAAGTATCAAGATTCCACATGGCTAACGCTTATTGAGAACAGACTCGTTATAGCTAAAGAATTCCTTACTAAAAAAGGTAGTTTCTTTTTGCATCTTGACCCAAATGCCGATCACTTGGGAAGAATTTTACTTGATAAAGTATTTGGACCAGATAGTTTTAGAAATGAAATTATTTGGGGTTACGGTGGTGGTGGTGCACCAAAAACATTTTACCCTAACAAGCATGACACTATTTTTTGGTACACTATAGCAAAAGAAAATGGATGGATATTCAATAAACAATTTAGACCATATTCAGAAAAAACAATGGAACGTGGACTAACAGAAGTAAAGGGAGACTATACTTTAAGTGATGAAGGTGCAGGTTTATTGGATGTTTGGAATGATGATAAGGTTCAGAAAATCCTTAGTCCAACTGCATATGAAAATGTGAAATTTGAGACTCAAAAACCAGAAGGTTTGATGAATAGGATTTTATACGGTCATTCAAATGATGATAGTTTCATAATGGACTTCTTTAGTGGTAGTGGTTCAACTTTCAATACGGCACAAAAAATTGGAAGAAAATGGATTAGTGTAGAAATGGGGTCGCATTTTTCTAGTATAAATTTACCTAGAATTAAGAAAACGATAAGTGGTTTTACTAGTGGTATATCCACAGTGTTAAAAGAACAAGAAAAATTAAATAAGGGTGGGTTTTTCAAATACTACGAACTCGAACAGTACGAAGATGTTTTAGCAAAATCTCAATACCAATGGCAGGGTAAAAAAGGCCAAAATCAGGTAGAACAATACAGCTTCTTACAAGACCAGAAGTTATTGGAAGCAATTAAGATTGATTACGAAAAGAAAAATGCCAAGGTGGTGTTTGAAAAACTCTATCCTGATGTGGACATTGCTGAAACGCTTTCTAATTTGTCAGGCAAGCATATTAAACAACTCTTTGAAGACAAAGTGGTGTTTGAAGATGGTAGTGAAGTGATTTATGCTGAAATGACTTTTGAAAAATATCCATGGATTAAGCCATTGATTTGGTGGAACAGTAAATAAACGGATTATGAAAAAAGAACTGATAAACACTCTTACAGCTGCATTTGAAGAGCATGTAAACTATACAGAGCAAGGCATCGAGTTTTGGTTTGCCAGAGACTTGCAGCATCTTTTGGGATATAGCGAGTGGCGTAACTTTACAAAAGTAATCACCAAGGCAAAAACCTCTTGTGAAGCCAGCGGTAATGATATTTTAGACCATTTTGTTGAAGTCAACAAAATGGTTCCTATAGGTTCAGGCGCACAAAAGCAGATAGATGATTTCATGCTTACCCGTTACGCTTGCTACCTGATAGCCCAAAACGGCGACCCTAAGAAAGAAGACATTGCCTTTGCTCAGAATTATTTTGCCGTTCAAACCCGCAAGTTTGAGCTTATTGAGCAACGCATTAAGGATTGGGAACGCCTGCAAGCCAGAACAAAATTATCGCTTTCTGAGAAAGAATTGAGTACTTTAATCTACGAACATACAGGGAGCGACAAAAACTTTGCTTTGATTAGAAGCAAAGGAGATGCAGCACTGTTTGGCGGTAAAACTACCCAGCAAATGAAAAAGCATCTGGGCGTCCCGGACAGCCGGCCGCTTGCCGATTTTTTACCCACCATTACCATTAAGGCAAAGGACTTTGCCACTGAAATAACCATTTTCAACACCAGAGAAAAAGCGTTGAATACTGAAGGTAGTATTTCGGCCGAGCATATCACCAACAATAAATCGGTTCGAAAAATACTATTGGAACGGGGTATTAAACCCGAAAACCTGCCGGCAGAAGAAGACATTAAAAAATTAGAGCGACGGGTAAAATCNGAAGAAAAGAAATTAGGGAAAAACACAAAGTCGCTCAAGGATAAAAAAGAAGATTAATGGCAAAAATCGTTTTAGATAAACTGGTAAAAGATAATCCGCCGGCCCTGCCTGAGTTTTACAAGAACTTAGATAAGGAGACTTTTGGGATTGATTGGAAATTGCACGAATACCAGCAAGCAGCATTGAAAAATGCACTCAATACACTTTATTATTTCTTTGAGCAAAAGGAACATTTAGCCCTTCATTACCAAACGCAAACCAAAGAAGAGTGGAAAAAACAAATCAGCTATTCAAAAGACAGCACGCATTTCGGTTTATTGGGTCAGCATTTTAATGTAAAAGACAATGAAATCCCATACACTGAATTTCTAAATCGGGCATCCCTATGGATGGCAACGGGTTCGGGTAAAACTTTGGTTTTAATTAAACTCATTGAATTTCTGCACCAACTGGCTACAAATGACTTTATCCCCAAAAATGACATTCTAATCCTTGCGCCAAAGCCTGAAATTCTAAATCAAATAAAATCGCATATTGAGATTTTCAATAAAAACAGTGCTGTTAAAATCAACCTTAAAGATTTACGTGAGTTTGAAAAGCAAAAGCATTTACAAACTTCACTTTATGACACGGATGGCATAACTGCATTTTACTACCGAAGCGACAATATCACAGACAATGACAAGACTGAACTGTTAAGTTATAAAACTGTTTTGAATGGTGGAAAATGGTATGTATTGTTGGATGAAGCTCACAAAGGTGAAAAAGAAGACAGCATAAGACAAGCATACTATTCAATACTTGCCAGCAAAGGTTTTATTTTTAGTTTTTCGGCCACTTTTACCGATACCATTGACATTGTTACCACTGCTTATAATTTCAACCTTAAAAAATTTGTTGAATCAGGATATGGAAAGCACATTACGGTAAGTGGTCAGGAATACAAGAATTGGAACAAGAAAAAACAGGACGAATTTTCGGAAGCCGATAAAACGGAAATGGTAGTAAAATCGCTTCTGGTATTGACCGCTAT
>SL_3KL_010_SEDDRAFT_10003165_pt1 | contig 15005 bp, 10 predicted proteins | sample SodLakKL_010_SED_2_FD_10381 | JGI IMG/M metagenome (IMG submission 10381)
CCTTCAGGCCCTTCAGGCCCTTCTGGTCCTTGAGGCCCTTGAGGCCCTTGAGGTCCTTGTGGTCCTTGTGGTCCCTCAGGCCCTTCAGGCCCAGGCTCACCGCCCGACTCTGCATATAAAGCATAAGGGACACTTAATAAAGGACTGGTACCCATTTCCTGACCATCTAAGCTAATACGGATGAAATAGGGGCCGTTTGCCCAGTTAATGTCATCAAATGCAGCAGGGTTTTCCATCCCAATCTGCAGGTTTACAAGTCCGAACTCGTTGGCTTGGGTATTATGCTCTTCATTGAAGACAACCGGGCCCGTGGCATCCCCCTGTAAAAGTTCAATCCCTATGTTTACTTCTTCATTGGTTCTTATCTCTCCTGCCGAATCGCGCAATACGGCTTGGTAGTTGAAACTACCGGGTGCACTGGCTAAACCAGGCAAGGGCAGAAGTAAAAAAAACAGGATGTAGGTCAATAATTGGTTGGATGTTAGCATAAAGTTTATTTTTTAATGTTAATGATAAAATTTAAGCGTTGTTACTGTTTTACGATTTTGAATATTTTTACTGTTTTACCCTTTTGCAGGACATTCAAAAGATCCTCCACCGGTGGAGATAACTTCTTGCCCTAAGCTCTGAAAAGAGATTGCTGTTGATAAAAAAAGTGGCAGAAAAAAAGTGCTTGAAAATTTTTCATAGGAATAAATGGGTTTATGCATAGCTAGGTTTTATCTTATTAATACATGTTTTGGTTCTTTTTTGGCTCATTTTTGTCAATGGATGGCGACTTTTTGTGATTTTTAATAATTTGATTGGATGCATGAAAGGTTTCCCGAAACTTAAAAGAGGAACTAACCTGGAAGATCCAAAATCAAAATAAATTTTAATGGTTAAAGGCTATGCAACTGACCAAAACAACTATTTGATAGTGCGCCCAGGGGGGGGGGATGGATTTATCTGCTAGTTTCAAGTTTAAACTGCTGTGGAATTCTGTCCTTTATATAATTGCCTGAAAACTTCAAATTAAGTAAAGACTAAAAAAATTTGTATTTTTGAATAAGATTAGGTTTCGGCTTGGACACTAACACCCGACAACCTTGATTTTTTATGCCATGACCACTGACCAATAAAAGCAAAATGACTGATAACCCTCAAATTCCCTTGTCTGAAGTAACTACCTATTTACAGGAATTCAGCCATGGAGATAAAAATGCATTGGATAAATTATTTCCTGTGATTTATGATCAATTGCAGCATGGAGCTCATCGTCTACGTAAACAGTTTTTTAACCTTGATACCTTCAATACCACTGCCATTGTTCATGAAACCTACCTGAAGTTAATTCAGTCAGGCAGTACCGATATTAAAAATCGGGCTCATTTCTTTTATATTGCTGCCCGGGCCATGCGCCAGATTCTTGTGAATGCATCCATAAGAAAGAAAACCCTGAAGAGAGGTGAAAATCCCCGCAAAATGAATCTGGATGAGGTTGACAATCAATTGGAGCTGAGTGATAAAACAACTGAGGAGCTCCTGTTATTGAATGACGCTCTTAAAAAATTAGAGATTCAGGATGAAAGGCAGGCCCAGATAGTAGAGTGCCGATTTTTTGGCGGCATGTCCATCGAAGAAACAGCCATTGTTTTGGAGGTGAGTCCTGCAACTGTAAAACGTTCCTGGAGCCTGGCCAAAGCATGGTTGTACACCGAATTAAGTGAACAATAGACAAACTTAACGGGATATGAGTAATTTTTCTCAGGAAGACTGGAAAAGAATTTCTGAACTGTATGAAAAAGGAGAGTCATTGCCTCCCAGGGAGTTATCAGAATGGATAGATACACAATGCAACCCCGAAGAAAAACGGCGAGGAATAGATACCTATGTCTTAAAACTGCTGGAAAATGCCCCCCGGGCTGATGATTTTTTTCAGGGCCTTGAGCATAATATAGAAAAAGATCTCAATCCTTTTGATGAGAGCAATCCATCTTACCAGCCCGGTGATACTTTTGACAAATTCCGTATCATAAAAGAAATTGGTTATGGCGGTATGGCCAGGGTTTTTTTGTGCGAGCGGGATGATGGGCAGTTTGAGCAAAAGGTAGCGCTGAAAATTATGAAACTCGAAGGCAATATTGAGTTTCTGAAAGAAAAATTCAGGCAGGAACAGCAAATTCTTGCGGGAATCAATTACCCAAACATTGCCCAATTGTTTGATGGAGGAATTACCGAAAGTGGATATCCATACATTATCATGGAGTATGTTGAGGGATTGCCCGTTGATGAATACTGTAAGCGAAACAATCTTAGCCTGAAAGAAAAGTTGCATTTGTTTATACAGGTGGGCAAGGCTTTGCAATATGCCCACAACAGTCTCATTGTTCATCATGATATTAAACCGGCCAACATCTTGGTTAACAACGATGGGGTGGTTAAGCTCCTGGACTTTGGAATATCACATGTGCTCTTCAACCAGGAAAAGGAGATGAGTCGCAATACCTCTTTTACCGGTACCATTAAATATGCCTCACCCGAGCAGTTCCGTGGAAAAGGACCATCGGTGGCCTCGGATATTTATAAGCTGGCACTGGTATTGTTCAAGTTGGTTACCGGAGCTGATTTCAATATGAGAGAAATCCCTCAGGAATCCAATAATGCCGGAATGCAAAAGTTTTTCTATCAAAAACTTGCCGCCTACCCCATGCTCAAAAATGAGCCTGATTACATCCTTACTGATTTAGCGGCTGTTTTTTCCAGGGCTTTGGCTGAAAATCCCGATGAACGTTTTATTACAGTGAATGCTTTGCTGCACGATTTGCAGAATATGCTCAAAAACGAACCTTTGCATTCGCGCAATTCTACTTTACCCTATATTTTGCAAAAAAGCTATCTGCGTAACAAAGCAAAATTCTGGCTGCTGGTGTTTTTTAATATTGCTTTGTTTATTGCAGTAGGGTTTTTTATTTCTCAGTATTTTGAAACATTACGCGAAAAGCAAAGGGCTGAACATATCCTGGCATTTGTTTGGGATATGTTTGATGCTGTGGACCCGGAGGTTACACAGGGAGATACACTGACGGTATATGAGTTGCTCGAAACAAGTGTACCACGTATTGATCAACTGGCAGAAGAGCCTGACCTGCAGGCCGAATTGTATCATATTTCAGGCCGGATTTTTACACGCCTGGGCTTTTGGAGCAGGGGAGAGGAGTTATACCTAAAGTCGCTTGCTTTGCATGAGGAGTTATCAAGGGATATGCAGCAGCAAATTAATCAGGCCCGGGTAGTATACGATTTGGCAAGTACTGCCCGAAACAATGCGGAACATAACAGGGCAGACAGCCTCATTGATATAGCCCTGGAAGTTTTTAAAGACAATCCGGGAGGGGAAACCTGGTTTGATTATATTGAGGCTTTAACGGTAAAAGCACATGTGATGAGAATGAAAGGGCAACATGAAGCAAGCATAGAGTATGCAGAGGAGGGGTTGGGGCTGTTATCTGATAGTCCACAAGATTATGATCAGCAATTACAAAAAGTGAGCTTGCTGGTTAATAAGGCTTCTGCTTTACGCGATATGTCTCATTACAATGATGCTCTTGAAAATATGGACAAGGCAATGCTGCTCATTGATGAAATGGGTGATACAATCAACAGTACAATTACTACGGCATATGGAAACCTGGGAATAATATACAGCAGGTTGGGAAAGCATGAGAAAGCGCTGCAAACCTTAGAGGAAAACTATGAGATGAAAATGCGTATTTATGGGGAAAAAAGTCCGCAACCTCTAATTACCCTAAACAATATTGCAAGCGAGTATTACCGAAAAAACAACTATGCTGCATCTGATTCTATCAATTTGATTTTGATAGAACGTTATTCAGATATTTTTGGGGATCATCATAGTTATACGGTTTCGACCATGTTTAATCTAGCAAACTCTTACCATTCGCAGGGTCGGTTTCAGGAGGCCCTGGAATATCAACAAATGGTTTTGGAAAAGGATTTAGAGAATTTTGGAGAAGACCACCCCTATGTGGGCAGCAGCTATTACAGTATTGCATTGACTTTTTTATCTCTGGAAGATTATACAAGAGCGCGTAATTTTCTTGAAGAGTCTCTGCATATTTACCGCCAAAATTATGGTTCTACACATGAACAAATCAGCCGTATTTATGCCCATATGGGAGAAGTTGAATGCAGAAAGGAAAGATACTCAAAATGTATTGAATACCTTGAGAAAGCAGTGGATATGGCTATAGAAGTACTGGGAGACGACCATCCACTCACGCTGGATTACCAGGAAAGGTTAAATGACCGAAAACAAAAAACAGCTGGTTTGGGGAAAGATATTTAAATGAGTTTTATGCTCAGGATGGATTTGTAAATAAAAAAAAAAGCCGGGTTGTTTTTGCCCGGCTTTTTTTAGGGTGTTTACAACGTTGATCAGAATCTTGTGGAGATACCAAAGCTTAACGCTCCCAATGCTCCGCGGCCACCTTCAAAATAGATGGCAAAATTATTGCCAAGGTAATATCTGATACCCGCAATGGGTCCAAAAAAAATCCGCATCCTGTTATCATACAAATCAGGATAAACCGTACTGTTATAGCTACGCACTTCTATACCACTCATGATCGTTATGTACCAGTCAATTTTTTCCTCATCAATGTCGTTGTCAAAAACTTCATTCAGAAAGCGGGTTACGTGAAAACTGCCCCTTGCCCCCAGGTGAGTAAAAGACCAGGTGTAATTGCTGGTTTGATAACCATAATCCCACCTTCCGTATCCGGCAAACGGGCCACCTGTTATAAACTCGTGAAAACCAAATTCGTAGTAAGCATTTAAAGGAGGTACCGATACACTTCGGCTACCAGAGAAACCATAATTGTAATATCCCAGGGACAAACCACCTCCCACCAGGCTGGTCCCCGAGTAGTCAAAAGTAGTTACCGGATCATCTGATAATGTGTTGCCTGTAGTTGATCCAATGTGTGAAAATAGGAAGAAAACAAGCAAAAGTGGAAATAAATTTTTCATAATACTTTTTTTAAAGATGCGATTAAGAGTTGATAATAGCATCCTCACGGATTTGATTCCGTGAGGATGTGATTTTTTTATTGATCTATATCTCCACTGGCATTGTTGGAGAAATTGTTGCCTGACTCGATTAAGGTGCCGTTGTTAATAATACCCCATCCCAGACTGTTGCTGATATCACTGTTGGTAATCTCCATTCTTGCCTCACTGGTTATTCCCAGGTTGGCCTGGCCAAAACTCCCCAGCAGGCTGCTGTTACCGGCATAGGAAATCTCAACATAATCCATGGAATTTTCCATTGACGAACTTTGCAGGTAAATACCTCTCCAGTGTGCGCCGCTACCGGTTTTGCGTGTGAAGGTAATCATCTCACCAGCGTTACCATTGGCAATCAGTACAGCGTCTTGCCTAACTCTAAATCGTATATCATTTTCAAACTCCAGGCGGGTGCCGGGTTCAATCGTTATCTTGCCGTAGGTTTCTGCATTGGATGAAAACAGGTAAACACCATTGTTGGGGTTTACCCAGGTAACATCTTCACTGCTAGCAAGGGTGCCTCCATTAACTTCAATGGGGTTGCCCCCAAAATCACTTTGTGTATCTACGGCAGAGACTTGATTAATAAGAAACCTGATGGCTCCCTGGCTGATATTATTACCAAATTGCAATCCGTCAAGGCTGATATTTGCATCGGAGCTATTTATCCGGATTCCATAGCCATTAATATCCGAGAATGCAGCATTGTTTATGCTATAGCGTGACCCTCCATCAAGACCTAAAGCAGCACGCCCGAAAGTTCCCAGCAAGCTACTGTGACCTGCATGGGCAAAGTGTACATGGTTAATTTCATTTTCAAGAGAAGTGCTTTGCGCATAAACGCCTCTCCAGGCACCCGGAGCTTCTACAGTACCTTTGAAAATGATAGGATTTTGGGCTGTTCCCATGGCTTTGAGAACAGAAGAACCTCTCAAGCGGAAGCGCACATCGTTTCCGAAACGGAATTCTGCACCTTCTTCGATGGTAACTTCTCCATAAACATCCATATCACCCTCCACACGGTAATAACCATTCATCAGATTGGGCCATGTTTGGGTTACATCCTCACCCATAGAACCGCCGCCAACTCTTACATCCTGTCCGTTAAAATCACTTTGGTTGTCAATGTATCCAATGTTTGTAGTTCCTACAAGTATAGCAGATGAAGAGTTTCCTGAAAATGCACATTGATTCATGGGGAACTGACTGTTGCTGCCACTTACTGCAAGACCGTATCCCTGGTTGTCTGTGAAATGGCAATGGTTTAGGTTGATGCGCCCATCACTGATATAAAAGGCCGTGCGAGGGCTGGTGCCTACCATATTATCACTTCCGGCACCTGAAATATGAACATTATTCATGGTGTTTTCCAGGTTGGTAGACTGGAAGTAAATGCCGCGCCAATAACCTGGTATCTCCTGTTGACCTGTTATTATAATAGGCTCACTTTCTGTGCCGTTGGCTTCAATGACTCCATCGGTACGGATACGTATGCGCCGGTCGTCCATTACTTCAATGCGGACACCGGGATCAATAGTAAGTTTGGCGTAAATATCAACACCTCCGGTTACTACATAATCGGCTACACCCGGTTCATCAATCATTTTAGTAAGGTGCAAGTCTTCGTTGTAGCTGCCGCTTAGGGTAACTGTGGCTGGCAATGCAGTGATTGTTACCTGGTCGCTGCTCTGTCCAACATTGTTGGAAATGGTTAGTTCTACCACATAGTCTCCCGGTACGTCAGGTATAAAGGAGGCCGTCACTGAGTTTGCATTACTGATGGTGGCAGCACTGCCCTCAGGGATAGAGACAAAGGACCACTGTGCATTATAACCTTCTCCGGTAATGTCAAGGGATTCTGATCCATCCAGCTGTACTGTTTCACCTACCTCAACTTCACGGTCAAGGCCGGCGATGGCTGAAAGACCACCGGGATCTTCGTCTTCGTCGCAGGCTGTAAATGCAAACAGAAAAATTACAGGTAAAATAAGCCCGAAAATATTTTTCATTTTCAGGGGGTTCAAATAGTTTGATGTCTTTTTTTCGTTTCGTCTCATGGGTTAATGTTTAGTATTGATAATTAAATGCAAACTACTAAGTATGTAAACAATTAATCGTTTGGTCGATTTTGTTGGTTGTTTAGTAGTTGTTTTAGGAGTATTTTGAGTGTGTAACAGTTGTTTTTTTGTTTTGTTTAATTTTATTTTTTCTTTTCTGATCTTTCAGCATGAACTTGCAGTTTATGTATGAAGTGTTTATGAGAAGAGTATAGAAATATCCCAAACTCCCATCGATATAATTCGTTGTTTGAGCAATGTCCCAATCATTAAATACAAGAATTGTATAAAATTTGGCTCATGCTTAAGCAAGAAAAAGTTGTAAATTATGTGAAAAGCCGTGATCTGGCATTGTGTTCAAAATTCACCGCTGGCACACATAAAATTTTATTTCCTTATTGAGATAATCCTCTAAATTTGCAGGGTAATTTTTGCGATATGACAGAGATTCTTAAAATCCGTGAACCATTTCAAACTGAATCAGGAGAGGTTTTCCCTCAGATCGATATAGCCTTTGATGTGTTGGGCGATTTATCAAAAAACAAACCTCTTGTATGGGTATGTCACGCTTTGACTGGCAACTCCAATCCAATCGATTGGTGGCCGGGAATCGTAGGCCATGGCAAATATGTGGATATAGACAGGTACAATGTGGTATGTGCCAATGTATTAGGTTCCTGTTATGGCAGCACCGGTGCACATTCGATCAATCCAACTACCGGGAAGCCGTGGTTAAAGGATTTCCCTCTTGTTACCGTCAGGGATATGGTAAAAGCGCATGAAATACTGCGCAAGTATCTTAAAATCAAGAAAATTGATTTAATTATTGGTGCATCACTGGGGGCATTCCAGGGACTGGAGTGGAGTATAATGCAACCCGGTTTGATTGACAGACTTGTTTTTTTGGTGGCCGGAGCTAGAACCAGCCCATGGTGTAAAGCTTTCAATGAAGCCCAGCGGATGGCTTTAGAGGCCGATCCCACCCTTTTCACCAGTGAACCAAAGGCCGGAGCCAAAGGGCTTATGGCTGCCAGGGCCATCGGTATGGTAAGTTACCGTAACCACCAGACCTTCGGACTTACCCAGCCCGATCCTGAGAACGGACAGCTGGAAGATTTCCGTGCTTGCACCTATCAGCGATATCAAGGTAAGAAGCTTGTAAACAGGTACGATCCACATGCCTATTATTATATTTCCAAGGCTTTTGATTCTCACGATGTGGGGCGTGGAAGAGGGGGAGTAGCAAAGGTACTGGCCGAATGCCAAACACAAACGCTTTGTATCAGCACTGATACGGATATCCTCTTTCCTGTGGAAGAAGTAAGAGCTGTATCCGAGGGTATGCCCAATGCAGAACACGTCATGCTCGAAAGTATATACGGGCACGACGGCTTTTTAATTGAGAATGATAAACTAACTGCCATTCTTGCTGCCTGGGAGCATTCCCTCTAAATTCTTTGGATAATGGAATTTTTGTTCTTTTGTTGATGTAGGTGTTTTAATCATTGAGCTTGGCCAGGCACTTTTCCAGGCTTTTACGCCAATGGGGGATGGTAATTCCAAAATCTTTCTTGATTCGGGCTTTGTTGAGTACGCTGTAATGTGGACGCTGTGCATCCGTTGGAAAATCTTTGGTGAGTATAGGCTCAATATGGCATTTGTGCTTTTTTATTTCTGCAATGGCCTGTGCAAAATCATACCAACTGGCAATACCTTCATTGGAATAATTGTAAATTTCAGTACGGATTTTTTTGGGGATATTGGGGATGATCTCAAGGATGGTATTTGCAAGATCTGCTGCCCAGGTGGGTGAGCCAATCTGATCATATACCACTTTAAGCTCTTTTTCTGTTTTGGTTTTAGATGCTATGGTTTTAACAAAGTTTTTTCCATGGGATGAATAAAGCCAGGATGTACGGAAAATCAATGCTCTTTTGGCATTGAAAATCACTTCAATCTCTCCGTCGAGCTTGGTTTTGCCGTAAAAACTTTTGGGGCTTGCCGTATCGGTTTCGGTATATGGTCTGAAACTTTTTCCGTCAAAAACATAATCTGTAGAAATGTGAATTAACAGTGCATTAACTTTGGCACATGCTGTGGCCAAATGTTTAACTGCTGTGGCATTTACCTGGGTGGCAAATGATTTTTCTGTTTCAGCTTTATCTACCCCCGTGTATCCAGCACAATTAATTATTGCTTCAATTTTATTGGATTTTATATACTTGTTTACCTTTTCGGCATCGGTAATATCGAGCTCCTTAATATCGGTATAAAAGAAGTTGTAGTTAGGCCAGGAGCTTTCCATGTCTCGGAATTCGCTTCCCAGCTGGCCGTCACTGCCGGTTATCAGGATGTTCATATCATTGGGTTTAACAGTTTGTATTTAAATATTTTTAAAGTATTCAATGGTTTTTCTCAGCCCTTCTTCCAGCTGTGTTGTTGGAGCCCAATCAATGACTTGGTTCAGCTTTGAGATATCTGGTTTTCTTTGCATGGGATCGTCCTGGGGGAGAGGGCGGTAAATGATTTTTGATTGTGAACCCGTGAGCTGAATGACTTTTTCGGCCAGGTAACGGATGCTAAATTCATGAGGGTTGCCAATGTTTAACGGACCAATGATGTCATCAGCTGTATTCATAATGTCGATGAGTCCGTCAATCAGGTCATCCACGAAACAAAAGCTGCGGGTTTGGCTGCCATCTCCGTAAATGGTTATATCTTCATTTTTAAGAGCTTGCACGATAAAGTTGGAAACAACCCGTCCATCGTTGGGGTGCATCCTTGGGCCGTAAGTATTGAAAATCCTGGCAATTTTTATCTTAACCTGGTTTTGGGTATGGTAATTCATAAAAAGTGATTCGGCGCAGCGCTTGCCTTCATCGTAGCACGACCTGGGGCCTATGGGGTTTACATTCCCCCAGTATTCTTCCGTTTGGGGGTGTATTTCGGGATCTCCGTATACTTCACTGGTTGATGCCTGTAATATTTTGGCTTTGATGCGCTTAGCCAGACCCAGCATATGCACCGAACCCATTACTGACGTTTTGATGGTTTTGATGGCATTGTATTGATAATGAACCGGTGATGCCGGACAGCCAAGGTTGTAAATTTCATCGGCCTCAATAAAAAATGGCATGGTAATATCGTGGCGGATAAGCTCAAAGTATGGATTGGATAAAAGGTGTATCACGTTGCGTTTCTGTCCCGTGAAAAAGTTATCCAGACAAAAGACTTCGTTACCTTCATTCAATAGCTTTTCGCACAAATGCGAACCCAAAAAACCCGCTCCCCCGGTAACCAATATTTTTTTCTTCATGCCTGGCAAATAATTAATTTTTTTGTGATGGATATGAGCTATCCAATCGTGCAAATTTATGGAAATTTTTGGCTTAAGATACTTTCTCAAGCTACGAATTTGTTTTACAAAAAACAATTTAACTCCAGGGAATGTATTATATTAGTAGAAGGTTGAGCACACATTATAAAATCAAACCATGAAACAAGTATTTTTCATTGCCATGACAATGCTAATTGGGATAAGCTCTTGCGAAAAAAATGTGATTCAGGGCAAGGTTAAAAATGACGCTAAATTTGCTGAAGAGTTAAGGTCAAGCCCACAGATGATAACATTTGGTAACAACAACCTTGTTTTAACAACTTATTTATGGCGTGACTTTATGCCCATTGCAGAAGAGGGTGGAAGCAAATTGATGTGTGTGAACAAGTTGATTGATGTTGACAGCATTCCAATACCCGGCACCATTCATTTAAAAAGACAATATGTGATAAAGGACAATGAGATTTGGACGGCCAAATACAGTGAAATAAGAAATGATATTGATTTTATTTTGGAAGGTGTTGTCAGAGACGGACCTAAATGGGGGCCCAACATTGAAGTTGACGTTGTTTGTGAGTTTGAAAATTCCGGCATAATACATAGAGTTCTGGCAAAATCACAAATCATTAACAGAACAGAATAATAAAAATATGTGTTAACAGCACCAGTTTCAAAGTAGTGGTTCGTTGACCAAAGCAAGTTTTATGCCTCTATCAGTGTTTTGTCAGCGTAGGGTTTTAAAATCACTAGCCAAGGTTTGCTGCGCAGCATTGGATAGGTTAATATTATTTGTATGCTTTTTTAAAAGCCGGCAAACCATTATGTATAATAATATTGAGGTTTGCTTAAGTTGTAAACCAAGTTGAGGGCATATGATTAAATTAAACAGACGATATAAATTGTAATAAATTATGATGAAGGAAAATGTTGTTGAACGAGAAGTGATGGACACGCATAAAAAAGCGCTTTTTATCAATCTGGATGATACTATTTATGGCTCTTTTGCTGAAATTGGCGGGGGTCAGGAGGTGGCCCGCTGCTTTTTTCAGTCGGGAGGGGCATCGGGTACCGTGGCCAAAACCATATCGGCTTATGACATGATTTTTAGCGATACCATGTATGGCAAAACTCCCAAAAATCGCTATGTCTCTCATCCCAGACTGATGCAGATGCTGGATTCGGAGTATTCCAACCTGGTAAAGCTGTTGAAAGACAAACGCAGTCGCGAAACCCGGTTTTTTGCTTTTGCCAATACGGTAACCACCATCAATTACAAAAAAACCAATCAGGGACATGGTTGGGTAGGTGTAAGGTTTCAACTGCATCCCGCCTCGCCGCCCAATGACGTGGTACTACATGTTAAATTGTTAGAGAATGATAGTCTTTTGCAGCAAAAAACACTGGGAGTTCTTGGGGTAAACCTTATTTACGCCTGCTTTTACAATTATCAATACCCAAACAGTTTTTTGAAATCCCTGGTGGAGTCTAATTTGGAGGATCGCATTGAAATTGATATGATAGGGATGCATGGCCCCGAACTGGATTATGTGGACAACCGGTTGCTGGCAGTGCAGCTGGTTAAAAACAATATGACTACCGTAACCATGTTTAACCGTTATGGCCAGGTTAAACCCCCATCTGAGTTGCTGTACAAAAAGAATGTGATGTTGTTGCGTGGAAGTTTCAGACCTATCACCTATGTGGGTTTTGATATGCTTAAAACGGGCTTTTCTCTTTTTAAGAAAGAGATTGGGTTTGACAAGGAAAATACCATTGTTTTATGCGAGATGACGCTGAAAAATCTGATGGAAGAGGGGGTGTTTGATGAACGGGACTTCCTTGACAGAGTCGATATTTTATGTGGGATGGGACAAAATGTAATGATTACCAATTTTAAAGAGTTTTACAAGGTTTCTAATTGGTTTACAAATTACAAGATCAAAAATATCAGGATGGTCATTGGTGCGCTCACGTTTCGCAAAATCCTGGAAAAGAAATATTATACGCATCTCAAAGGGGGTGTTCTTGAAGCTTTTGGACGGCTTTTTACAGAAAATCTCAAAGTGTATTTGTATCCCGGTAGAGAGAAAGGCACCCATAAAATACTGACAAGTGAGAATATGCCGGTGGAAGAAGATGTAAGGTTTTTATACCAGCATTTAAAGGAGTCGGGCCTCGTTATTGATATAAAAAATTATCGTAAAGAGATTTTACCTTTCTTTTCTTATAAGGTACTTGCAAAACTTAATGCCAATGACCCTGAGTGGGAAAATATGGTGCCAAAATATGTTTCTTCTTTTATCAAAACCAAAAACCTTTTCGGATATGGTACTGACAAAAACGAAGAGATTGTGAAGGATAAGCAACCCTGATGCCAGGAGAGGTTTTTAGGCCTAAGTCTGTCATTTTTCAGATGCGTTTTCAATGCTCGTACTTCTCTGGTATCTGCCGGAGACATCACGGAAGCTCATAACAAACAAAAAGGTTGTCTCATGAGCTTTTTAAAGCCTCTGGGAATAGAATATTTATAAAACTTCCCAGGTAGGACTATGAATAAAAAGGGGGTGTCTCTGACTTTTGAGACACCCCTTTTGCTATAATGTAAAACAAAACAATGGCTACATATCGAAATCGTCAAATTCCATTTCCTGATCACTGTCACGGTCTCTCTGCCTGCGATCACGCCTGCGGTCGTATTCATTGATTCGATAAGTAAATCCAATGGTGATTTGACGGCTGGTGCGCCAACGCTCGGTATCTACTGTAAAGTTTTCCCCGTAGCTGTACATGCTGAATTTCATGGTATTAAAAATATCTGAAACATTCAGCGATACGGTACCATTACCCCCCAAAATGCTTTTCCTGACACCCGCATTCATCATATACATGGCATCCATTTCTCCCTGGAGCATCACTTGGGGTGAGCGGTAAAACCCATTGGCCTGCAATGTCCAGCCACTGCCCAGGTTCATGTTGCTCACAAAACGGCCTGACCAGGAATAGCTGTCATTTTCTTCATCCATTTGGGCCCCTCGCCCTTCAACTATCCTGCGAAAGTAACTAAAGGTACCATTCATATTCCACCAATCTGTAATGCTTTGTGATAGGATGAATTCGGCACCATAGGAAGTTCCTTTGTTGAGATTTTCAAAGGTCGTTACGGTTACTTCCCGGCCTTCAAGCCCCGGCAACTCATCAGTAACTCTGCGATATCGTGTCATCATTCCATCAGTTTGCCGGTAAAATATACTGGGGTTGATGGTTGTGTTCTCCCAAATACGGCGGTAGCCGAGTTCAAAGGAGTTGATTAGCTCAGGATCCAGCTCCGGGTTACCCATATATACCTCATATTCGCTTTGATACCTCATAAAGGGATTGATGTTCCGGTTGTGCGGACGGTTGATACGTCGTGTGTAACTTATCTGCAGAGATTGGTGGTTTTCAAAATTTCGCCGGATGTGGGCCGTAGGAAACAAGTTTAAGTAATTGTTGGTGAAAGATTGCTCCATGGTAAGCTGATCTCCCTCCACCCGTGTTTGTTCGGCTCGAAGTCCGGTTTGAATACTATAATCGCCCCGCATGGTGGCCAACATACCATAAGCGGCGAATATCTGCTCATTGTATATGAAGTGATTGCTGCGATTTGTGTTGTCTTCCCAGATGTCGTTTTCTGGTACAAAATTTTCAAAAATAAAATCTGAATCCATTTCACGGAGTTGCACCCGGTATCCTGTTTCAAATTTGGTGCTTTCACCCAGGGGGTGGACATAATCCAACTGCGTGGAAACTGCCCAGTTTTGTCCGTCCATTTGAGAGCGTTCCAATACATTTGTGCCGGTTGGGTTTTCCCAATCCTGATTGTAAAACTCTTGTATAAAGCCCTGGTTTCTATCCATGTTGCGTGTGGAAAAAACCAAATCGGCAATCAACTCACGATGTTGCTCTTCATAAGTGCGACGAAAGTTGAGTTGGTGTGAGAAAGAGTTGTGCAGCATATCGGTGCTGTTGTCCATGATGAACAAACTGTTGATGTTGTCGGGGTTGCTCTGGTAAAGGATATATTCGGTGATATTGTCCATATCCCGGTTCCAGTTGCTGTATCGGGTGGAAAAGGTAATGGTGTTCTTATCATTAAACCTGTAATCTACCCCTGCCTGCACATTATGTGAATTCATGCCCATGTTTCCGGTTATATCCTGATCCATAAAGTTGGAGTTTTGACCATTATAGGTTTCCCTAAGGCTATTACCGAAGCTTTCCATGTCCATCAGCCGGACACTGTAATTGGTAAAGAAATTCCAATTTCCGTATTGGTAGTTCAGGTTTAGAGACCCATTGTTTCGTCCTGCTGTTCCGGCACTGAGTGAGACCATCCCGTTATACCCGGCCTGGCGTTGTTCTTTAAGTACTACATTGATGATACCCGAAGTCCCCTCAGGGTTATATCTTGCAGAAGGATTGGTGATAACTTCTACGCGCTCAATCATTTCAGCNGGAATTTGCTCAAGGGCTTCGGAGCCGCTTAACCCCGTAAGGGTAGATGG
>SL_3KL_010_SEDDRAFT_10003166_pt1 | contig 15003 bp, 11 predicted proteins | sample SodLakKL_010_SED_2_FD_10381 | JGI IMG/M metagenome (IMG submission 10381)
TTTAACGGGGGAAGCACCCTGAGCGCCCTGGACCCGGATATGGGCCTGGTCGTGGTGAATACCAACCTCTCGGCTGCCGCCGGAGCCATCCTGGCCATGACCGTCACCTGGCTCAAATACAGTAAGCCCGACGTGAGTATGACTTTAAACGGTGCCTTGGCCGGCCTGGTTTCTATTACAGCGGGTTGTGGAAACCTGTCTCCGCTCGGGGCGATTATTGCCGGGGCCATCGGCGGCATCATCCTGGTTTTCTCCGTGGAAATCATCGATAAGAAAATCAAGGTGGATGACCCCGTAGGCGCTGTATCTGTGCACGGGACTTGCGGCATCTGGGGAACCCTGGCTGTTGGCTTCCTGGCCACGGAGGGCGGTCTTTTCTACGGTGGTGGCGCGGGGTTGCTGGGGATCCAGGCCCTGGGTGTGCTGGCCATGATTGCCTGGGTTGGCGCAACAGCTGCGGTGCTCTTCGCAATTATCAGGTCTACCGCCGGCCTGCGGGTACCCCGTGAAGAAGAGATTCGCGGTCTCGATATCGGAGAACACGGCATGGAAGCCTATGCTGATTTTGTTCCCAGGTAAAGGACATCAACAATCGCATGAAAGGAGTATGCCTCGTGAAAAAAATCGAAGTCATTTTTCGGCCCAATAAGATGATTGATCTGGAAGAAGCGCTTAACGGCGTTGTGACAGGGATGACGGTTACCCATGTAAAGGGATTTGGCACGCAAAAAGGAGAAACCCAGGTGTACCGGGGGACCCCGGTAAACGTAAACCTGCTGCCCAAGATGAAAATGGAAACCATCGTCTCCGATGACCGGGTGGAAGAAATCGTGCAGTTGATTCAGAAGGTATGTCAAACCGGGAAGTACGGCGATGGAAAGATCTTTATCATTCCCGTAGAGGATGCCATCCGCATCAGGACAAATGAAAGAGGCGATGTTGCCTTGTAACCGGGGTTGCGGGGGAACGGTTTCAAGTGCAGTCCCAAGTGCAGTCCAAGGTTGGTGCCAGTTTCTTTTCCCCTCCCTTCGACGAACGGATGCGAGGTTTCGCGTCCCCGCGACCTGCGTATAGCGCCCGGACTTAACCCGAAGATCTCTTTCCAGGGGCAGGCTTTTACGAAGACACTTTGGAGTAAATGCTTCGTAATCGTCTGCCCCTAAGTGATCGTTGAAGGGCTCAATCGATCCCGGGGATCGCCCCGGGATACCGCGAATCCTTACCTAAGGCTCCTTTGTTTTGCGAGGCATTTATGCTATAATGATCTGTAATCAACTCCCTGCCAGGGAGTCGTGGATGAAGCTGTTAGAAGGGGAGCTGTCTTGCCTTGTCGGATGGATTTAGCTTTGATGTAATCGTCATTGGTGCCGGGCACGCCGGATGTGAGGCAGCCTTGGCCGCTGCGCGCATGGGCTGTCAAACCCTGCTTATCACCACCAACCTGGATCACCCGGCGATGATGGCCTGCAACCCTTCCCTGGGCGGCCCCGGCAAAGGCCACTTAATCCGGGAGATCGATGCCCTGGGCGGGATCATGGGCATTGTCGGGGACCGCCACGTCTTACAGATGCGCAAGCTAAACACCAGTAAAGGCCCAGCTGTCCAGGCATTACGGGCCCAGATCGATAAACATGCCTACCAGCAAGGCATGAAAGAGAGACTGGAGCAGGAAAGCCGGTTAGTGCTGAAGGAAGGGGCCGTGCGGGAGATCCTGGTACAGGAAAACCGGGCTGTTGGCGTGGCCACCCGTCAGGGAAGTATATACCGGGCTTCCTGTATTGTGCTGGCGGCAGGCGTCTATATGAACAGCGAGATCTTCCTGGGAGATAACCACTTTCCCGGCGCACCGGGGAACCAGGTTCCCTCCCGGGAACTTTCCCAGAGCCTGGTGCAGCTGGGCCTGGAAGTGGATCGTTTTAAAACGGGAACGCCGCCCCGGGTTAACCGGCGAAGTATAGATTTTGAAGGCTTGATCCAGGTTCCGGGAGAACCCGAGGCCGGCACGTTTTCCTATGCGACAGAGAATCCCCACTTCGAGCAAATTCCCTGTTACCTGACTTACACCACCAGGGAAACCCATGAATTGATCCTGGAAAATAAACATTACGCGCCGATTTATTCAGGCCTGATCAAGGGCCGTGGACCTCGCTACTGTCCTTCGATTGAAGACAAAGTCGTCCGCTTTCCTGACCGGGAAAGACACCCGATTTTTATCGAACCGGAAAGCAAGGGATCACAGGAAATGTACCTGCAGGGCATTTCTACTGGCCTTCCGGAACACCTGCAGTATGCCTTTTTGCGCACCATCCCGGGATTCAGGGACGTGGAGATCATTCGCCCGGCCTATGCCATTGAATATGACTTCTGCCCACCGACGCAGCTGGAGCCGACCCTGGAAGCTAAAAAAATCCCGGGGCTCTTTCTCGCCGGCCAGGTGAACGGCACAACAGGCTACGAAGAAGCAGCGGCCCAGGGCTTGGTGGCCGGCATTAACGCGGCATTGCTTTGCCGGGAGGAACCGCCCTTTGTGTTGCAAAGAACCGAGGCTTATCTCGGTGTTCTGATCGACGACCTGGTAACCAAGGGAGTGAGTGAGCCTTATCGCATGTTCACCTCCCGCTGTGAGCACCGCCTGGTCTTACGACACGATAATGCCGACCTTCGTTTAACGGAGAAGGGATACAGGTTGGGCTTAATTGATGAAGAGCGCTACGCTGGTTTCCTGCGGAAGAAGCAGACCCTGGAGGAGGAAAAGGGCAGGGTGGAAAAGATCCGCCTGACCCCTTCATCTCGTGTGCATGCGGTTTTGCAGCAGCTGGGCTCTGCTCCTTTGAGCAGGCCCCAGACGCTGGCAGAGCTGCTGAAGCGGCCGGAGATCTCATATCGAACACTCCTGCAGCTGCAGGAGCGACCGGGGGAATTCCAGTTGACCGGGGATCAAGAGATCGCCGACGAGGTGGAGACCCAGATCAAGTATGCCGGCTACATCGCCAAGCAGCTGAACAACATCAAGCGGGTGGCGGGCCTGGAAGAAAAAACAATCCCTCCCGATTTCAATTATGATCGATTAACCAATCTTTCTACGGAAGCCCGGCAGAAATTGAAGGCCATTCGACCACGAACCCTGGGGCAAGCGTCGAGGATCGACGGAGTTTCCCCGGCGGACATCTCTTTCCTGGTCCTGCATCTTACCCCCCGGCGCCCACGCAGCGAGGGCCGTCAACAGGGCCAGGCCAGGGAAAGCCGACCTGTGGTCGGCAATAGGGAGGGGAGTGAAGTTTAGTGCCAGCCTTCGGGTGGTACTACCGCTTGAGCCGGTTTTTCCGGGAATCCTTCGGCGAGAGAGTGCTTAAAATCCCCCTGGATGCCGGCATGACTTGCCCAAACCGGGACGGAACGCTCTCTCACAAGGGCTGCATCTTCTGCTATAACCCCGGTTTCAGCCCGGGAGCCCTGTCCCGGGAGAGAGATAGAGAATTGATCCCCATCCCGGAACAAATCAGGCTTTTTCAGCTTCGCGCAGAAAAGCTGCAAATAAATGGCCACCTACCGGAGGCGAACGCGGCAAGAGACGCTGCTTTTCCGCGACGCCGTTACCTGGCCTATTTCCAGTCCTACAGCAACACGCATGCCCCTCTTCCCATCTTAAAAGCACTTTATGAAGAAGCCCTTCAAACCCCCGGTATCGTTGGCCTCAGTGTGGCGACGCGGCCTGACTGCCTTGACCCGGAGGTGCTCGATCTCCTGGCCGGGTATGCCCGAAATTATCATATCTGGCTGGAACTGGGTCTGCAATCGGCTCACGATGCCACCCTGCAGCGCATTAACCGGGGTCATACATTTGCCGCTTTCCGGGAAGCGGTCAAAGAGAGCAGCCGCAGGGGACTGCAGGTGTGTGTGCACATTATCAACGGGTTGCCGGGAGAAAGCCACCAGGACATGCTGGAAACGGCCCGCGTTCTTTCTGCCTTACCGCTCAAAGGAGTCAAATTTCACCAGCTCCAGGTCATGGAAGGAACGCCCCTGGCGGAGCTCTACCGCCGCGGAGAAGTGACCCTGCTCTCCAGGGAAGGTTACCTGGAAATTGTTTGCGATCAACTGGAGATCCTGCCGGAAGATGTAGTCGTTCATCGTTTGCTCAGTGAAGTGACCCGCAAAAACTTACAGCTGGCCCCGGCCTGGCGTGTTTCACGGGCTGATTTTGCCCGCATGGTGGAAGAAACTTTGAAAAGCCGCTGTTCGTACCAGGGGAAATATGTTCAAGGGAAGCGATAATGTCGTGCAGGTACTTTACGGCCCTCTCTACTCCCGCCGACTCGGCGTATCGGTAGGCATCGATATCATACCTTATAAAACATGCAGTTATAACTGCGTCTACTGTCACGAAGGGGAGACGACGCGCTTAACCTGCCAGCGCCAGGATTTCCTGGAACCCGCAGCGGTCCTGGAGGCGCTGGCTTCGCTGCAAGGGAAGAAGCGGTTCCGGAACCTGGATCTGGATTACCTGACCTTTGCCGGTTCAGGGGAACCCACCTTGAACCACAGCCTGGGGAAATATATCCGCTACTTGAAAGAAATCAGCCCTGTACCCGTGGCGGTTCTGACCAACAGTTCCTTGCTTTGGGATCAAGACCTGCGCGAGGAGCTGGCGGCAGCCGACCTGGTTGTGCCGTCGCTGGATGCGGGTAGCGAGCTTGTTTTCCAAAGGCTGAATCGACCGTGTCCTGGACTGTCTCTGGCGCGGGTGACCCAGGGGCTGCAGCAGTTCTGCCAGGCGTTCCCGGGGCAGACCTGGCTGGAAATCCTGTTATGCCGGGGAATCAATGACAGCGAGGAAGAACTGCGCCTCCTGGCGCGTACAGCCGCCCACCTGGAAGTGGATAGGATTCAAATTAACACGGTATCGCGTCCCCCGGCACTGCCAGGGATTTTCCCCGCCACCCCGGAAACGTTAACATTTTTCCAGCAGCTCCTGGGACCGGGGGGGGAGATCGTGCACGAGGAACTGGGGGGTCAAAGAGAAATACTGGAAAAAGATCTGGAAAAAGCCATTCTCGACTGTCTTCGATATCAGCCTGGAAATGTAAAATCCTTATCCCGGGAAACGAAAAAAAGCGGGCAAGAGGTGATCAAGGTGCTCAGCCGCCTGGAAAAGCAGGGAATTTTGCAGCGTTTCATGCGTCACGGCAAGTCCTTTTACAGGATCCTGGATTAATTCCGCAATGCAGTTGGAAATGTTGCTTCGCCCCCGGGGTGGCTAAGATCGCGAAAAAAGAGAGAACAACAAACAACCGCATCAAAAATGCGGCAGTGAAAGGATGAAACTACTCATGGTAGATACCAGGCCCCTGCAGGACGTCCGGGTGTTGGATCTAAGCCGGGTACTGGCCGGCCCTTTCTGCACCCTGCAGCTGGCCGATCTCGGTGCCGAAGTGGTAAAGATCGAAGTTCCCCGCCAAGGGGATGATTCGCGAACCTTCGGCCCCTTTTTGGGCACGGAGAGCGCCTATTTTTTGAGCTTGAACAGAAACAAGAAAAGTATCACCTTAAACCTCAAAAGTGAAGAAGGCCGGGAAATCATGAAGCAGTTGATTCCCCATTTCGATGTCCTGGTGGAGAATTTCCGCCCGGGAACCATGGAAAAGCTGGGGCTCGGCTACGAAGAGCTGGCCCGATTAAACCCGAAACTGGTTTATGCCGCTGTTTCCGGCTTTGGTACAACCGGGCCCGATACCCAGAAACCTGCCTACGATATTGTCGTGCAGGGGCGCGGCGGAATCATGAGCATCACCGGTGAGGAGGGCGGTGTGCCGACGCGGATCGGTGCCTCCATCGGCGATCTCGCTGCCGGGCTATTTGCCGCCATCGCGATTTTGTCGGCGCTCATGGTGGTCCGCAGGGAAGGAAAAGGCCAGAAAATTGACATTGCCATGCTGGACACCCAGGTGGCGCTCCTGGAGAACGCCATTGCCCGCTACACGGTCACCGGCGAGGTGCCTCGCCCCCTGGGAAACCGCCATCCTTCCATTAGCCCATTCAGTTCTTTTTCGGCCCGGGATGGCCACCTGATCATTGCTGCCGGCAATGACCGTCTCTGGGCCAGGCTATGCCAGGTCCTGGAACTTCCCGGGCTGGTCGAAGATGAGCGGTTTAGCGATAACGAACGCAGGACCCTGAACTGGGCGGAGCTCAAACCCCTGCTGGAGGCCGTGGTCCAACAGCAGACGGTGGAATACTGGCTGGAACGCCTGGAGCAGGAAAATATTCCCTGCGGGCGGATCCAGGGCGTGGACCAGGTCATCCAGGATCCACAAATTGTCGCCAGAGATATGATCCGTACCCTGGTTTTGAAAACGGGGGAGAAACTCTCCGTGGCAGGGATCCCCTATAAATTTTCCTCCACCTCGTGCGAACAGGTTGAACTTCCCCCGACCCTGGGGGAGCACACGGAAGGCATTTTACGCGAACTCCTGGATTTCAACCCGGAAGAGGTGGCTGTACTGCAGCAGAAATGCGTCATCTAATGCGGAAACCCTGGCACGATGCAGCCCGGGGCAGAGGTGTACGATCGGGCAGCGCCGGACTTTGCGCCGGCAGCGAAGAGAAACATGATGGGGAGGGAATAAAATGTTCATCAAAAAGAGTCAGCGTTACGTATCCCCGCCTGTTGTGATGTCGGGTCCCGATTGCCTGGAAGACGCCGCCTTCCAGATGGCCAAACTGGGGAAAAAGGCCCTGGTGGTTACCGATGCAACCATGCGGGAGGTGGGCCTGGTGAAAAAACTGGAGCACTTACTGCAGCAAGCCGGTATTGCTGCGGCCGTTTTTGACCAGGTAAACGAGGAGCCGACAACCCGGCACGTGGAGGATGGGGTCGCTTGCCTGGAGGAAAATGACTGCCAGTTCCTGGTCGGGCTGGGTGGGGGAAGTCCCATTGACGCAGCCAAGATCATCGCTGCGGCAGCAAAACACGGGCAGTCTGCCAAGGAATTCCAGGGGATTGATCAGATTAAGGGGCCCATCTTGCCCCTGGTCGCTGTGCCGACCACGGCAGGCACTGGAACCGAAGTAACCAGGGTCAGCATCATTACAGACAAAAGCGATCACGTGAAGATGTTGATGATGAGCGATTATCTCGTTCCGGACATGGCGGTGTGCGACAGCGCTTTAACTCTATCCATGCCCCGGTCACTGACGGCCGCCACCGGCCTGGATGCCTTAACCCACGCTGTTGAAGCGTATATATCTGTAAAAGCACAGCCCATGACCGATATCCTGGCCCTGGAAGCGGTAAGGCTGCTGAGCCGTTACTTGCGCCGGGCCTGGTGTAACGGTTCGGACCAGGAGGCCCGTTATTACACCATGCATGCCGCAACTCTGGCCGGGTTGGCCTTCAGCAATTCTTCTGTGGCCCTGGTCCATGGCATGTCACGTCCCATCGGCGCCTGCTTTAATGTGCCCCATGGAATTTCCAATGCCGTCTTGCTTCCCGCAGTCTGCCGTTTTACGCTGCCCGGTGCCGTCGAGCGTTTTGCTCACCTGGCAGAAGCCATGGGTGAACCGGTCCAGGGGCTCTCTCGCCTGGAGGCCGCGGAAAGAGCCGTAACATTCCTGGAGCGACTGTGCAGCGATTTCAACATGCGGGGGTTAAAAAATGCCGGGGTAGACCGGGCCGAACTGGACAAGATGGCAGCAAAAATGGCCCGCGATGCCATCGCCAGCGGCAGCCCGGGAAATAATCCCCGGGTTGCCACCGAAGAAGAAATCATCCAGCTTTATGCAGATGCCTACTAGACGTAAAAAGCAAAAATGATGGAATAGAGGTGTAGAAAATGACGTTTTCCTTGCGGGGGAAATTGCTCGATATCGATCTTACTGCCGGTAAGGCCCGGGAAATTACCATTCCCGAAGCAGACTACCGGGCATTTTTAGGCGGGAGCGGCGTGGCTGCAAAATGGTTTTACGACACCGGGAAAATGCAGCTCAGCCCCCTGGATCCCGAAGCCCCCCTGTTTGTTATGACCGGACTGCTCACCGGGGTTAATGTTCCCACTGCTTGTAAAGCTTCTTTCTGCGGCCGTTCTCCGGCCACGGGCATCTGGTCGGAGTCAACCGTGGGAGGGCGCTGGCCCTCGGCATTACGAAGCTGTGGATATGATGGCATGATTATCACCGGGTGTTCCGCCGAGCCGGTCTACCTTTATCTCCGTGAAGACAAAGTGGAGCTTCGGGAGGCCGGCCATCTCTGGGGAAAGGATGTCTATGCCACACAGGAGGCCATTCGGGAAGAGGTGGAGGACGAAAATCTAAGAGCTGCAGCCATTGGCCCTGCCGGTGAAAAACAGGTTCTCATTGCAGGAATTATCATTGACGGCCATGATGCCCGGGCTGCCGGTCGTGGAGGCATGGGCGCCGTGATGGGCTCCAAGAGATTAAAAGCCATTGCGGTATCTAAAGGGAAGAAAACACCTAAACCTTACGACCCGGACGCCCTTGACCGGGCGCGCCGGGAGGCCGTGCCCCGCATTCGCGAGAAGACCAGGGGATTAACCGATTACGGCACGGCTGGTGGAGTGCCGGTGGTGGAAAAATTGGGCGACCTTCCCATCCGCAACTGGACAGGGGGTTCCTGGACGGAAGGGGCGGCCCGGACATCCGGGCAGGCCATCATGGAAAGCGCCGGCGTGGGCCACTACGCCTGCTACCGCTGTCCCATCCGCTGTGGAAAAGAGGTGCAGGTCACAAAAGGGCCTCATGCCGGAACGGAAGCCCACGGACCCGAATACGAGACGGCTGCCGGTTTTGGTGCGTGCCTCCTCAATGACGATCTCCATACCATAGTTGCAGCCAATGATCTCTGCAACCGGTTGGGGCTGGACACCATGTCAACGGCCTCGGTGATTGCATTGGCCATGGAACTCTATGAACATGGGCTGCTCAAGGCAGAGGATGCAGCAGGCCTTGAGCTGAACTGGGGTAACGGCGAGGCCATTTTATCACTTGTCGAACAGATCGGAAACCGGGAAGGAATCGGAGAAATACTCTCCCGGGGTGTTCGCCGGGCGGTTGCCCACTTTGGTCCTCCGGCAGCGGAATTCGCCGTGGAGACCAAGGGGCTGGAATACGCTTTCCATGATCCCCGGGCTTTTACCAGTATGGCCCTGGTTTACGCGACCGGAAATCGCGGCGCCTGTCACCTGGAAGGGCTCACGTACTTCAGTGAAAACCGGGCATTTCCCCCGGAACTAATGGGATTGGAACCTGAATACGAACCCCACGGGTATCAGGGGAAGCCGTTGTTGGCCAAGACCATGCAGGATTACATGGGTACCTTTAACGCCCTGGGGCTATGTAAGTTTTTGATCCGGGGCCACGTTACTCCGGCGGAGGTGAGCGATTGGGTCAAGGCTTGCACCGGCTGGACGATGGACGCCCAAGAATTGTTGACGGCGGGTGAGCGCATCTTTAATCTGAAAAGGTTGATCAACACCGGGTTGGGGATCAGCAGAAAGGATGATATGCTTCCGCCCCGCCTCTTCGCTCACGATCGGGTAGAGGGGGCCGCGGGAGGTAGCCTGCCTCACCTCGGTAAAATGCTCTGGGAGTACTACCGGCTGCGGGGCTGGTCCCCGGAAGGCATCCCCACGGCAGAACGACTGGAGCAATTGGGTCTCCCCAGCCGGTAAGGCCACAGTGGACACCGAACGCTGCCTGGATCGTCTCGGGAATGTGATTTAAAATCCAGGAAGGAGGAAAACCGCTCCAATCGGAAGTGAGCCTACACCATGAAAACTGTCCAGGTAAAACTGTACTTGAACTTGCGGAAGTACGCAACGCCCGCTATGGATAACGGGCAGGGCCCGTTATCCCTGCAAGAAAACCACACGACAAATGATTTACTTGCTGCCCTGGGAATTCCTTCCGGCGAAGAATGCACGCTGGTCGTAAACAACAGAATTGCCGGCAAGGACCTGCTCTTGAAGGATGGAGACCAGGTGGCCGTTTTGCCCCCGGTATCCGGGGGTTAGTGCAGAGATTCGCCCTGGAATTGGCCGCCTCTCCGGGGTTCTTTCAGCCCGTAATTTTGCCTGGGGGTGATTTCCCAGGCAGGGTTATGGCCCGGGCTTTTATATAACTAGGTACCCACCCAATCCCTCAGTGCTGCCGACCAGGTCACCATGCCGGTCACCATCCGGACATTGATTATTTTTTCGCGCTGCAGGATTAGATGTCTCTATCCAGAATATTTAAAATAGAGCAGGTAACACTGTTCTGTGTTATCTTTGCGCGGCGGAGAACCGTCTTTTTTTACCATAATTGTGATAAAAAACTTTGACATAGGGATTGTTCATCATGGAGTCTGCTGCCCCGGACGATTACAATTTGTATTTATTTCATGAAGGCACTTTGTTCCAGAGCTACAAGGTTCTCGGAGCCCATCTCCGCGTGGAGGATGATTTGGCCGGGGTGCGTTTTTCGGTGTGGGCGCCCGCTGCTCGTGAAGTAAGGGTAGTCGGCGATTTTAACGGCTGGCAGGGCCGGGGACATCTCATGGAGAAGGAAAAAAAAACGGGTATCTGGTCTCTTTTTGTTCCCGCGGCACAGCTGGGACATGCCTATAAATATGAGATTGTTACAGCCGCCGGAGATATCTTACAAAAAGCAGATCCTTTTGCCTTTGAAGCAGAAGTGAGGCCCGCTTCAGCATCGCGCATTGCCTCCCTGAAAGCATACCAGTGGGGAGACCAGGCCTGGATGGCAAAACGAGCGTCTTCCAGTCCCTATGACCAGCCGATGCTGATTTACGAAGTACACCTGGGTTCCTGGAGAAGAAAGCATTCCGGGGACTTTTTGACTTACCGGGAGTTAGCCCATGAACTGGTCGACTACGCTGTTGACATGGGATACACCCACCTGGAACTGCTGCCCCTGGCGGAACACCCTTATGACGGCTCCTGGGGATACCAGGCAACGGGTTACTATGCGGTCACCAGCCGTTACGGAAAACCCGAAGATTTCATGTATTTTGTAGACCACTGCCACCGCGAAGGCCTTGGCGTGATCATGGACTGGGTGCCGGGGCATTTCTGTAAAGATGCTCATGGGTTAAGGTATTTCGACGGGTCACCACTATTTGAACCCGCCGACGGTCAAAGGGCTGAAAGTGCCCAGTGGGACACACAAACCTTCGACCTGGGCAAACCTGAAGTGCAGAGCTTCCTGATTTCCAACGCGCTTTTTTGGATGGATGTTTACCACATCGATGGTCTGCGGGTTGATGCTGTCGCCAGCATGCTTTACCTGGACTTCGGACGGGAAGCGGGTCAATGGACACCCAATCGCTTCGGCGGTCGGGAAAACCTGGAGGCGGTATCGTTTATCAAAAAGCTGAATGAACAGGTTTTCCGCCATTACCCGGATGCTCTCATGATCGCCGAAGAGTCTACCCAGTGGCCGCAGGTGACCGCTCCGACCTACCTGGGAGGCCTGGGATTCAATTTTAAATGGAACATGGGTTGGATGAACGATATGCTCCAATACATGGAGATCGATCCGGTGCACCGGAAATGGCACCATAACCTGTTAACGTTTTCTTTTTGGTATGCCTTTTCAGAGAACTTTGTCCTCCCCCTCTCCCACGATGAGGTTGTGCACTGCAAAAAATCCTTGCTGGATAAGATGCCGGGGGATTACTGGCAAAAATTTGCCAACCTGCGCCTGCTGTTCGCCTACATGATGACCCATCCCGGGAAAAAACTTGTTTTCATGGGTGGGGAGTTAGGCCAGCTTGCCGAGTGGGACTACGAAAGCCAACTGGATTGGAACCTGCTGGAATATGAGCTGCATGGGCGGCTGCAGTGCTTCGCCCGGGAGCTGCATGCATTTTACCGGGAGGAAAAACCTTTTTGGGAACTGGATCACCATGCTGCCGGATTCCAGTGGATCGATCCCCACGACTACAGCCAGAGCATCATCACTTTCTTGCGCAAGGGCCGCCAGGAAAGGGACTGCCGGGTGGTGCTCTGCAACTTTACCCCGGCCGTGCACCAGGACTACCGTGTCGGGGTTCCCGGCCCGGGGAAATACCGGGAAATTTTCAACAGTGACGCGGAAAAGTTCGGTGGTTCGGGGCAGAGGAATCCAGAAGTCCTGGCAGCGGAGCAAGTCCGCTGGCATAATCAAGATTGGAGTTTGCAGCTCGTCGTTCCTCCCCTGGCGGTCATCGTCTTAAGCCGGGAGTAACCGGAAGAAGTGAGCGAGGAGGGATCATCGTGATCAGGGCAAGAGACTGCGTGGCCATGCTCCTGGCCGGGGGTGAGGGCCGAAGACTGGGTATGTTAACCCGGGAGTTAGCCAAGCCGGCTGTCCCTTTTGGCGGTAAATACCGTGTGATCGACTTCACGTTAAGCAACTGTACAAACTCGGGCATCCTCACCGTGGGAGTGTTGACCCAGTACCAACCCCTGATCTTAAACTCCCACATCGGGATCGGGATTCCCTGGGACCTGGATCGGAAAGACGGGGGCGTTACCGTTTTGTCTCCTTTTGTTGATCAGAAAGGCGGGGAATGGTACAAGGGAACGGCCGATGCCATTTTTCAAAATTTATATTTCATTGAACGTTATGATCCTCGCTACGTCCTGGTCATTTCCGGGGACCATATTTATAAAATGGATTACTCTCGCATGTTGAAATACCACCAGGAGAAGCAGGCGGATGTGACCATAGCCGTCATCGAGGTGCCCTGGGCGGAAGCCAGCCGCTTTGGTATTATGAACACGGCGCAGGACGGTCGCATCGTGGAGTTTGAAGAGAAACCTGAAAAACCACGGAATAACCTGGCTTCCATGGGGATCTATATTTTTGACCGGGAAATCTTGCAAGACCACCTGCGCGTGGACCAGGCCAATCCCGCTTCCAGTAATGACTTTGGAAAAAATGTCATTCCCCAGATGCTCCAGGCCGACTGCCGCATGTTCGCCTACCTCTTCCGGGGGTACTGGAAGGACGTGGGCACCCTGGAGAGCTTTTGGGAGGCCAACATGGACCTGCTGCAGGACCAACCCGATTTGGATCTGAATGATCGAACCTGGCCCATTTATACGGTCAACCCCAACCAGCCTCCCCATTATATTGACCCCGCTGCCCGGGTTAAACGATCTTTGATCAACGAGGGATGCATGGTCTTTGGCCAGGTGGAACATTCCATTCTCTTCCCCGGGGTGCAGGTGGGAAAGGGCAGTGTTTTGCGGGATTCCATCATCATGTCAGGGACGACCATCGGAACCGACGTGCTGCTGGAGCGGGCGATCATTGGTGAAAACGTGATCATCGGAAACGGTTGTTATACGTCCAGCCCGGGCAAGGAACTGATCGTGGTGCGGGAAAACTCCATCTTCCCCGATAATTCTGTCGTGGAGAGCACGTTAAACGGTGAAATGATGGGCCTCAGGGGGGAAAAGAAATGAAAGACGTGATGGGCGTAATTTACGTGAATGACGATGACGAGGCACTTCAGCCCTTAACCAAAGACCGCTGCGTGGCTTCCGTTCCCTTTGGCGGCCGCTACCGCCTGATTGATTTCATTCTTTCCAGCATGGTTAACACAGGCATTTTTAATGTTTCTGTTTTCACGGTCCGAAAGTACCGTTCTCTCATGGATCACCTGGAAACAGGGAAGTCGTGGGATTTAAACCGCAAGCAAGACGGTTTATTCATCCTGCCACCCCAGACCCATTATCACTCTTCCGAATTTCAAGGTGCCCTGCAGAGCTTTAACCAGCACCTGGATTATTTTCATCGCTGCCGGCAGGAATACGTGGTGATTTCCGGGAGCAACCTGGTGTGTAACCTGGACTTTGCCCCGGCTGTGTCCTTTCATCGGGAATCTGATGCGGATATCACTATTCTCTATAAAGAAGTAGAACACCCTGAGCCGGATTTTGCTGGCTGCGGAAAGATCATTACCGGGGAGGGCGCACGCGTCCAAGAAATCATCACGGCTTCCAACCCCGCCCGGGGTGAAAAAGCCGCCCTCTGCATTTATATTATGAGGAAAGCCCTGCTGCTGGATTTGATCCAGCAGTGCACCGAAGCAGGCAAATTCCACCTGCTGGGAGACGGCATCATCGGGAATTTACAGAACCTGAAGGTGTGCGCATTTCCGGCAGAGGGTTTCCTTTCCATGATCCATTCCATCGGTCTTTTTTACCGGCGCAATATGGATCTCTTACAGCCCTCGATCTGGGGTGAACTGTTTTTCCAGCCGGGGTTAATTTATACCAAGGTGAAAGATGAACCGCCGACCCGGTACACGGAAAACGCCGTTGTACAGAATTCCATCCTGGCCAACGGCTGCATCATCGAGGGGCGCGTGGAAAACAGCGTTCTCTTTCGAGGTGTGCGCGTGCATAAGGGAGCCCATGTCAAAGACAGTATTGTATTGCAGCGGAGCGTAATCGGGGAAAATGCCCGGGTGGAGTACGCGATCCTGGACAAGGAAGCTTACGTCTCCGCCCACAAGACTTTTCGTGGGGAGGAAAGAAAGCCTGTGGTGCTTGAAAAAAGAAAAACCGTTTAACGGGCGAGGAGGATTTGTGATGAACGTCCTGTTGGTTGCTTCTGAAGGGGTCCCTTTTGCGAAAACCGGTGGGTTGGCCGACGTGATCGGCTCGCTGCCCCTTGAGCTCAGAAAACAAGGGGTAGATGCCCGGGTTGTGATGCCCAAATATGGAACCATTCCCTTCCAACTCCGCTCGAAAATGAAACTGCGTAAACGCCTGACCGTCTCCCTGGGCTGGCGCTTTCAGTATTGTGGCATCCTGGAGGCTGAACATGCGGGCATTCCGTTTTATTTCGTGGATAACGAATACTATTTCAAGAGGGATAAGCTCTATGGATACAACGATGATGCCGAGCGGTTCGCCTTTTTTTCCCGGGCTGCCCTGGAAAGCCTACCCTGCCTGCACTTTCAACCCCAGGTCATCCACGCTCATGACTGGC
>SL_3KL_010_SEDDRAFT_10003167_pt1 | contig 15002 bp, 12 predicted proteins | sample SodLakKL_010_SED_2_FD_10381 | JGI IMG/M metagenome (IMG submission 10381)
CTGGCGGACAAAATATAGCGCTGTGGTTCGTAAAGCGTCTCAGGTTTTGCGGGCATGCTAATATTTTGTAACCCGCTCTCAATTTTTGAAGCGTAAGGTTTTAAAAAATCCAAAGGGTCAGAAAGTTCAATAATATTAAATCGTAAAAAGATACAAAAAGTTGAGATGAATGGTGTATGCTTTACCACGAATTGTCCTGTTTGCACATTGAATTACAGCGTTTTTTTATGCCAGGAATTCATTAGGTTGATCATCAGTTAAAAAAAGATTATACGAAGTGAATAAATGAAAATACTGATTGCCACAAACAGTTATCCGACAGAGAAGAATCCAGTTCATCAGACTTTTATTAAAAATATTTATTCAGGGCTAAAACAAAATTGTACCACAGTTGATCTCCTCTATAACCGCTATTTTCGTTTTTTCAAAAGTGACCCTGAAACCGGAAATTTTTTTACATCTGTTGTAAAAACAATATTTTTGTTTATTTCTTGTCTGCCTTATATGCTCTTTAAGGCAAAGCGTTATGACATTATCTATTCGCATGCAGTTATCTGGCCGGGATTTTTAATGCTTCTGCCTCAATATCTTTTTGGAGTGAAACATGTCTGTTATGCCCACGGAACAGTTAATTTCTATCCGCATGAGAGAAAATTTTTATTCAAGTTAGCCAGATTTACTTTAAAAAAATGTGATTTCATCGTTACAAACAGCGCGTATATGCAGGGAAGATTAAAAAGCGAATATGACTGTTCATCTGAAATTATTACTCCCGGATTTAGTGACTCTGTTTTCATGTATAAGGAAACGAACAGAGATACAGATCTTTTTTTCGCAGGAAGTGCTGTTAAAAGAAAGGGTGTTGATATTATTCTTGAGACAATATCACAGCACAAAAAATTTTACACCAGTAATCAGCTAAAGATAAAACTAAATCTCTCTGGCGGAGACAGGATGAAAATTATTGAACAAGCTGAATCCAATGATATTGATCGTCTGATAAGTTTTGGTGATAAACTTTCTGAAAATCAGCTTGCTCAAGCTTATCAAAATTCAAAGGTATTCTTGTTTCCTTCATCTAAAGAACCACTGGGCCTTGTAGGGATAGAAGCTATAGCCTGTGGTGCGATAGTTGTCGGTTCAGATTGCGGTGGCATCAGAGAATTTATTAAACACGGTGAAAATGGATTTTTGTTTGAAGAAAACAATATTGATGAATTCCAGTATTATATTGAAAAAGCATTGAAAGAATTTCCTGATTTTCAGAACAGGCAGCCTGGAATTTCAAAATCTGTAACCCACTACTCTCTCAAAGATGCTATGGATCAAACTATAAAACTGTTCAGTGATATTCTCGAATCAAGCAAAAATAATTTGCGGTATTGATAAACTGCTTAACGCTGAATAATCTCATTAAATTTATTAATCCCGCCTGTTTTTTAGATTCAATTGAATCATCAATTTCGGTGAAATCAACAGAATGATGATCAAAAAAGTCACAAATGGTGTAAAATAAGTTGTGCCCAAAAATGTGAAATGAATAAAAGCCCTGTGCCAGCAAAGGCCCGGCAGGATAGTAGCTGTTGATAGAATCCAAAATATTAAATGATACCCGATCAGAAGAATATAATAGAGCTTGCCGCCACCCAGTAATACGATAAAAAAAAGTCCAAATAACAGATAAAATCCACCGGGAGAAACATAACCAAACGTTTCATACTCCGTCTGTTCCGAATTTAACAAATGGATGTATAGTGAGGTAGACCGGTGCGGGTGATAATGGATGGAATCATCACAATGGGATATTGCATACTCTATTTGGGGAATAATAACATGCTGGGTTATCAGTCCCCGGAAACCGTGCCACACCGTAAAATAAATCAGAATAATGAACAGTATAATCAGCGCTCGCTGTAATGCTGTTTTCATGAGGCGGTTTCTGTTTGCTTTTGAATCAGCCCGGCTTCAGTTGCGGTTTTTTCAACAATGCTGATCATCAGATCAGTCATGTTTTCTTTCTCTGAAAGCATTTTATCTCTGCGCTGAAGGAACTTTTTCTCACTATTTTCATCCTCAAGAATTGCAATTGCGGTCTCTAATGCTTTTTTGCAGCCAGCTTCATCACTCATAAATTGTTGCACAAGGCCATAATTTTGCTCCAGCTCATTGATATATCCCAATCTATTCTGATTGATGAAAATTGAAGGAACACCAAGCATCGCTGCTTCTGAACTCATGGTGGCACTATCTCCTACAAGCAGAGAGGCATTATTTATAACGTCGTGAATATATGATGGGTCCGTCTCAACTATATATTGATTCAAATCATCGGGCAGCTGAGATTCAGAAGAAATCCACACATTTCCATAGCGGCTCAGTGTATCAACAAGCTCTTTTTTATATGCCATGTTCATTTGAGTTGTATAAATATCATGAGTAGCTTTATTAGCAACAAACCGCAGAAGAATATAATGATCTCCAAGATTTTCTAGGATATGATCACTTTTTTGAGGACGGTAGACATCGGGATGCAAATAAGCCAGCTCCTTATATGACGGTAACAGATTTAGCCCTTTGATCTTTTTTTGTAAAAATGCTTCCGGCGAATAAACATCAGGCTTACAATACTTAACCACCCTTTTAAACAGAATAGCCCGTTCCGTATCATTAAACATGATATGGCGGATTTTGTGATACCTGGCCACTACGGCAAGATAAGGTGAGGCATGGCTGATACAGAGCTCCGGGCTAAATTCTCTAATGGTTTTGTCAATAAGGCGACAGCTTTTCTGAATATATTTCAGTCTGTCGATATACGCCACTCCACCTTTCCCTTTATTAATGTATGAAATTTGGTATGCATTGAGCAGTTCTAATGTCACATCTTTGTCTCTTGCCAAAACTATGATCTGATTTTCTCTCTCCCTAAGATGAAAAATCAAATTTTTAAAATAATGCACATCTGCCGGATGGCCGATATCGAATAAAATTTTCATCTACAGCAAATACTCTTTACAAATTAATATTTTCCGGATCGTATTAGTTAACCATTATTTGCAAAACTCCATAGCAACGTTTAGAAAACAATTCATGATGAACTATTTAATCTTTTTGAAGAAAAAGGAATGTACAATGTATTGATATGATATTTATTTTTTATGTGTATGATGCTGACAAGATTCCAAATGAATAAACAAAGAAAATTCGATATGGCAGCACCTTCAATCCCATACCGGGGTATTAATACAAAATTAAGTCCAATTCCAACTATCACAACAGCAAACGTAATATTTTGATACGCAAATTGACTTTCAGTCATATTTAAAATGTGACCAACAGGTCCCGCAGTAACATTTAGAAAAAAGCCAATCGCTAAAATTATAAGTGCATTTTTTCCATCAGAAAAATCAGATCCAAACAGTGAAAGAAATATATCAGAAAATAAGATTATGATTATCAATAGTGGTAATGTAAGCCATATCGAAACTTTTACTGAATATTTAATTAAATCCTCTAACCTGTTTTTATCAGCCTTTTCATAAATCTCTGAAATTTTTGGAGCCATAATATTACCAATGGAAACAAAAAAAATATTAATCAGCCCCGCAATTTTCAGTGCAATAGTATAGACACCAACATCAGACTCAGTCAAAAATATTCCGACCATGATGCTGTCAATCCAGTTCTTTGAAAAAAGTAATATTCCAGCAAACAGTAGCGGGAGTGCTATTTTGAATAATAACCGAGTTTTCTTTTTCTCATTATTTTCATTTCCGTTATTGTTCCGAATGCTGATGCCTGTCCTATAAATTGTTATTTGGCTGACAACCGCTATAAAATACAGACCAAAAATAAAGGCTGTTATTACAATTTGTGAAGCATCACTCATCAGATATACTAGAGGAATTAAAAACAACAAACCAATCAGGTTCATTGATATATATCGGAAAAAAGCAAATACAGTTATTTTTTTTAAACCTTGTAAAGTATTTGTATTAAGATTAATAATAGCTATTGGCATAATACCTAATGATGCCAATTGAAACGGAAGAGTCATTTCCGGCAATCCAAATAATACAGATGCAGCCCAGGCTGATTTAACAAAAAAGAGTACTGAAACAATAGCAGATACTGCGATTGTAAAAATGAATGCACTTCGGTAAACAACTGTAATGGATGCTTTATCATTTTCGCCTATACCTGCTGATAATTTCAGAATAGAAAAATCGAGACCTAAAGATCCCAAAATTGCACCAAAAGTCATGTAAGTAAATGCAAGAAAAAACACCCCCCAGGTATCAGCCCCAAATAAACGCGCAACTACAAAAGCAAAAAGCAGAGATACAATAATGCCTGCAATTTTTAAAAAAAAACTATTGGCTGCACCTTCCAACAGTTCCAGATGGTCTTTATTGCCAGATATATCCTGCTGAATTTTTTTGAAAAAAGACAAATGTTAATTAAAAATTTATTAATGCATGTAACCTTTTTTAGTAGCTGTATAGTAGGGTCGTTCAATCAATAAATCAATAATTAACTATCGTTTTTAACAATTGACCGATGGCCAAACCTGCACTCCCGAATGGTCATCATTTAACACAACCTAAAGCCTGCTGTTTTGGTGTAGATACAGAAATGAATTATTTGACTAAGACACGATTGGCAATTGATAATGTTGATTTCGGAACAATATACAAGAATGATACACAATTTAAGATGTAATTATTTGGAAATGAATTATTTATAAGTTCAAATATGAGGCTGTTTTCAAAGACAAACCGAACTGGCTGCCCGCTTCTTGCCACGGTACCCGTTGCATATCGAAAATTATTATCACTAATAAAATTAACCTTACAAACTGAGATTCATATTCTTCAAATTCTATCAATCTCAGTGCCTCTCTTTGTTTCCGTGCGAATTTAAAAATTTCAGCCTGGTTTTTAAGCGTAATTCAAAAAAGTTAATGCCTGATGAGATATAGATTACCAAAACAAGATCTGTGACTTCAAACATTTACTCGTGGCACGCCTCAAAGTCGTGCCACGAGTAGATTTATCAACCGCTACGGGCGCCACGGAATACGATATTGACAAATGCTTTAAAAAAGTAACGAATATCTGTGCGAATGGGAGCTTTTTCGTATGCTTTTAAATAATTTCTCTCCGATTCGTGAATCTCTTCTAAACCCTTTGGCATATCGGCATAATAAGGCGGCAGCAACCCGGGTTTAACCTTGATTCTCATTTTCTGAAGATCCTCAGGATATAAATTGAAATACTGCTCACTTAATGGCCTCACACCAACCAGTTTCATCTCTCCTCTGAAAAAATTGATAAACATCGGAACTTCATCAATCCAGTATTTTCGAAATGTAATCCCCCAGGTTGTCATCCTGAAATCGTTCCTGAACTTACCGCCCTCCTCAAGCTTGTTTTTTTCAAAAATAAAACCCTGCAGGTATTCCGAATAGGGATGCATCGTACGAAGTTTAAATACCCTGAATACTTCTCCATTCAGACCAACCCGCCTCAGCTTGATTAAGGCGCCATATGTAGGCTGCATGTCATAGACTGGCTCCGCAACTTTTCTGGTAATAACGAATGTTCTGCCGCCGATGCGTTTATAATCTACAATCTCAAAACCACAACAAACAAGCCGTCCCAAAACCTCGGTAATAGACATGACCCGGTTTCTTCCTTTTGTTATGGCAAAATACAGTCTGCGCGTTACTTTCCATTTCGGGAAGATCCGTTTCAAAATAAAATCGAGAGTATAATATGGATATCCGATTGCACCGGGAAATTTTTTCAACAAGCGTTCCTTCCGGGCATTTTTAGTCTCCATCGTTATCATAAAATACTGCCCGTTTTGTAAGGAGCTATTTACATGTTCAAAGAATTTATTCACTCGACGAATATCGTTTACACGGTGTACATTGATCAGGCCAATGCATTTATCTGATACTGACGGTATACTCTCTCTTTTAATCGTGTCAATCCACTGAATTCGGGAAAAGTCATTGCTCTCGAGAACTTCCGTGAAGTATTTTTTCATATCAGAATCAAAAACCGGGAAGGATAATGATTTCTGTTCTTCTACAACATCAATTTTCTCGATTAGCAAATCACCCATATCGGCAGGTTTTTCTATGATTGACCCTAACAGACTATGTCTAAAAAATCAAAAATTTCAAAAGTTTGTTTCATTTAGATACTACGTTTTTTCTTTAAATCTCGCAAAAATAATTCAGACCTAATATATTCGGAAGAAGTTCAATCAATCCTTAAAGTTTTTTAAACTTTGAAACTATTTTGATCGAAAATAAATCAATTCAATTCTGCTGCCTTTTTAACTGGTTTGAAATTTAAATTACAACGGATGCTCTTATGTGCCTGCTCGCAGCATAAAGCCCGTAACATAACCCTGTCAGCCACTTTTCCATGCAATTGTAACACATAATATGCTATTCAACTCGATAGACTATACGATCTTTCTCCCGGTTTTTTCTGCTCTATTGGTTCGTATTTAAGTGAAGTCTGAGGTTATAAACCCTATTTATTGTTAGTCAGATATTTGTTTTACGACTGGTTAGATTGGCGAATCCTATTTCTAATAATTCACAGTACATCGACTATTTCGTAGGTCTGGCACAGAAAAAGCTCCCAATCACAATCTTCTGCTATGCCAAACAATTTCAACTACCTAACGAAAAAAAGTTTTCGGAGTGGCAAAATTCTGCAAGCTCGGCATATCTACGGGAGTTCGCGAATTGATGGTAACCCGCAAAACAATTTATTTATGGATTCATCGCTTCTTAGCCTCTGCGAATAAAAGCTTGGGGAGATAAAATGTTTTGAAGGAATTTGCAACCAATCCCTTGACTGTATTGGTTGCTTTTTCCCTAACCTGTCGGGCGGCCATTAACCCGCCCACGCCTCGGCATCGTTGTACACACGGGCAAATTCAAGCTTCTTCCCGTCTTTGTTGACTGTGGCTTCGTATTCAATCATTTCAGAATCGTCTTCGCGCTGGATTAACTCCCTGGCAAGTTCATTTACGATCTGAGTTTGAATAACACGCTTCAATGGCCTTGCTCCGTAAACCGGATCAAATCCGCGCACCGCCAGCCAGTCTTTCACCTTGTCAGAAACCGAAAGCGAAACCTTATTTTTTGTCAGCATTTTCTCAACCCGTTTGAGCTGGATATCCACAATCTCGCGAATGTGGCTCTGATCAAGCGGATGGAAGACCACCACATCATCAATCCGGTTCAAAAATTCCGGACGAATGGTTTTTCTGAGCAGCTCCAGAAGTTTGTCTTGCAGCTTTCTGTATGTATCGGGTTCCATATCCCCGGCACTCTTCTCAATTTCCTCAGAAATGAGATGCGAACCGATATTGCTGGTCATGATGATGATGGTGTTTGTAAAATCGACGGTCACGCCTTTGTTATCGGTCAGGCGGCCGTCATCCAGCACCTGTAGCAAAATGTTAAATGCATCAGGGTGCGCTTTTTCAATCTCATCAAGCAGAACCACTGAGTAGGGTTTGCGGCGAACCGCCTCGGTTAGCTGGCCGCCCTCATCGTAGCCCACATATCCGGGAGGCGCCCCGATGAGCCGGCTCACACTGTGTTTCTCCATGTATTCACTCATGTCGATCCGGATCATGGCGTCTTCGTCATTGAACAAAAAATCAGCCAGCGAACGGGCCAGTTCGGTTTTACCTACTCCGGTTGAACCGAGGAACATAAACGAACCGATTGGCCGGTTTTCGTCCTGAAGCCCTGCACGTGCACGGCGCACCGCATCTGAAACAGCGTCAATCGCCTGATCCTGCGCAATCACCCGTTTATGCAGCTCTTCCTCGAGCCTCAGCAGTTTCTGCCGCTCGCTTGATAACATTTTCGATACCGGAATGCCCGTCCACTTCGACACAATATCGGCAATCTCTTCTGCCTCCACCTGCTCTTTTAGCAGGGATCTCTCCTTCTGTATTTCGTCCAGTTCAGTTTTGGTCTTTTCCAGATCATTTTCGAGTTGCGTGATGGTGCCGTATCTCAGTTCGGCCACTTTTTCATAATTCCCTTCACGTTCTGCACGGTCCGCCTGATTTCTTGCCGTTTCAATGGCCTGTTTCATCTCGCGCGTTTTCTGGATCAGCCCTTTTTCGAGATCCCACTGGGCGCGCATCATTTTGCGCTTTTCCTCAAGGTCGGCAAGCTCTTTTTCGTTGCTCTTCAGTTTGGCTTCATCTTTTTCACGTTTCAGAGCCTCACGTTCAATTTCGAGCTGACGAATCTGCCGTTCGATGCTGTCGAGCTCTTCGGGCATCGAGTCGATCTGCAATCGCAGCCTGGATGCAGCCTCATCAATCAGGTCAATCGCCTTATCGGGCAAAAACCGGTCAGCAATATAGCGGTGAGATAGTTCCGCCGCTGCCACAATTGCCGCGTCGGTAATTCTCACACCGTGGTGAACCTCATACCTCTCCTGCAATCCCCTCAGGATTGAGACGGTATCTTCAATCGAGGGCTCACCCACATAAACAGTCTGCAGTCGCCGCTCGAGGGCTTTATCTTTTTCAATGTACTTTCGGTACTCGGTTAATGTCGTAGCGCCGATGGCATGAAGCTCTCCGCGTGCGAGTGACGGTTTCAAAATATTTGCGGCATCCATCGACCCTTCTGATGCGCCGGCTCCAACAAGTGTGTGAATTTCGTCGATGAAAAGAATCAGCTCTCCATCAGAGTCAATCACTTCTTTCACTACCGCCTTCAGCCGCTCTTCAAATTCGCCCCTGAATTTTGTTCCGGCCAGCAGTGCACCCATATCCAGGCTTACAACCTGTTTGGTTTTCAGTCCTTCCGGTACATCTCCGCGAACAATCCGCAGGGCAAGGCCTTCGGCAATGGCGGTTTTACCCACACCGGGTTCACCGATCAGTACCGGGTTATTTTTGGTGCGGCGTGATAAAATTTGCATTACCCGGCGAATTTCCTGGTCACGCCCGATAACCGGATCGAGTTTATTTTTTTCGGCCAGTTCATTCAGGTTTCGAGTGTACTTCTCCAGTGCCTGGTACCGGTTTTCGGCATTAGGATCATCTACTTTCTGCGATCCTCTTACCTGTTTGAGTACTTTCAGAATCTGGGCTTTGTTTGCTCCTGAATCCTTCAGCAGGGTGGCCGTTTCGGATGACACCTGCAGGATTCCCAGCAAAATATGCTCGGAGCTGATGTATTCATCTCCAAGGTTATCGGCTTCCGACTGAGCTTTATCAAAAACCTCTTTGGAGTTGTTGGATAAATACTGGCCCGAAACCGAAGCCCCTTTCACCACGGGAAATCGTTTGATTATCTGGTCCAGTTTTTCCTGCATGCCGGGCAGAGCAACACCCACCTTTTTCAAAACGTTGATGGTCACATTTTCCGAATCACTCAGCAGTGCTTTTAAAAGATGAGCAGGCTCAACCGCCTGGTGATTTTCATTCTGGGCAAGCTCCAGCGCCTTCTGTACAGCTTCCTGTGCTTTTATGGTAAATTTGTTGAAATTCATATCTCACTATTTTGGATATAATTAATAATTTCGGTTCTACTGGAAACTTAGTGGGTAAATAGGTTGTCAGTCCAAAATCATCCCCTCTTAAGAGGGCTCATTTTTTGAACGCGAAGCGAAAAAGTTAGTCAAAAACACGACTTGTCGTGGTTTCTTGACTGACGAGGGGTGTGTTCTTTGGGGCACGAAGCCTGATTCAGGGACACACCCCTCGATCGATGAACCGCGCTTCGCACTTTCATCATCACATTTCCCCTCTCGAGAGGGGATTCAATTTACTTTGAACTGATTACCCACTAAGTTCCCATTAGAACCACAATTTCTTTTTTCTTTTCTATCTGATGATGTACCAAAATCATACCCTAACAATTTTATATGCCGTTATTACAGGCTAAAAAAAAACCGTGTAAAAAGCGCATGAATTGATCAGGAAACTTGGCAGAAATGTGACGTTTTTGATGTGATTGCGCACTGAGTGGCAGAACAAATCCTCGTCAGGCCACTCCAGTTGGTCAGACGGGTTGTGAGGGAGAATATTTTTCGTGAAGTTTTATTCGTTAGACGAGAACATGGCTTCAATAAGATACCTTCTGAAGCATAATGAATTGCAGGTTTCAGGATTTTAATTTGTACCTACTCGTCAGACGAAGATGGTTTCTAAAAACAATTTTGCAATTTCTAAAATCCACAAAAACTCCTCGAACAAATCTATTGCTTTCTCAACACCGACACGCTCGGGTACTTTTGGGCTTCACATTATCCCAAGACGGCGTTCGCGTTTCTCACTATTCCCCGGGCTGCAAGCTGATGTTCTTTAATGGCTTGGATTAAGGGTTATTTCGTCTGTCAGCTGCATTTGTCCGACTAAGAAATGCCTGGCTCAAATGAGATCTACGCATCGGCGAATCCACACACCGCACTCCACAAACCAATACCTGAACCTCCGTGCCACTTTGCGCCCTCTTCGCGTATAACTGCCTGCCATCGACACTTTGGGACGGTTAACCATTCTGCGGCCATCGCGATTTCCTCCACCCGAAACTGAATCATTTCCACAATCTTTTAAAACGTCAAAAACTTAAAGAAGAGATTAGAAAATGAGATGGTGTTGCAGCAGATTATGAATATTTTGCCAAGCTGCAGATCTATAGAATCTTTAATTCGTAAGATTTCGAGTCTAAAAACCTTCTGACTTCCACATTGGGACACCCTGAGTAATTTCTTACTATACAGACACTGAATTTGTTGCTTTATATATCCAATATTAAGACTTTATTAATGTAATTACATTGAAAAGCTATCCTACAAGAATGTAGTAACGCTCTTTATTCGTTTTAGCAATTGAGAGTCGTAAATCTTGGAGGAAAAAGAATCGTGTCCTGGAAGAGCACTAACTTTGTCCCAAGAGAATCACTGTTTGATAAAAAATCCAGCCGATAATCCATTACCCAGGGACAGTATCGCGTCGATGTACGCCCATCATTAAGGAAATGATAATGCACCTACAGCGCATAGAATAGAATTGATTCAATCGCCTTTTTTACAAAACGAACGCTTACCCTGAAGTCTAAAAGAGCGAACACAGATTTAGAATGATTGAAATTTTTGGGTGTATAAATTGGCTTTGATAAGTTCAGCCATTATGATCTTATTTTTTCTAAAAAAAAAATTTGAAAGTCAGAAAAAAAACCTAATTAATTCCCGGTTTACAGTTTGATGCGAGCACAGTTGAATATAAATAAATGGTATCACTCTTTAGTCTTTAAAATGATATCAAAAAATAAACCTCTTTTCTCTGCATAATACGTTTTTTGATCAGATAATATCATCTTCCTTAATTTTTGCTTTGGTAAATGCTTCTCAGTGTCTGTAAAAATGTCAAATCTTTCAAATGAACCCAGTAACATATCTGCTATTTCTTCTTTTTCAGGCCAAAAAGGCGGATGTAATGCTAAATAGATGTATATGCCGGGATACCCCGCAATGTAATCTAAACCTTCTGATATAAATCGTTCACCTCCTTCGATATCAATTTTGACAATATTAGTGGAATCAAGATCACAACCGGATAAAAATTTCTGAAAGGAAATGGTTTCAGTCTCACTGCCTTCACCTCCAATTCCATTTATGGCTGGATGAGGAAGAATCCGATCCATAGGTCCAAAACGAACAGTTTCACCGGTCTTGTTAAAAATGCAGTAATGATGGAGCTCAACTTCATCTTGCAAACTATTCAACTCACAATTCTTTTTTAATTTCTCAAAATTAATCGGATCTGCTTCAACCACTATAATTTTTTTCGGGCGATATGAACTTGCAAGAAATACTGAAGGCCCTATATACCCTCCGATATCTATAACCATTTTATCAGATGAAATATGCCTTTTGTAAAACTCCCGTAATTGCGGCTCCCATGTGCCTCTATTGAAGGAAAGCCAAAATTTATCTGGTAACACTGTAAACTCATCATTATTGATAAGTGCTTTACGTGGGAATATTCGAAAATAATCCCGCATTTCTACAATGCTGTCTCTGATTGCAGGAGAAATGTTTCTGACAATCATATTTTTTATTCTTTTCATAAATTAAAGAAAAGGTTATCCGCAGAAACATTCATAATTCTTTTATCGAAAAACGCGGACAGGAAGAAATTAATTATCGTTTTGCATTGCTTAGCACTTAATTTTCAGTCACATCCACATCATTATTCTGCACCCGTCACACAAAAAATCAGCAATTCAATGAGAGCACCAAAAGTTCACAAGCTAAACCAAAAACCCTGTGCCTTTCTGCGCACTCTGCCTCCCTTCGACACTTCAGGGCGGTTTAAATGCCTAAAGACCAAATTCTTGATCGGTTCTCAGTTTTTCGGTTTCTCCGTTCTCTGTTTCTCGGTTCCTCTGTTTCTTTGTTTAATAACAACATATGCCCCAACATTCGACAATCGGCAAACGAAGAGTGTAAGAGTTTATAAATCATTCTGCTCTACAGAGTTTTTGCACCTTCTTGTCAAAAGTGTGAATAATAGCGCCATGAATACGGTTATAGCACACCAGTAGTGCATCTACAAAATCTATATTTTCAGAATTGTAAATCGTTAATGACTCATAACATACCGCGTTATCCGGTGTGGTGATATTCGGATAATCCAAGAGCTTTGTGAGTGCCTCTGATATTCTGTTTGCCGGCACGTTATAAACTTTCTCGAGCACATAAACAATCTCTGCAATAACTTCTGTGGGTATATGTATTGCATTTCTCTCAAGAATCTGCTTTGATTCATGATAGAGCCGATTATGATCTTTCAATAAATAGCGTAGTACAATATTCGCGTCAACGATCTCCATGTTTGTCCCTTGCAGCTTTTGCCCATCCGTTTTTTTCCTGATTTATAAGCTTTTTGTCCTGAAAGCCGGATAATATCCCCGCAGCAGATTCAATATCAGAATCAGATACTCTTGATTTTTCCCGGATAATGATATCCACTTCTTTTCCAAGCCAATTTTTCAGTTCCTCGATCTCCAAAAGCGTCGAATCAATTTTCCGTTGAATTTTTAATGTTTCCATCTTTTTTGATTGGTTACTTAAGCATTCATGTAATGAAAATAACGAATTTTACCTGATAAACGATATTTTTGATTACCTACACATAAAACTTCATTGATTAATAATTGAGCAAAAACCTGGCAGATTGCGATAGCTCCTGCCAGAGTCCGGGTGCAAGGTTGCTGGTTTCTGGTTGCGGGATGCTGGTTGGGGATCGCAAATCGTATATTGATTTTGGTTTGTGGAGTGCGGTTTGCGGAATCGCCGCTGTCTGGATCTCAGTCGTGGATGGAATTTATACTCTGCGCCACTCTGCGAGCTCCTCTGTGTTACACTGCCTGTCCCGATTTGTTTTGCATCGGGGCGGTTACCTCCTCCATAAACTAAGGTTTCACCCTCACAATTTTAAGTACAGAATTGCACAGTATACACCGCAGTGTTTCACTTCGTGTTCAAAAGATCTCTATACATTTTTACTCTTTTTGCTCGAGGAGCTTTATAACTTTTTCCTGCAGATCAGGAATTTTATTCACGACAACATCCCATACAATGTCATAATCTACACCAAAATAGCCATGTATAAGCCGATCTCTCATTCCGGCCATCATTCGCCATTCTATTTGTGGATTTTTATTACAAAATTCATTGGGGATATTTTTGGACGCTTCACCAATAATCTCAATACTTCGCACAAATGCCCGCTTTAAAGTCTCATCAGCCAAAAATTGACTCTTATCAAGCTCCTGGTTTACCTCTAAAAGGTAGTTCGCCTCATCCAAAATATGAGATAAATATTCAGTCGGAATTTGTGACATACTCAACTTCCTGAAGAATTTTTGGAGCTAAATATGGGCTGAGTGATTCTTTCGTCACCAGTTCTACCGGATAAGGAAGGGCTTGATCCAAAACAAATGATAATTGCATAAAATTATCAAAGGTTTTTTTATCCCGTTCAAATTCAACCAAAATATCGATATCGCTATCAGGAGTTTGAGAATTACGGACAAACGAACCAAACAATCCAACTTTCTTAACTCCAAACTTTTTAAATTCAGATTTTAATTGATGAAGTTTATGTAAAATTTCCTCTTTCTCCAGGATTGCAGTTTTCATCGGGTCTTTATTTATACTCCAATTAAGATTAAAGTGCACACATCTTTTTTTATGTAAAAAACATGTGAATAATATACTTTAATCGCAAAAAAATAGCCACTCCCTCACTCCATCTCCCACTCTCTCCCTCACTCCCTCTCCCACTCTCAAAACCCCTCTCAAAATCACACCTTCCACTTCTCCGGAAACCTTGCCATATTCACCAGCTTTCCTAAAATCTGATCGTACTCTCTGTTAAGACTTTCATATGTTTCCCGGTTTATATACCTGCACTTGATACAAAAATCCAGCCAGGTTTGAGTTTCTGCAGCCTCCCCCTCCGCATCAGATAGTTTAGACACGAACGCCTTCGGATATTTACGCTTTCGAAAAGCCTCTGTTAGATTTGCGCAGACAGACCTCGATGAACGCCTGATTTGATCTGTCAAAGAATACCTCTCCTCTACAGGAAAAGATTTAGAAATTTCAAATACCTTCATTGCCGATTCAAATGCCATCTGATAAACATCCAACTCCCTGTGCGATCGTATCCTTTTTGAATCCATAACTTTTTTTTGAATATAGTACCAAATTCCATCAACCAAACCCAACACCCCCTCACACCCTCAGACATCCTCAAAAAATTCAACGTAATTATCCTTATGAACCACATTCACAATGGCATTGTACTGCTTGCTAAACGACCTGGAGATTCGAGTCTTAGAACGTGGGTTCCATGTAAACTCAAATGCCCGGATACCCTCCGGTGTCTCCTCTATCAAGTCGATCTCTCGTTGATCTGTTGTT
>SL_3KL_010_SEDDRAFT_10003168_pt1 | contig 14995 bp, 28 predicted proteins | sample SodLakKL_010_SED_2_FD_10381 | JGI IMG/M metagenome (IMG submission 10381)
CGGATCGTGGCCAGCGGTCGACCGGCAGATATCGAAGAGCATCCCGACTCCCTGACCGGAGCCTACCTCACAGGCCGGCAGTCCATTGCGGTGCCCAAGCGGCGCACGCCGCTGGACCCGGACAGGCAGTTGACCGTCCGCGGCGCCCGCGGCAACAACCTGAAACAGATCGACGCCGCCTTCCCCGTTGGCCTGCTGACCTGCGTGACCGGCGTTTCCGGATCCGGAAAATCCACGCTGGTGAACGACACCCTGTACCCCGCTGTCGCCAACACCCTGCACCGAAGCGCCCACGATGTGGCGCCCCACGAGCGCATCGACGGGCTCGATTGGATCGACAAGGTCGTGGACATCGATCAGAGCCCGATCGGGCGCACGCCACGCTCGAACCCCGCGACCTACACCGGCCTGTTCACGCCCATCCGTGAACTGTTCTCCGCCACCGCCGAGGCGCGTTCACGCGGCTACAAGCCCGGCCGCTTCTCCTTCAACGTCCGCGGCGGCCGCTGCGAGGCCTGCCAGGGCGACGGCGTGATCAAGGTCGAGATGCACTTCCTGCCGGACGTTTTCGTGCCCTGCGACGTCTGCCGCGGCCAGCGGTACAACCGCGAGACGCTCGAAGTGCGCTACAAGGGCCGCAACATTCACGAAGTACTCGAGATGACGGTCGAGGACGCGCTGGAATTCTTCGGCGCGGTTCCGGTGATCCGGCGCAAGCTGGAGACGCTGATGGACGTCGGCCTGTCCTACATCCAGCTGGGCCAGAACGCGACCACGCTTTCGGGCGGCGAAGCGCAGCGCATCAAGCTCGCGCGCGAACTCTCCAAGCGGGATACCGGGCGCACCCTGTACATCCTGGACGAACCCACCACCGGATTGCATTTCCACGACGTGGAGCAATTGCTGGCCGTGCTGCACCGGCTGCGCGACCACGGCAACACCGTGGTGGTGATCGAACACAACCTGGACGTGATCAAGACCGCGGACTGGCTGATCGACATCGGTCCGGAGGGCGGCGAACGCGGCGGCCGGATCCTGGTGGCCGGCACCCCCGAGACAGTCGCAGCCACGCATAACAGCCACACCGGCCGCTTCCTGGCCCCGATTCTGGGGCTCGACCCGGAAGCAGCGCAGAACCGCCCCGTGTAGGAGCGAGCCTGCTCGCGAACGCGCCGCAGACGCGCCCAGCGCCGGGAACCAACCCTACGCCCATTCGCGTGCGAGGCACGCTCCTACACGGCCGCCCGGCCACCGCAAGAGGGGAACGCCTGCGGCGACTCCGACAACGAAGAAGCCGGCTCAAGGCCGGCTTCTTCGTTTCAGCAAACGGGCACGGAAATCAGTCGGCGGCGGACGGCTCCGGGCGGTCCACCAGTTCGACGTAGGCCATCGGGGCATTGTCGCCCGCCCGGTACCCGCACTTGAGGATGCGCAGGTAACCGCCAGGACGCTCCTGGAACCGCGGCCCGATGTCTGTGAACAGCTTGCCCACCATTTCCTTGTCGCGCAGGCGCGCAAAGGCCAACCGGCGGGTGTGCACGGAATCCGTCTTGCCCAGCGTGATCAGCGGCTCCGCGACCCGGCGCAGTTCCTTCGCCTTGGGTAGCGTCGTCTTGATCAGTTCGTGTCGCAGCAGCGACACGGTCAGGGCCTGCAAGGTCGCCTTGCGGTGAGAGCTGTTTCGGCTCAGTTGCCGACCGATGTTGCGATGACGCATGAGAGTTACCTGGTTTCGTTGGTCCGGTGTGGGCCGGTCTCGTTATTCCGTAGGTTCCTGCAATCCCGGGGGCGGCCAGTTTTCCAGGCGCATCCCGAGGGACAGGCCGTGGCTGGCCAGCGTGTCCTTGATCTCGGTCAGGGACTTCTTGCCAAGGTTGGGCGTGCGCAGCAACTCCACTTCGGTGCGCTGCACGAGGTCCCCGATGTGATAGATATTCTCCGCCTTCAGGCAGTTCGCCGAGCGAACGGTGAGTTCAAGCTCGTCGACCGGCCGCAGAAGCACCGGATCGATGGGTCCGGTGCCGGTACGACCCGGCTCCGGAGCGCTCTCCTTGAGATCGACGAACGGAGCCAGCTGGCGCTGAAGAATGCCGGCCGCCTGACGCACCGCGTCGTCGGGGCCAATCGCACCATTGGTCTCCAGTTCCAGCACCAGACGATCCATGTCGGTACGCTGGGCGAGCCGCGCGCTCTCGACGCGGTAGGCGACCCGGCGGATAGGGCTGAAACTGGCATCCAGCATCAGCCGCCCGATGGTGCTCTCCTCCATGTCCGCCTGACGGCGGGCCGCCACGGGCTCGTAGCCGCGCCCGGTGCGCAGGCGCAGGGACATCGCCAGCTCGACGTTCTTGGTAATCGTCGCGATCACGTGCTCCGGGTTCACCACCTCGACATCGTGATCGAGCTTGATGTCGGCGGCGGTGACCACGCAGGGGCCCTTCTTGCGCAGCGACAGCACCGCCTCTTCACGGGCATGCATGCGCAGCGCGACCCCCTTCAGGTTCAGCAGGATGTCGACGACGTCTTCCTGCACCCCTTCGATCGTCGAGTACTCGTGCAGCACGCCCTCGATCTCGACCTCGACAATCGCGGCGCCGGTGATCGACGACAGCAGGACCCGCCGCAACGCGTTGCCGAGCGTGTGCCCGAATCCGCGCTCGAGCGGCTCCAGCACCACCTTCGCCTTGTTGCGGTTCTCGGCCTCGACCTCGATGTGCTGCTTGTTGACCAGTTCGTTCACTTGCATGTGCGCTCCAGCGGGCAGGCCTTACTTCGAGTACAACTCCACCACCAGCGACTCATTGATGTCAGCCGGAAGGTCGGAACGGTCGGGCAACGCCTTGAACACGCCCTCGAACTTGCTGCTGTCGACCTCGATCCAGGAAGGCAGCCCTGCCTGCTCGGCCAGCGTCAGCGAGTCCTTGATCCGCACCTGCTGGCGCGCCTTCTCGCGCACCGCAATCACGTCGGCCGGCGAGACCTGATACGAGGGAATGTTCACGGTGCGACCGTTCACGAGGATCGCGCGATGCGAAACCAGCTGCCGCGCTTCGGAGCGGGTGCTGCCGAATCCCATGCGGTACACCACGTTGTCGAGGCGCCCCTCGAGCAGGCGAAGGAGGTTTTCGCCGGTGGAGCCCTTGAGGCGCGACGCTTCCTTGTAGTAGTTCCGGAACTGCTTCTCGAGCACTCCGTACGTCCGGCGCAGCTTCTGCTTCTCGCGCAGCTGCACCCCGTAGTCGGACAGGCGCGTGCGCCGGTCTCCGTGCTGACCGGGGGCCTTGTCGAGCTTGCACTTCGTCTCGAGGGCACGCGCCCGGCTCTTCAGCCCGAGGTCTGCTCCCTCACGACGGCTCAGCTTGCATTTCGGTCCAATGTAACGGGCCATGAATCAACTCCGAATCGGTTCAGACACGCCGCTTCTTCGGCGGACGGCAGCCGTTGTGCGGGATGGGGGTGATGTCGCTGATATTGGTGATCTTGAATCCCACGTTGTTCAACGCACGCACCGCGGACTCTCGACCCGGACCCGGCCCCTTCACGAGCACCTCGAGGTTTTTCACCCCGTGTTCCTGCGCGGCCGAGCCCGCCCGCTCCGCGGCCACCTGCGCGGCGAACGGTGTCGACTTGCGCGAACCGCGGAAGCCGGAGCCGCCGGAGGTCGCCCAGCTCAGCGTATTCCCCTGACGGTCGGTAATGGTGATGATCGTGTTGTTGAACGAGGCGTAGATGTGCGCGACGCCCTCGGCCACGTTCTTGCGGACCTTCTTCTTGGTCCTGGATTGCGGTTGTGCCATTGACTAGGTCCCAGAAAGATTACTTGCGGATCGGACGGCGTGGGCCCTTCCGGGTGCGCGCGTTCGTGCGGGTACGCTGGCCGCGCACAGGCAGGCCGCGGCGGTGGCGCAGACCTCGGTAGCAACCGAGGTCCATCAGCCGCTTGATGTTCATGCTGACTTCACGACGCAGATCGCCTTCAACGGGAATGCGGCCCACCTCGGCGCGCAGGCTCTCCACCTCGGCATCGGTCAGGTCGCGTACCTTGATGTCCTCGCGGACGCCAGCGGCGTTACAGATCTGCCGGGCACGTGCCTTGCCGATCCCGTAGATCGCCGTAAGTGCGATCACGGTGTGCTTCTGGTCTGGAATATTGATACCAGCGACGCGAGCCATCCAAACTCTCCATCAAATTCGGCAAAGCCGATTATTGTAACCAAAGACTTGCGCGTGCTCAAGCACGACTCAACCCTGACGCTGCTTGTGCCGCGGGTCGGTGCAGATCACGCGGACCACGCCATGACGCCGGATCAGCTTGCAATTGCGGCAGATCGGCTTCACTGATGCTCTCACCTTCATTTCTTCTCTCTCCGAAAACCTAGCGGATGTTGCTGCCGCCAAAACCCTTGAGATTCGCCTTGCGCATCAGTCCTTCGTACTGGTGCGACATCAGGTGCGCCTGCAGCTGCGCCATGAAATCCATGGTCACGATCACGATGATCAGCAGCGAGGTTCCGCCGAAGTAGAACGGTACGTTCCAGTACAGGATCAGGAACTCCGGCAGCAGACACACCGCGGTGATGTAGATGGCGCCGACCGCGGTCAACCGCGTCATCACGCCGTCGATGAAGCGCTCGGTCTGCACACCCGGGCGGATCCCCGGAATGAACGCACCCTGCTTCTTCAGGTTCTCCGCGGTCTCGCGCGAGTTGAATACCAGCGCGGTGTAGAAGAAACAGAAGAAGATGATCGCCGCGGCGTAGAACGTCACGTACAGTGGCTGCCCGGGCGCCAGTGTGGTCGAGATCTCGCGCAGCCAGCCCATGCCCTCCGCCTGTCCGAACCACTGGCCCAGCGTTGCCGGGAACAGGATGATGCTCGAGGCGAAGATCGGCGGAATAACGCCCGCCATGTTCAGCTTCAGCGGCAGGTGGCTCGACTGTCCGCCGATCACCTTGCGGCCCACCTGGCGCTTCGCGTAGTTGATCGTGATGCGCCGTTGCCCGCGCTCCACGAAGACCACGAAGGCCGTTACCGCAAGCGCGAGCACCAGCAGGATGACCACGAATGCGGCGGCAAGTTCACCGGTGCGCGCGAGTTCCAGCGTGCCGCCGATCGCCGAAGGCAGACCCGCAACGATGCCCGCGAAGATGATGATCGAGATGCCGTTGCCGACGCCGCGCTCCGTGATCTGCTCACCAAGCCAGACCAGGAACATCGTTCCGGTGACCAGCGACACCACCACCGTCGGAATGAAGATGTGGGTCGGGGTCAGCGCCATCGGCATGCCCTGGATGGTCTGCCCGCTGAGCGCAATCGAGATCCCGATACTCTGGAACAGCGCGAGGAACACGGTGCCGTAGCGCGTGTACTGCGTGATCTTGCGGCGTCCGGACTCGCCCTCCTTCTTCAGCTGCTGCAGGTAGGGCACCGTCGCCGCCAGCAGCTGCATGATGATCGCCGAGGAGATGTAGGGCATCACACCCAGCGCAAAGATCGACAGCCGCTCCAGCGCACCACCCGAGAACATGTTGAACATGTCCAGGATCGTGCCGCTGTGCTGCTCGAAGAAGCTGGCCACCGCGATCGGGTTGATGCCCGGCACCGGAATGAAGGTTCCGATGCGGTACACGACCAGCGCGCCCAGCACGAACAGCAAACGCTGGCGGAGCTCCGTAAAGCCCGTCAGGCCGCCGCCTCTCGCTGCTGTCGCTCCCCGTGCCATGCTTACTCCTCGATGCTTCCGCCGGCGGCCTCAATTGCGGCCCGGGCGCCTGCGGTGACAGCGACGCCGCGCAGTACACAGGCCTTGTCGATCGTGCCAGACGCAAAGACCTTGGCACGCTCCGCAATACCGGGGATCAGCCCGGCCGCCTTCAGCGATTCCACGGTCACGTCGCCTTCCACCAGCGCCAGTTCGTGCAGACGCACTTCAGCCGTGCGCAGCGCGGTCCGCGAACGGAAGCCCACCTTGGGCAGGCGACGCTGCAGCGGCATCTGGCCACCCTCGAAGCCCACCTTGTGGTAACCGCCGGAACGGGATTTCTGACCCTTGTGCCCACGACCACCGGTCTTGCCGAGGCCGGAACCGATTCCTCGACCGAGCCGCTTGGCCTTGGTCCGGGAGCCGGGAGCCGGCTGCAGTTCGTTCATGCGCATGGTCAAACCTCCTCGACCTTGAGCAGGTATGCGACCTTGCGCACCATGCCCAGATTTTCCGGCGTGGCCTCGACCACCGAGGTGCTCTGGGTCTTGCGCAGACCGAGCCCCCGGACGCAGGCCTTGTGATTGGCCAGTCGGCCCGCGGTGGAGCGGACCAGCGTGAGCTTGAGCTTGTTCATGTTCAACCCGTGATTTCTTCGAGGGTCTTGCCGCGCTTCGCGGCCACCATTTCGGGATCGTTCACCGCGGCAAGGCCGTTGATGGTCGCCTGCACCACGTTGATGGGGTTGCGCGAGCCGACACACTTGGCAAGCACGTTGCGCACACCCGCCACCTCGAGCACCGCGCGCATCGCGCCCCCGGCGATCACACCGGTCCCTTCCGAGGCCGGCTGCATGTACACGGTGGCAGCGCCGTGGCGACCGTTCACCGCGTAGTGCAGCGTGCCCTGGCTCAAGGTCACCGTCTTCATGTTCTGGCGCGCCTGCTGCATCGCCTTCTGGATCGCCAGCGGCACCTCGCGTGCCTTGCCGTAGCCGTAGCCGACGCGCCCTTCGCCGTCACCGACAACGGTCAGCGCGGCGAAGCGGAACTGCCGTCCGCCCTTGACCACCTTCGCGACCCGATTGACGCTGATCAGTTTTTCCTGCAGCCCGTCCGTGGCTTCGCTTGGTTCATTACGTGCCATTACTGTCTCCGGTGAATTCGGGTCCGATCAGAACTGCAGGCCGCCTTCGCGCGCGGCATCGGCCAGCGCACGAACACGCCCGTGATAGCGGAAGCCCGAGCGGTCGAACGCGACCTGCTCGACCCCGGCCGCGCGGGCCCGCTCCGCAATGAGCCTGCCCACCTGAGCCGCGGCCTCCGCGTTGCCGGTGTACTTGACATCCCCGCGAACGCCGGACTCGACCGTGGAGGCGGCCGCAAGCACGGCGTCCCCGGTCGGTGCGATGATCTGCGCGTAGATATGCCGGGGCGTGCGGTGCACGCAGAGGCGATGCACGCCCAGCTCCCGGATCTTGTACCGCGCGCGGCGCGCCCTTCTGAGTCTCGACTCTTTCTTGTCCACGGTTCTACCCTACTTCTTCTTGGCTTCTTTACGAAGAATGCGCTCGCCCTTGTACTTCACGCCCTTGCCCTTGTAGGGCTCCGGCGGACGGAAGCTGCGGATGTTCGCGGCGACCTGGCCAACCTGCTGACAGTCATGGCCCTTCACCACGATTTCGGTCTGGGTCGGAGTCTCGATGGTAATGCCTTCCGGGATCTGGAAAGCGATCGGATGCGAGAACCCCAGCGACAGGTTCAGCACCTTGCCCTGCGCCTGTGCCCGGTAACCAACGCCCACGAGTTCAAGCCCGCGCTCGAAGCCCTGGCTCACGCCATGCACGTGGTTGCCCAGCACCGAACGGATGGTGCCCGCAAGCGCACTGTTGGCGGCCGCAGCCGAAGGCGACACCGTGGCGACATTGCCGTCGACGGCGACCTCAACGGCATCCGGACAGCGCATGCTGATCACGCCCTTGGGGCCCTTCACGGTGATTTCCTGCCCACTCACCTGCAGCGACACTCCTGCCGGCAGATCGAGCGGTCTTTTTGCTACCCGAGACATGACAGTTTCCTCAGTAGATCTTGCAGAGCACTTCGCCGCCCTGCCCCAGGGCCCGCGCAGCACGGTCGGTCATCACGCCCTTCGGGGTCGAGATGATCGCCACGCCGAGGCCCGCGTTGATTTTCGGAAGCTCGTCCTTGCCACGATAGATCCGCAGGCCCGGACGGCTGATGCGCTCGATGTTCTCGATCACGCCGCGTCCCTGGAAGTATTTCAGCGTCACGCGCAGCTGCCGCGCCGCACCTTCTCCTTCCACCCCGACGTCGGCAATGTAGCCTTCGTCGGCGAAGACCTTCAGGATGGCTTCCTTGCTCCGGCTGTACGGGACCGCGACAGTCTTCTTGTTCGCCCGCTGGGCATTCCGCACCCGGGTCAGCAGGTCGGCAATCGGATCGGTCATCATGATTCTGTTCTCCTTACCAACTTGCCTTGCGCAGGCCGGGAATCTCGCCGCGCATCGCGTATTCGCGCAGCTTGTTCCGACCGAGNCCGAAACGGCGGTAGTAGCCNTTCGGACGGCCGGTGACGCCACAGCGGTTGCGCTTGCGCACCGCGCTCGAATCCCGGGGCAGCTTCTGCAGTGCCTGCATCGCCGCCATGCGCTCCTCGCCGGGAAGCGACCCGTCCAGAACCTTTGCCTTCAGCTCGGCCCTGCGCGCCGCGTACTTCTCCACCAGCCTGGCGCGCTTGAGCTCGCGGTTCATCATGGAAATCTTTGCCATTTCTCGGAAACCTCGGGTTACTGCCGGAACGGGAAGCGGAAGGCCTCGAGCAGGGCCTTCGCCTCCGCGTCGCTCTTCGCATTGGTGGTGATGGTGATGTCCATCCCGCGGATCTTGTCGATNCGGTCGTAGTCGATCTCGGGNAAAATGATCTGCTCCTTCACGCCCAGGCTGTAGTTGCCACGACCATCGAAGGCGCGGGGACTGAAGCCGCGGAAGTCACGGATACGCGGGATCGCGACGTTGATCAGGCGGTCCAGGAACTCGTACATGCGGCCGCGCCGCAGGGTGACCTTGCAGCCGATCGGGTAGCCATCGCGGATCTTGAACGCCGCAATGGACTTCCGCGCCTTGGTCACCACCGGCTTCTGCCCGGCGATCGCGGTCATGTCCGAAAGGGCGTGGTCGATCACCTTCTTGTCGGCAACCGCGTCACCCAGTCCCATGTTCAGCGTGACCTTGGTGATCCGGGGGACCTCCATCACGTTCTGGTACTGGAACTTCTCTTTCAGGGCCGGGACCACCGACTCCAGGTACTGCGCTCTCAAACGTTCCATGGCTCTCTTTCCGCCCTTATGCGTCGACGACTTCGCCGTTCGAGCGGAACACCCGAACCTTGCGACCGTCTTCGAGGGTCTTGAAGGAAACCCGGTCACCCTTCGCGGAAGCCGGGTTGAACAACATCACATTGGACACGTGGATCGGCATTTCCTTTTCGATGATGCCGCCCGTCCGACCCATGTTCGGGTTCGGCTTCTGGTGCTTCTTCACCATATTGATGTTCTGGACGAGCACGCGACTGTCCCGGAAAACCCGGAGCACGGTGCCGCGACGGCCTTTGTCCTTGCCCGTGATGACCACCACATCATCACCCTTGCGAATCTTATTCATGCCTGCCTCACAAGACTTCAGGTGCCAGCGAGATGATCTTCATGAACTTCTCGCCGCGCAGTTCACGGGTCACGGGCCCGAAGATACGAGTGCCGATCGGCTGCAGCTGGTTGTTCAGCAGCACCGCCGCGTTACGGTCGAAGCGAATCACCGATCCGTCCGGGCGGCGCACGCCGGAGGCGGTCCGGACCACGACCGCGTTGTAGACGTCGCCCTTCTTCACCTTGCCGCGCGGGATCGCGTCCTTCACGCTCACCTTGATCACGTCGCCAATGCGTGCGTAGCGGCGGTGCGAACCGCCCAGCACCTTGATGCACTGCACTCGACGGGCGCCGCTGTTGTCGGCGGCCTCGAGAACGGTCTGCATTTGAATCATGACTTCACTCTCCAACCAATAGGCGCCGGGCGTCAGGCCGGGGCACGATCCAGCACTTCGACGAGTGAGAAACGCTTCAGCCGCGAAAGCGGCCGGCATTCACGGATGCGCACCGTGTCGCCCATGCGCGATTCGTTGCCCTCGTCGTGCACGTACAGACGGGTGCTGCGACGGATGAACTTCCCGTACAGCGGGTGGCGCACGCGGCGCTCCACCAGCACAGTGCGGGTCTTGTCGGCCTTGTCGCTCACCACACGCCCGATGATCGAACGCTGGGTCTTCGCTTCGTCGTTCATGTTCTTATCCTGCCAACTTGCGTTCGTTGATGAGCGTCTTGATCTGGGCGATCTCGCGCCGGACCTTTTTCACGCGATCCGGGCGCGCCAGCTGGCCCACGGCCTTCTGCATGCGCAGCGCAAACTGCTCCTGGTACAGCCCGTCCAGCTCTTCCGCGAGCTCGGACGCNTTNTTCTTCTGCAGCTCGGCGAACCTCATCACATCACCTGTCTACGTGCGAACGTGGTCTTGATTGGAAGCTTGGCCGCGGCCAGGCGGAAGGCCTCGCGCGCGACGTCCTCGTTCACGCCTTCCATCTCGTAGAGCACGCGACCGGGCTGGATCTTGCACACCCAGTACTCGACGTTGCCCTTGCCCTTGCCCATGCGCACTTCGAGCGGCTTCTTGGACACCGGCACATCGGGAAAGACGCGGATCCAGATCTTTCCACCGCGCTTGATGTGACGGACCATTGCGCGACGCGCGGCCTCGATCTGGCGCGCGGTGATGCGGCCGCGATCGACCGCCTGAAGTCCGTATTCACCGAAGCTCACCTTGGCGCCCGAGGTCGCCAGACCACGGTTCTTGCCCTTGAATTGCTTCCGGAACTTGGTTCTCTTTGGCTGCAGCATGACTGATTCCTGTTTGCGCGGGCCTAGTTGGCAGCGGCCGGCTTGGCCTCGGACGAGGAACCATCCAGACCGAACACTTCACCCTTGAAGATCCACACCTTGATGCCGATCACGCCGTAGGTCGTCTTCGCCTCGGCAAACCCGTAGTCGATGTCGGCGCGCAGGGTGTGCAGCGGCACACGGCCCTCCCGGTACCACTCGGAACGTGCAATCTCGGCCCCGTTCAGGCGTCCGGCCACGTGGACCTTCACGCCCTGGGCGCCCAGGCGAAGGGCGTTGCCCACCGCCCGCTTCATTGCACGCCGGAACATGATCCGGCGCTCCAGCTGCTGGGCGATCCCTTCGGCCACCAGCTGCGCATCGACCTCCGGCTTGCGGATTTCCTCGATGTTGATCTTGACGTTGTTGACCTCCAGGCCGGCACGCGCAGCGACTTCGCGGCGCAGGGCCTCGATGTCCTCGCCCTTCTTGCCGATCACGATGCCCGGACGGGCGGTGTGGATCGTCACATGGGCGGCGCGCGATGGGCGCTCGATCTGGATACGGCTCACCGACGCGTGCGCCAGGCGCTTGCGCAGGAAGTTGCGCAGCTCCAGGTCGCTGTTCAGCGTCTTGCCGAACGCGTTGCCGTCCTCGTACCAGACGGCGGACCAGGGGCGCGAAATGCCGAGGCGAATACCGGTTGGATGTACCTTCTGACCCATAACTACCTCGCTCCCGTTTCGCTGACGCCAATCAGGATGTGACTGGTCCGCTTCATGATGCGGTTCCCGCGGCCCTTCGCCCGGGCATGCATGCGCTTCAGGACCGGACCTTCGTCCACCTGAATGCGGCTGACACGCAGCTCGTCGACATCGGCCCCGTCGTTGTTCTCCGCGTTGGCGATCGCGGATTCCAGGACCTTCTTGATCATCGACGCGGCCTTCTTCGGGCTGAAGGTCAGCTCGTTCAGGGCCTGCTCCACCGGCTTGCCGCGGACCTGGTCCGCCACCAGGCGGGCCTTCTGCGGCGAGATCCGCGCGTACCGCAGCTTCGCGATCGTTTCTTGCGTATTCATCACAGTTCCTTAGCGCGACTTCTTGTTGGCCACGTGGCCCTTGAAAGTCCGGGTCGCGGCGAATTCGCCGAGCTTGTGCCCGACCATGTTCTCCGTAACCAGCACCGGCACGTGTTGCCGACCGTTATGGACCGCCATTGTCAGGCCGACCATCTGCGGGATGATCATCGACCGGCGCGACCAGGTCTTGATCGGGCGACGGTCGTTCTTTTCCACCGCGACGTCGACCTTCTTCAGCAGGTGATGGTCGACGAACGGACCCTTCCTAAGTGAACGTGGCATGCTCGAACTCCGTTACTTCTTCCGCCGACGCACGATCATGCCGTCGGTACGCTTGTTGTTGCGGGTCTTGTAACCCTTGGTCGGCACGCCCCACGGGGTCACCGGCTGGCGGCCGAAGTTGCGGCCTTCGCCACCACCGTGCGGGTGGTCCACGGGGTTCATCGCGGTGCCACGCACGGTCGGACGCACGCCGATCCAGCGCTTCGCTCCCGCCTTGCCAAACTTGCGCAGGCTGTGCTCCTGGTTGCCCACCTCGCCGATCACCGCCCGACACTCGGAAGGCACACGGCGCATTTCGCCGGAGCGCAGGCGCAGGGTCGCGTGCCGGCCCTCGCGGGCCACCACCTGCACCGAGGTGCCGGCCGAACGCGCCAGCTGCGCGCCCTTGCCCGGCTTCATCTCGACGCAGTGCACGACCGTTCCGACCGGAATCGAGCGGAGTTCCATCGCGTTGCCGACACGGACCGGCGCCTGGCTGCCGCTCAGCACCGGGTCCCCGGCCTTCAGGCCCTTGGGCGCGATGATGTACCGGCGCTCGCCATCCGCATACTTCAGCAGGGCCAGGTGCGCGCTGCGGTTCGGATCGTATTCCAGCCGCTCGACCACCGCGGGGACGTTGTCCTTGTTCCGCTTGAAATCGACCATGCGGTAGTGCTGCTTGTGGCCGCCGCCGATGTGACGCACGGTGATGCGCCCGCGGTTGTTGCGCCCTCCGGTCCTTGCCTTCTTTTCGAGCAGCGGCCCGTAGGGAGCCCCCGAATGCAGCTCGGGAGACCGGATCTTGACCGCGTGACGGCGACCCGCCGAAGTGGGGTTGGTCTTGATGATTGCCATGACTTACACCTGGTCTCCTTCGCCCAACTCGATCTTCTCCCCTTCCGCCAGGGAGACGTAGGCTTTCTTCCAGTGGTTGCGTCGGCCAACACGGCCGCCGAAGCGCTTGACCTTGCCGTCCTGGACCAAGGTGCGAACGGAGTCGACCTTCACCTCGAAGACCTTCTCTACCGCCTGCTTGATCTCGGCCTTGGTGGCGTCACGGCGCACCTTGAACACGTGCGTCCCGACTTCTCCGGCCGCGGTGGACTTTTCGGATACCACCGGTCCCAGAATCACCTGCAGTAGACGATGGTTCATGCCAGCCACTCCTCCACGTGCTTCACCGCGCCCGTGGTCATCACCACGGTCTCGGCGCCCACCAGCACGACGGGGTTGATCTCCGCGGCGGTGACGATGTTGATGTGCGGGATGTTGCGCAACGCCTGCCAGGTGTTGCGGTCCTGTTCGGTCGTGACGATCAGGCCCGACTCCAGACCCAGCCCCGCCAGCGCCGCAACCGCATCGCGCGTCCGGCCGGACTCCACCGAGAAGCCCTCGACGATTTTCAGCCGGTCCTGGCGCAGCAGTTCGGAGAGGATCGACGCCATCGCGGCCCGATACATCTTGCGGTTCATTTTCTGGCTGAAATCCCGGGTACTGGCAGCGAACACCTTGCCGCCCCCGCGCCAGAGCGGACTGCGGATCGAGCCGGCACGAGCACGGCCAGTGCCCTTCTGGCGGAACGGCTTGATGCCGCCGCCGCTGACATCGGAACGACCCTTCTGCGCCCGCGTGCCCGCCCGCGCGCCGGCCAGATGGGCGACCACGCTCTGGTGCACCAGCGATTCGTTGAAATCGCGCTCGAAGCACGCGGAGGACAGTTCGACCGCCGCCGCGGTATCAGTGGTATTCACTTGCATCGCTTCTTATCCCTTGGCCTTCACGGCGGGCCGGACGATCACGTCGGCGCTGGGCGCCCCGGGTACCGCTCCGTGAATCAGCAGCAGCCCGCGGTCGTTATCCACACGCACCACCTTCAGGTTCTGTACGGTGGTGCGAACGGCACCCATTTGTCCCGCCATCTTCTTGTTCTTGAATACACGCCCCGGGGTCTGGTTCTGCCCGATGGAACCCGGCGCCCGATGCGAACGCGAGTTGCCGTGGGTGGCGTCCTGCATGCTGAAGTTGTGGCGCTTCACCACACCCTGGAAGCCCTTGCCCTTGCTGCGCGCGGTCACGTCGACGGCCTGGCCTTCGCTGAACAGGCTCACACCGATCTCGTCGCCCTCGGACATGCCGTCGAGTTGCGCGCTTTCGACGCGGAACTCCCAGAGGCCCGTACCGGGCTGCACCGACGCCTTCGCGTAGTGCCCGGCTTCCGGCTTCGACACGCGCGACGGCTTGCGCACGCCGGCAGTCACCTGAACGGCGTCGTAGCCGTCGCGCTCCGCGCGCTTCAACTGCACCACGCGATTGTGGCCGACCTGCACCACCGTGACCGGCAGCGAGGCGCCGTCCTCGGTGAAGACGCGCGTCATACCGAGCTTGCGACCGATGAGTCCAAGAGACATGGGTAACCTCTTCCTGATTCCTGTGCGCCTCGAAGGCGCCCTAACGCCGTGGCCCGGCGGCTCGAAACCCGCCGGGCCACGGAAAGCCACGCATTATGACAGATAATTGGCCGCTAGTTAAGCCTGATCTGCACGTTCACGCCCGCGGCCAGATCGAGCTTCATCAGCGCATCCACGGTCTTGTCCGTCGGATCGAGGATGTCCATCAGGCGCTTGTGCGTCCGCAACTCGTACTGGTCACGCGCGTCCTTGTTCACGTGCGGCGAGATCAGCACGGTGTAGAGCTCGCGCTTGGTCGGCAGCGGGATCGGGCCCTTGACCCGGGCACCCGTGCGCTTCGCGGTTTCGACGATCTCGGCGGCCGAACGATCGATCAGGCGGTGATCGAAGGCCTTGAGACGGATTCTGATACGCTGATTTGCCATGTTGCTCACTCGATGATCTTGGAGACGACGCCGGCGCCGACGGTGCGGCCACCCTCGCGAATCGCAAAACGCAGACCGTCCTCCATCGCAATCGGACTGATCAACGACACCGTCATCTTCACGTTGTCGCCCGGCATCACCATCTCCACCCCCTCGGGCAGATCACAGGACCCCGTCAC
>SL_3KL_010_SEDDRAFT_10003169_pt1 | contig 14992 bp, 13 predicted proteins | sample SodLakKL_010_SED_2_FD_10381 | JGI IMG/M metagenome (IMG submission 10381)
TGTCGGGCACCCCGGATGACAACGGCGACGGCGACAACGGCGACGGCGACGACAACGGCGACGGCGACAACGGCGACGGCGGCAACGGCGACAACGACAACGGCGACGGCGACAACGGCGACGGCGACGACAACGGCGACGGCGAAGAATAAAGCATCACTTTATTTTATTGGATTGCGTCAGCAGGCAAACACAAGGCAAGGACCGTTTAATTGATCCGGTATCCTACACTGATCCTGTTGGTAAAATACCGGTCGTAATGGTTCTGGGGATCAATGATCCCGGTGGCATGGTTTGACCAGGAAAAATGATAACCAAAGTCGTAGGCCAGGGAGAGTCTCTCAGACAGCCGCCAGCTGAATCCGGCACCAAGCGGGAAACTCATGCCAAACACCGGGGGGCTAAGTGCTTCTTCCGTATCGTCTTTTTGAATGACTTCGTTTTCGGTGTTATAAATGGTGGGATTGATCAACGACATGGACAAGCCGCCAAAAACGTACAGCCGCATGGCATTGGCTTCCCTGAGGGGGACGCCGCGAAACAGGGGCAGGTAATAATAGGGGTACACAGAAACAGTAAACATTCCGTTCTCGAACCTTTCTACAAAGCCTCCGGATTGCGCAACCCCGCCTTCCTGCCTGCCCGGTCCCTCAAAAAAGTTGTCTTCGCCCCCATCGCCGGGCAATCCGTTTTCGCCAGGATGCACGGGCAAACGGTTCCTGTATGGGATCCTGTTTTGCTCATCCAGACCAAACTCGCCTGAAAAGCCAAGAAAATCAGCCCCCAGGTGCAATCCAAAGTCTTGTGATATGCCGTAACGGTAAAAGCCACCCCAGGCAAAACGCAGATCTTCAATGTAATGTCCGGCCCGGTCGTTGAAAGATTTCTGGCTGACACCGGTAAACCTGGCATTCAGGCTGGCCACGCCAAAACCCGCGCCAATCTCGTTTACAGGGGCATTGTATGCCTGATACCGGACAGATGGGGCCAATGGTTCGCGCGGATGGTAGGAAACAGGGGAGATATCCTTACTGCACGAAGCAATCAAGAGCAAGAGCAGCAAAACGACAATACATTGAAAGTGCCTCATTTCTCATGGGATTTATTATCAACAACGATCAGGTGCCGGGTTTTATTTCGCCTTTAATCAGAATAAATCAACGGTCTGTATATGCATAGCGAAAAAAAAAGCGTTATACAAGTTGCAAACCGGTATTTGCAGCTGTTTTATGGACCATAATCGCATTCTGTTTATACTTTTCATGGCCTGTCTGGTATCCCATCCGGGCCAGCAGACCCTGGCGCAGGACCCGGTGTTTTCGCAGTTTTTTGCGGCACCGCTCTACCTGAACCCTGCGTTCGCCGGGTCCAGCCACTGTTCACGTATAGCATTAAATTACAGGCAGTTGCGTAGCACAGAAAATGTTCATGCCATCAATGCCTCTTTCGACACCCGGGCAGAGGCCCTGCAGGGGGGCATCGGCATGATCGCCACCAGCGATTTGTCGGCTATGGTCAATCCGGACGCAGGCTCGGGGCTCCCCGTCATGCGAAACAGTTTGGGCGCCATATATGCCTATCACCTGCAGGCCGCCGCCAACCTGAATGTGCATTTCGGGATGCAGGCCAGTTATATCCGCAATGATTCTGCCTGGCACCTGTATCAATTTGCCGTCGATGAACCCGAACCGGACAATGCCTGGGTGCATGCCGTTGACCTCAGTGCAGGGATGCTGTTTTATACTGACAGGATATATGGCGGTCTGGCCGTTCATCATATGAATCAACCCCATATGAGCCTGTTTACCGACATCGACTCCAGGCTGAAAGCAAAACTGACTGTCCATGCAGGCACCTATTTGTATCCTGGTGGGGGCGCAGCGGTCCGGCACCGCGAACCATCGTTCTTTGTGTCGCCCAACCTGGTATTTATGCACCAGGCATACAGCACACACCTGAACTATGGCCTGTATGCGGGCTTTGAAACCATTGTGGCCGGTTTTTGGTTCCGTCACTGGATCAATGCGCCCATCGAAAACAACCACCTGCTGGTAGGCCTGGTGGGGATCCGGATCGACAACTACCGTATCGGGTTCAGTTATGACCGGTCATTCTCTGGATTTACGGATGTGTCGCATGGTGTGTTTGAACTCAGTTTTGCCTTTGAATTCGGGTGTCCGCGCAGAAATATCAGGCAACATATAATAAAACAACCCACTTTTTAGTTACTTTAATGACCATTTTTTTTGATCTACACCTATGAATACGACGAAAAGCTTTAAAAACAGGGTTTCAGGAGTGCTCATCATCCTGTCATCTGTGGTTATATTGTCCTCGTGCGGTAGCAATGCAAACATTTTCGGACGAAAAGACAATGGTTCAAGGACCATTGGCTGGGACACCAATCACCCCATCATGGGCGGACTGGCCAACAGCCGGCAGATGAAGCAGGAGAAAGGACCCGGGCTGGTCTATATTGAAGGAGGCACCTTTGTGATGGGACAAACCAATGACGACCTGATATTCGGATGGAGCAACGTACCACAAAGGGTATCCGTCCCCTCTTTCTATATGGATGAAACAGAAGTGACCAACAGGGATTACCTGAAATATGTTGAGTGGACATACAGGATTTTTGGCCAGACCCATCCTGAAAAATACCTCAGTACCCTGCCCGACACCTTGTTGTGGACAGATCCGAACAGCTATAACGAGCCATTTCTTGAAAATTATTTACGGCATCCGGCCTTTGCCGACTATCCGGTTGTGGGAGTCAGCTGGCTGCAGGCAAACGATTACGCCGCATGGCGCACCGACAGGGTCAATGAATGGATCCTGGTGCGCGAAGGCATCCTCGAATGGGATCCCGACCAGAATGCCGAAAGCCACTTTACCACCCGGGGATACCTGTACGGTGAATACGAAGGGCTGGTGCGTGAAAACCTCGAGGACCTCGACCCAAGGGGCACCGGAACGCGCCGTGTGCGCTGGGAAGACGGGTTACTGCTTCCACGCTACAGGCTCCCCACAGAAGCTGAGTGGGAATATGCGGCCCTCGGCCATACCGGTCAGATGTATGATGAAACGGTGGCAGATCGCCGTGTCTATCCCTGGGAGCCAAGCCAGATCAGAAGCCAGGAACGCAGGACCGCCGGTCAGTTTCAGGCGAATTTCCAAAGGGGCCGCGGCGACTTTGTAGGTGTAACCGGGTATCAACAGTCTGCCGGAAGCCCCATCATGCCGGTCTATTCTTTCTGGCCCAACGATTTTGGGTTGTACAACATGCTGGGCAACGTCAACGAATGGGTACAGGACATATACCGGCCGCTGCCCCACCAGGCAACCAACGATTACCATGGCGCCAGGACCCGGCAACAACAGGAGCAGTTTTCTGAAAACGGCCTTGTCATCCTTAACGGCAATGACAACGACATGGAGGAACAACAGGCCGGCTATCCCATGGCCAGACTGCCCGACGATTATTATGCCAATGCACAAGGCCTGATCAACAACCAGGCCAGGGTATACAAGGGGGGCAGCTGGAAAGACCGAATCCACTGGCTTACACCGGGTACCAGGAGGTATCTGGACCAGAACAAATCGGCAAACGACATTGGTTTCCGCTGTGCCATGGACCTGATGGGCACGCCATGAAACAGCAAATAATTGAACAACTCCTTTCTCTTTCCGGGCAGGGCAGCATGCCTTGCATTGACAGCCGTGACGCAAAACCCGGGGATATCTTTTTTGCCCTCCGGGGAGAACAATCTGACGGCAACCTGTATGCGGAAAAAGCCCTGGAGGCCGGATGTGCATTGGCGGTGGTAGACCGCGCAGATGTGGCAAAAGGGGATAAATACCTGCTGACAGACGATGTGCTAGGGTTGTTGCAGGCGCTGGGCCATGCCCACAGGAAACGCTTTGATGTTCCGGTGATCGGCATCACCGGAACCAACGGCAAAACCACGACCAAAGAGCTGATGCAGGCAGTCTTGTCGACCACCTTTTCATCGACCGCCACCCCGGGAAACCTCAACAACCACATTGGCCTGCCCCTGAGCCTCCTTTCTTTCAGGGAACCCATGGATATTGCGGTCGTGGAAATGGGTGCCAACCACCGGGGGGAGATTGCCGGGTTGTGCAAGCTTGCCATGCCCACCCATGGATTGATCACCAACATCGGCAAGGCCCATCTCGAGGGCTTCGGCACCGTCGAAGACGTTGCCAGGGCAAAAGCGGAACTGTTCGAATACCTGCAACAAAACCAGGGTACCCTGTTTGTGAATCATGACGACGCCAGGCTGCCTGCCCTGGCCGGGACAAAAAACATCATCACCTACGGCACGGACGACTCAAACCATTGCTCGGGCCGCATCACCCGGTCTTTCCCTGAGCTGCACCTTCGTTTCAGGGCGAATTGCGATTTCGGAAAGGCGCGCCAGGGGATGCAGGCACACATTGAAACACGGCTTACCGGACCCTATAATTTTGAAAACATCATGGCGGCCATCACCACGGGATTGTATTTTGGGGTAGAACCCGAACACATCATTCGCGGTATTGGCAGCTACGTACCCGCCAACAACCGGTCGCAGATCATCAGGACCGCAAACAACCTGGTCGTCATGGACGCTTACAACGCAAATCCCACCAGCATGGCAGCCGCACTCGACAATTTCAGCCGTTTTGAAGGTAAAAAGACAGCCGTGATGCTTGGAGATATGCTTGAGCTGGGGGAAACATCCGGGAAAGAACACAAGGAGATACTCAAGCTGGCCAAATCAAAGGGTTTTGGGCTGTATGTATTCGTTGGTCCGCAGTTTAAGTCAGTCTGCCCCCCACAAGGGAACACAATGGTGTTTGAACTGGTCGAGGAAGCGGCGGACTGGCTAAGGGCAAATCCTTTGAAATCCCATAAAGTGCTGGTGAAAGGTTCGCGCGGCATCGCCATGGAGCGGCTCATCGACCATTTGTAATCACAACCCTTCAGTAAAACATTGTGCCCGGGTCATGCCTTTTCGATGACCATGGAGATGCCCTGTCCAACCCCGATGCACATGGTGCACAGGGCGGTTTTTTTCCCGCCGGACTGCAACTGGTGTGTGGCAGAAACGACAAGCCTTGCCCCGCTCATACCCAGCGGATGGCCCAGGGCAATGGCCCCACCAAGCGGATTGACCCGCGGGTCATCATCCGAAATCCCAAGCTCACGCATACATCCAAGTGCCTGTGCGGCAAAGGCTTCATTAAGCTCAATGACATCCATCCGGTTAANATCCATGCCCAGGCGCCTGATCAATTGCCGGGTGGCAGGCACCGGCCCCATTCCCATGATCCGCGGGAGGACACCTGCGACGGCCATGCCACGTACCATGGCCAGGGGTGTCAATCCATGTTTTTTTACAGCCTCCCCGGAAGCAAGGACCAGGGCTGCGGCGCCATCGTTGACACCGGAGGCATTCCCCGCGGTTACGGTTGCCTCCGGATGCAAAACAGGTTTCAGGGATGCGAGCTTCTCCGGGGATGTTTTCCTTGGATGTTCGTCCACATCTACCACCAGGGGGTCGCCTTTGCGCTGGGGTATGCTGACTGTCACAATTTCACGGGCCAGCGATCCATTGGCCTGCGCGTTATGGGCTTTTACCTGGCTATGGTGGGCAAATGCATCCTGGTCTTCCCGGCTGATTTTATAATCCGTTGCAATGTTTTCTGCTGTTTCGATCATTGCCTCGGTGCCATATTTTTTATCCAGCGCCTTGTTGACAAAACGCCACCCGATGGTGGTATCGTACATCTGAACCGCACGCGAAAAGGCCTTGTCGGACTTTCCCATTACAAAAGGTGAACGCGACATGCTTTCCACCCCCCCGGCAATGACCAGGTCGGCCTCTCCGGTGCGGATGGCCCTTGCGGCCGTCCCTATGGCATCCATGCCTGACCCGCACAACCTGTTGACGGTCACCCCGGGAATGGTTTCGGATAAACCTGCCAGCAACACTGCCATCCGGGCTACGTTCCTGTTGTCTTCGCCAGCCTGGTTGGCGCAACCCATGACCACATCATCGACCTTTAACCAGTCTACGCCCGGATTTCTTTCCACAAGGGCCCTGATGGGGATGGCTGCCAGATCGTCTGTCCGGACCGCCGACAGGCTCCCGCCGTAGCGGCCTACGGGTGTGCGCACGGCATCGCAAATAAACACTTCTCTCATAGTCACTGACTGATTTGCTGTGTAAGTTTCTCCAGTTTGGGTTTGATGAACCTGAACCCGTTCAGCATGGCCTGCGTCAGCATATCCACTTCTTTCTGTGTAATGGCAGTGGAGAACATGCAGGCACAGGTATTGATCATCATGATGTTTTCTTCCAGGTACAGGTAATCGAGCAGTTCCCGGATCAGTTCCACCTCTTCTTTGGGTTGATAAGTTTCGCGGTAGGTTTTCGGAGGCTCGGGCTTCAGGTGAAAGCGGAACATCGATCCGGCCCCGGTAATTGATACCGGCACCCCGGCAATTCGTATCGCCTCCTTGATTTGTCCGATGGCCACATCGGTAAGGGTATTCAACTGATCCACTGCCTCTTTGTCGAACAATTCCATGGCTACACGGCCAGCGGTTGTGGTGATCGGATTGGCAGAGAATGTGCCCGAATGGGGAAACAGGATTTTTGCCTCGCGCGGGTCGAGTACGCGCATCACTTCTGTACGCCCGGCCAGGGCCCCGACAGGGAATCCGCCCCCGATGATCTTCCCCAATGCGGTCATATCGGGCTTTACGCTATATTTCTCCTGGGCTCCGCCATAATGGACGCGCAAGGTGACCACCTCGTCAAAGACCAGCAACGCGCCGTTTTTCCGGGTCCAGTCATAGAGTGCTTCCACAAATTCGCCGGTACCGGGCACAAGGCCCACCCTGTGCGGCACCGGGTCTAAGATCACACAGGCAATCTGGCCGGCCTGTTCATCCAGGATGGCAAGTGTCTTTTCCACATCATTGAACGGGAAAATGATCACATCATCCAGAACGCCACGGGGCGTGCCGTGCGCCAGGGGCACGCTGTTGGGCTTGTTGATGTCGCCCCACTGATCGGGCCTTGAGGTCTGGCTGATCTCGGCAAAGTCATAGGTTCCGTGATAGGCCCCTTCGGCCTTGGCAATTTTTGGCCGTCCGGTGTAAGCCCTGGAAGCCTTGATCATGGTCATCACGGCTTCGGTGCCTGAGTTTACAAAGCGTATCTTTTCAAACGCGGGCACGCGGTTGCACAGCAAACCGGCAAAGGCCACCTCAGCCTCTGTAGCCATAGTGTATGCGGTTCCACGGTGCAATTGTTCCACAACGGCACTGACGATGGCCGGATGGGCATGCCCATGGATCAGCGACGCCATGTTGTTGGCAAAATCAAGACGCCGGATGCCATCAACGTCGGTCACATAGCATCCGGATGCACTGGCCGCATAAAAAGGGTGGGGCCTGCGAAATACGGTATTGCGGCTTACCCCGCCGGTAATCACTTCACACGCCTTCTGATAGATGGCTTCGCCGGCACTTTTTTGCCTGCCTGTTTTTACAATTTGACTGTCCATTTCCTGTAAATCGAAAGGGTTATTATTTGAATTATCCGGTTGGCCGGGTGTCTTATCTGATCAGTTTTGCCTCTGTGTTTTGCTGCAGGTATTCAAAGGAAATGCCCGGGGCAAGCTCCCGCACCTGAAGCCCCCTGACGGTTACATCGAGCACGGCCAGGTCAGTATAAATACGGTCGACCACCCCCTTGCCCGTAAGCGGATAGGTGCACTGCTTCACAATTTTCGGGGCACCCGTCTTGGTAAGGTACTTGCTGATCACATAAATGGTCTTTACCCCGGCCACAAGATCCATGGCGCCACCCACTGCCGGAATGGCCGATGGCTCACCCGTCGACCAGTTAGCCAGGTCCCCGGTTTCAGAAACCTGCAGGGCGCCCAGGACACAAATGTCGATATGCCTGCCGCGAATCATGGTAAAGCTGTCGGCATGGTGAAAATAACTGGCTCCCGGAATGGCCGTCACACATTTTTTGCCTGCATTGATCAGTTCAGGGTCCTCTGCCCCGGTTGGGGGAACGGGACCCATTCCCAGCAAGCCGTTTTCGGTGTGGTATATCACCTCCCGGCCTTCGGGTACCAGGCCTGAAACCATTTCCGGGATGCCAATGCCCAGGTTGACATAGGCGCCGTCAGGAATGTCCATGGCCACTTTCTGCGCCATCTGCTGCACATCCCAGCCTGTTTTGTTGTCACCGTTTACCATGGGTACCTCCTGTCTTCTGCAACGAGTTTTGATTCATCAGCCGGATTGCGTACTTCGACCACGCGGCCCACAAAGATGCCCGGGGTTACCACCACCTCGGGATCGATCGCTCCCAGGGGAACAACCTCCCTGGCCTGGACAATGGCCGTTTCTGCCGCCGTACACATAATGGGTCCGAAATTCCTGGCCGTTTTATTATACACCAGGTTGCCGTGCCGGTCGGCCTTATGACATTTAACCAGCGAAAAATCGGCCCGGATGGCATGTTCCAGCACAAACGTCTGCCCGTTAAACACCCTTGTCTCTTTTCCTTCGGCCAGTGGGGTATTTACCGAAGCCGGGGTGTAAAAAGCCGGGATTCCCGCACCACCGGCACGGATCCGTTCGGCCAGGCTGCCCTGGGGCACCAGCTCAAGCTCAATGTCCCCTTTGTGGTATAGTTCAGGAAACACTTTCGAGTTGGTGGTCCTGGGGAAGGAACAGATCATTTTGCGCACCTGGCGGTTTTCAATCAGCGCGGCCAGCCCCACATGGCCGCTGCCGGTGTTGTTGCTTACCACGGTAAGTTCCCGTGCGCCATGGTCTATCAATGCGTGGATCAATTCGACCGGGCTGCCGGCTTCGCCAAAACCACTGATCATGATCGTGGCCCCGTCAAATATCCCGCTTACGGCATCGGCCGTATCCCGGACAATCTTGTCAATCATAGCGACAGTGTATTTTTAGTGTTCCAATTGTTTTTGGAGGCTTTCGGCAAGCGACCGCTCTATTCCCGCCAGTTCATCTTCATAGAAATACTTGTCCCCTTCATAGGGCTTGAGTTTTTCAATGGTGTGTTCCCTTTCATCGAATTTGGCCAGGTAAACATGGTCGAGCCACTCCATGTTCCGCCCCTCATTGAACTTCAGGGCAAACACCTTTTCCCCTTTCACTTCGAGCGTGCCCAGCAGGGAAACTTTTCCTGCCGACGAGGTCATGGTAATGTAACGTGAAGGACGGTTAATGGAGGCCAGGGAACGGTATACCTTGCTGAACACCTTGTTGATGTCTGCCAGCGGGGCAGTGAAGTAATGATGTTCTCCGGTAGGCCTGGCACAATACATCGAATGGAAGCCCACCGAGAGCATGGCCAGGATGTTGCCAAGGTCTATCCAGTTTTTGGCCGAACGATCCACGTCAATGTTTCCCTGATCATCGCTGAACAGGCTGATGTGGTGCATGACGGGGCTCTGGCTCTTGATGGCCACACCATGGGCCTTGAGCCGGCGGATGGCCGCAATGGTCGAAGGGTTCAGCACTTCACGGGGTGTGCTGAAATGCGACATCATCACCACCTGGACACCATGGTCTGCAAGTGTTTGAAACAATTCAAGAAACTTGTTGTATTCGCTGGATAAAATCATTTCGGGATGGTAAGTCAGCACCCGGGTGCCCAGACGAAGGGTTTTTACATGCAAAAAGCCGTCATCCATGATGAACGGACGCACATATTGTTCAAGCCGCTCATACGGGATAAAGCCGGCGTCGCCTCCGGTGATCAGCACATCGCTTACTTCTTTGTGTTTTTTCAGGTATTGGTGCACCTGGCTGATGTCTTCCTGTGCAAACATGTCTTCGTCTCCGCGGACCTGCGCATGCCGGAAACAATAGGTGCAAAACGTAAAACAGTTTTGTGTGGTGGTGTCGAAGATCAGCTGGCACTGCGGATACTTGTGCTGGCTGCCCCGGAGGATCTCCAGTTCGCCCTCCTCGTTCAGGTACCATGGCTTGTTCAGTAATTGTTTGCCATCGTGCGGGTTGGTCTTTTTCTGATACTCTTTAACGATTTGCTTTCTTTCCTCCTCGGTTTTCGCTTCCTTGTATGCCTGCACCACCTCTCCTTGGATCATGCCCGGCTGAGGGATCACCAGCTGAAACAGGGAATCTTTTTCAAAATCGTTCCAGTTTATCTTGTTCAGCACATGCTTTGTAGCCAGAAACCGGTACACCTCAATGAACAATTCCCGTTCCCTGATATATCCGATCTCTATGCCGTTTTTCTGAAGGATGCCGACAATTTCCCTGAAACCGCGCAGACCGGCAAAACGTTCTTTTTCGGTAAACATAAAAGGGGTTGACTCCATGATGCCCGAATATTCGGGGTAACATGCCTGCAACCTCGACAGCAATCCCGCGGGCAAAAGGTTTTCCTTCTCGATCACTGATCGGACATCACCCGAATAACGGTAACGGTCCATGATCTTTTGTATGTCCGCTTTCCCGATCCGGACACTGTTGGTTGACTTGGAAGTGCCTGTTTGCGCCATTTTTCACTAATTTAACTGTTTTACAATGCGTTAACTTAAAATATATTGGGGTTTTGGTCTTAAGCAAAGGTAATGGAATCCTCTGACATTATCCACAGTATTTATTGCAGTTTATCGCGTATTGCGGCAATGTCCGCTTTCTTTTCTTCCTCTCCGGCATGGTCGTATGAAATGACCAGGTTGTTGAGCATCCGCAGGATGATTTCCCTGTTGCTGCAGGCCTCAAAAAAAACCGGCAGTGGCTCAAGGTCGAGCTTGTCGAGAAAATCATTGATCTCCTTGGCCGAAAACATGTCGCCATTGCTGAAAGCATTGATGTAAAACAGGGGCTTGTCGTATTGCATCTGCAAACTCTCCGTATCAATGGTCTCTCCCATGTAAGCCAGCACAAAATGTTCGGGCAGGTTGATCCCCATGATGGGCATATTCAGCGAACGGGCCACCAGCATATAAATGAGCCCGATGCTCAAAGGATTGCCCCTGCGTGTTTTCAGGACCCTGTTGATGAAAGAATTGTCCGGATCATGAAAATGATCCATATTCCCCGAAAATCGATGCACCCCGTAAAACACATGATTGAACACCTTCACCTGCTCAAGGGCGGTCAGGTTGTCATTCATTTCGAGCCAGGCATCTTTGCGGATGGCTTCAATCTCCCCGTCAATAGCTGCCTGGTCAATATCCGGATAATGAAGCCGGCTCACCCAGATCCATGCCTGGAACAATTCGGCGGGATCATCTTTGAGAACAAGTTTTTTGAGGGCATGCAAAATGGTGTGGTAACGGATATCCTTCATCAGCCTTTCCAAACGATGGCGCAATGCCTCATCATCCATCCGCTCCATGCATTGCTCAAGAAAAGGGATGGCATCCTCTCCGTAGTGCAGGATCTTGCCGGATATTTCCCGGAACACTTTTGGATCCGGGTCATCCACCATGCTCACCAGTGCCTTGATCTCCCTGTCTTTTATTTTACCAACCATATCAAACTTCAACAATCTTGTTCAATACATAAAGGATCATCTGATCCACTGTTTTCTGGTAATCTTTGCTGTATTCCTTCCTGACCCGGTTGGCAATGACGGCACACACCGTCAGGGCATTGTGGCCCAGTATTTTACTCAGGGCGTACAGGGCCGATGTTTCCATTTCAAAGTTTATGACCCGGTGGCCTGCATGCCGGAAGGTTTCTATTTTGCGGTTTAAATCCGGAAAAGCAAGAGGAATGCGTAACTCCCTGCCCTGGGGACCGTAAAATCCATTTGTGGTGGCGGTAATGCCTTGTTGCAGGCCACCGGCAATCTGTCTTATCAGGCTCCCTGACGAAGCCACAATATACGGGGTGGGCAGCCTTGGGCCCCAATCGGTGTGTTTGACAAATGCATCCGCCATGTCCTGTTCTGTCAGGTCCGGATCAACGCGGTAAAAATGCAGCAAGCCGTCGAAACCCATGCCAAATGCCGAAGCCACCAGGGTGTCGACCGGTACATCGTCCTGCACCGCGCCGGAGGTTCCCAGGCGAATGATATTCAGAGGTGTATGCTTTGATTTCACGGTTCTGGTTTCCAGGTCAATGTTTGCCACCGCATCCAGCTCATTGATCACGATGTCGATGTTGTCGGTGCCGATGCCGGTCGATAAAACTGTAATACGTTTGTTTTTATAATAACCCGTATGGGTGCGGAACTCACGGTTCTGTATCTCGTGCTCAACCCTATCGAAATGTTGCGATATTTTGGGTACACGTCCCTGGTCCCCCACCACGATCACGGTATCTGCAAGTTGTTCGGGCCGGAGTTTCAGGTGATATATGCTTCCATCGGGATTGATGATCAGTTCAGAATCCTTGAATGTTTTCATAACGACACAAAATTAAAACATGACCAGACGCAAAGCGGCAAAAATATCAATAATTAAAATAATTACCTAATCAGCAGAGCATGCAGGATAATCATTATTTTTGACAAAAAAAACATGCAGGCCTTTATCGTTTCCATCGGGGAAGAATTGCTCATCGGACAGACCGTCAACACAAATGCTGCCTGGACGGCGGCACAACTGAACCAGGTGGGCATCGAGGTGCGTGAGGTCCGGGTCATTGCAGACAAAAAGACCGAGATCCTGCGTTGCATCAGGGAAGCAGAAGGGATGGCCGGCCTGGTGCTGATCACTGGCGGGCTGGGCCCCACACGCGACGATGTGACCAGGGATGCCCTCTGCGAATATTTTGATTCCAGGCTGGTTGTCAACAAGGAGGTGCTGGATGACATCACCGTCTACATGGAACGGCGCGGCCGCAAGGTATCGGATGTCAACCGCGACCAGGCCATGGTGCCCGAAAAGGCTTCCATCATCAGGAACCCCTACGGAACGGCTCCGGGTTTCTGGTTCAAAAAAGGAGACAGGTCATTCATTGCCATGCCCGGTGTGCCTTACGAAATGAAAGAGATGGTGCTGAACCACATCATGCCGGCACTGGAGGCCGCCCCGCGCAAAAAGCACATTGTCCATAAAACAGTGTTGACGCACGGGGTAGGTGAATCGGTGTTGATGGAGCTTATCGCCGGTTGGGAAGATGGGTTGCCCGATGCGGTAAAGCTTGCCTACCTGCCATCCATGGGAATCGTAAAGCTGCGCCTGACCGCCACGGGTAAAGACAAAGAGTTGCTGGTCAAACTCATCGGGCGGGAACTGAAAGAACTTCAGAAGATCATCCCCGAATACATCTGGGGCTATGATGACGACAGCCTCGAAGGGGTTACAGGACACCTGCTTGCGAAAAAAGGGAAAAGCCTGGCCACCGCCGAAAGCTGTACCGGCGGGTTCATCGCCCATAAGATCACAAGCATACCGGGAAGTTCTGCCTACTTCAAAGGGAGCATTGTGGCCTATGCCAACCAGGCAAAAGAAGACTTGCTGGGCGTTTCGCATACATTGACTGAAACGCAAGGTGCCGTTTCCCGGGAGGTGGCTGAAGAGATGGCCAGAGGCGCCAGGCAAGTCCTCAATGCAGATTATGCCATCGGGGTTACCGGCATTGCCGGGCCCGGCGGCGGGAACAAAAACAAACCCGCCGGCACCACATGGATTGCCATTGCCGGTGAACACGACGTGGCAAGCCGGAAGTTTGCATTTGGCGACAACAGGGAACGCAACATCATCAGGGCGGCCAATGCGGCCCTGGCCATGCTTAAAGATTTTCTGGAACGCACATAAATCGATTCAACCATGGTACACCGCAACAAAATCACCACACTTACGGAATTCATCATCCAGCGCCAGACGGAATATCCACATGCCAAAGGGGCCCTGACCCGTTTGCTCAACGACATTGCCACCGCCGCCAAAATCGTCAACCGCGAGATCAATGCCGCCGGGCTGGTGGACATCCTGGGAACGGTTGGAAAAGAAAACATCCAGGGGGAAACACAGAAAAAGCTGGATGTGTTTGCCAACGAAATGTTCATCACCGCCCTGAAGGGAGGCGGGGAGTGTTGCGCCATTGTTTCGGAAGAGAATGAGAAAGTCATTTCCTTCAGCAACGAATTCTCTGAATTGGGGAAATACGTGGTGGCCATGGATCCGCTCGACGGGAGCAGCAACATCGAAGCCAATGTTTCCATAGGCACCATTTTTTCGATCTACAGGAGGGTCTCCGAAGCAGGCGGCGGCACCCAGGAAGACCTCCTGCAACCGGGCACCCACCTGATTGCAGCCGGTTATGTCATTTACGGTTCCTCTACCATGCTGGTATATTCAACCGGCAAGGGGGTAAACGGCTTCACACTGGATCCGTCGGTGGGCATTTTCTGCCTGTCCCACCCCAATATGTGCTTTCCGGAAACGGGGAAAATTTATTCGATCAACGAAGGAAACTACATCTATTTCCCCGACGGAGTGAAGCAATATATAAAGTATTGCCAGGAAGACGATGTGCATAGCCACCGGCCATATACCTCAAGGTACATCGGATCGCTGGTGGCCGATTTTCACCGCAACCTGATCAAAGGGGGGATATTCCTCTACCCGGGCACCACAAAACAACCCGACGGCAAACTCCGCCTGCTTTATGAATGCAGCCCCATAGCCTACCTGGCAGAACAAGCCGGAGGGAAGGCCAGCAATGGCTTTACACGGATCCTCGACATCGAACCCGTGTCGCTGCACCAACGTTCGCCATTCTTTGTCGGACCCTGTTCCATGGTCGAAACAGTGGAGGCATTGATGCGCAAATACCACAAAAAGTAAGAATGCTGAACACGGAACAGTTTATCCGCTTATTCTCTGAAAGCAAACCACTGCAGGACCTGCTGGATTACCTGAACCAGCCCGGGGCAGATGCCGCCGCGGCAGAAGGGCTTGCGGGGTCATCTGCAGCTGTGGTGGCGGCCGCGGCGGC
>SL_3KL_010_SEDDRAFT_10003170_pt1 | contig 14990 bp, 17 predicted proteins | sample SodLakKL_010_SED_2_FD_10381 | JGI IMG/M metagenome (IMG submission 10381)
GAGGTGACGGTGGTGGATGCGGATCTCACCGAGACGGTGGTGATGACGGCGGTCGCCCGACACCTATACGGTGACCTTCATCGTTGAAGATGAAGAGGGCGATCCCATCGCCGGTGCGGTGGTAACCCTTAACGGTGTGGAGAATGCCCCCGGCGACTACGTGTTTGAGGACCTCCTTCCCGATACCTACAGCTATCTTGTTACCGCCGAGGGCTATGAAGACGCTACGGGGACGGTGACGGTGGTGGACGCGGATCTCACCGAGACGGTGGTGATGACGGCGGTCGAGCCCGACACCTATACGGTGACCTTCGTTGTTGAGGATACAGAGGGCGACCCCATCGCCGGTGCGGTGGTAACCCTTAACGGTGTGGAGAATGCCCCCGGAGACTACGTGTTTGAGGACCTCCTTCCCGATACCTACACTTACACTGTCACCGCCGACGGCTATGAAGACGCCATGGGCGAGGTGACGGTGGCGGATGCGGATGTCACCGAGACGGTGGTGATGACGGCGGTTGCGCCCGACACCTATACGGTGACCTTCGTTGTTGAGGATGAAGAGGGCGATCCCATTGCTGATGCAGTGATCACCCTTGGCGAGGTCACCAACGATGCGGGCGACTACGTGTTTGAGGATATTATGGCGGGCACCTACGACTACAGGGTTGAAAAAGACGGGTATTTCCCGGTTGAAGGTGAGGCAGCCGTGGAGGAGGATACGACGGTGGATGTGGTGCTGGAGGTTGACGANACAGCTGTGACCGGTCCGGCCGGTATCAGCCTGAGCATTTACCCGAACCCGGCCCGCGGACATCTCCATGTTGAGTCGAGCCAGGAGATTGACGAAATACGTGTGATCGACATGCTGGGCCAGATGGTATACAGTGTTTTTGTAAATGAGAAAACATACAAAATCAATGTTGCCGGATTTAAAAAAGGAATATATTTCGTTCAGGTATATACCTTCGAGGGAGTTGTAACCAGCCGGATACAAGTGATTGGCTTATAGGCGTCAGGAGATGACCTGATCGGGAGTATCCGGGAGATGTTATCCTGTTTGTCAAAACCGGTACCCGATTCTTAAATACCGTCCAATGTCAAACACCCTGCCATCGTTTTCGGGTGAGATATTGGTAAGCCCTCTTCGCCAGGTATAGGCTACATGGACTTTCATGATTTCCAGACCAAAGCCTGCATTGACACCCCATTCATGGCCGGGATGTTGCGTGCCGAAGTCCAGGTTTGCATCACCGTCTTTGCCGGCCATGTTGAGCCGGAAGTATCCGCCGGCAATGGGATAGGCCCTGATCATACCTCCCGGATCCCCGGCGATGTAAACATTCAGGTTTACCGGGATGGTAATTGAATGTCTGCGATAGGTGCCTTTTGCAGATTGGCTTCCATTGTAGTCATAAAGGATTTCCGGCTGCAGCGATACTTTAGGGCCGACATGCATTTGGACAAAAAGTCCAGTGCTGAAAGCGAAAACATTATTGGCCCGGAAAAACTCATCAGGGTATACATGATGAGTACTGCCAATGTGGCCCAGTACGCCGGCGTTAAACCTCAGGGCATAAGGCCGCTGTAGCCTGGCAAAGCGCTTTGAGGGGAATAGCTCAGGCAACATCGACATTTCTGTAACGAGTGCTTGCAGGTATCCGGTGATACGTGCCATGCCATCATAGTCGAGCAGGTCATGGGTGTCCTCCGGCTTATGATAGGGTGATTTCCTGCCTGTGAAAGCGGCTATGGAAGGGATGCCGACATTGCCAAAAGGCCGGGTGTCGGTTCTTGGCTCAATATCATGGGTGGTTCTTTGCAGACGGATATCCTCTGCTTCGGCTACATCCCGGGCAAGATCATGGCCACCCTCCAGCGTACCGATGCCCAACAGGTTGAGTCCGTTGTTGTCTTCATACATCCCAACCATATCGAGGCTGAACATTGCTTTGATGCTTTCCTTATCAAAGACCTCGTTGTCGCCAATGAATCGCTGAGCGCCAATAAGCCCGCTCTCTTCGGCGTCAAAAGCGATAAAAATGATGCTGCGTCCGAGAATCTCCTTATTTTCCGAAAAATACCTGGCCATTTCGATCATTACTGCCGTTCCGGAAGCATTGTCGTCGGCACCGGGATAGATCACACGTTCACCGTTACGGTATTCATAACCAAGGTGGTCATAGTGGGCGCCCAATACAATATATTCGCCACCCAGTGCTGTATCAGAGCCTGGAAGATACCCGATCACATTGGTCCCTGGCACCCTGGCAAGACCGATGCGCAGATCAAGATGCTGAAAATAGTCCTCGTTAACAGGTTGTAGACCAAAAGAGCGAAAATGATCGGCGATATAGTCCCTGGCCAGGATTTTTCCTGCTGTTCCAAGGCCACGGCCCTCAAGCGAATCAGAAGACAGTATGGCCACATGCTTTTGAAGACGATCCGCCAATGATGGTTCGGACATTTGTGCCATAGAGGCTGCAGGTGAAAAGCAAAGGAGCCAGAACAGTAAAAGTAAAAATAATGGATTATTCATAGGTCTTGATTTTGGTTGACATCCCAGGTTTGGTCCTTACATCCTTACAGGGATCCTCCCTCCGGGGAAACACATGCACCAGGCCAGGTACAACCCATATGCCCTGACGATTACGTTCCATTCACCTGGTCATATATTATGGACATCCGGGGCTTGGTTCCTTTACCGGACACCCTGCTGTCCGGTTCATAAAACCACAGGTTTAATGATCATGCAGGTTTTGTTCTCTTTCACAGGTTGTCAAGATACAAAAAAAACTTGCGAACCAAAGCGGAAGCGGCATTGACAATTTATGCCTGGCTGGGGCAAAATGATGAACTTAACAACAGGGAAAAGCATTTTAGGTTCATCTGAAGTGATATATTAACCGTGGTTATATTTCCCCATTGTTGTTGAGAAGCGTTCCCAGGTCATTCAGCACGCATTTTTATCAATAAGCGCACAATACCTGTCGGCAAAGGCTATGGCCGCTCAGGCCTGCCTCCTGATTGGATCCGGACGGTATGGCATGATCTTTTTAACAGGGTCATTGAAGCGAAACTATTGTATAACAAAAAAAATGAAAGGAGACATTGTCATGATTGTAAAAGTAGTGGAAGTAATTGGTGCATCAGACAAAGGTTTTACAGAAGCAACACAGAATGCAGTGAAAGAAGCTGCCAAGTCATTAAAGAACATTAAATCCATTTACATTAAGCACATGAATGCGAATGTGGAGAACAATGAGATCGTTTCTTACGCAGTCAATGCAAAGATCTCATTTGAGATTGAAAGGTAGACGTGACGGGATGGCGGATATTTTTGATTGCTTTTCGGCAGTTGATGTGGGAGAGGGGTTGCTTGGGTTTTGATAAAAAATAACGGTTATACATATGGGTAACTTTAAGGTCATTGAAAATGCCTGGATCCCTATGAGCGATGGTATAAATCTGGCAGCTAAAATATGGCTGCCAGAGAATGTTGATGATAATCCAGTTCCGGGAATATTGGAATATATACCTTACCGTAAGCGCGACATGAAGGCGGTGAATGATCATGAGCTGCACGGATATTTTGCGCGAAACGGCTATGCGGGAATAAGGGTCGATTTAAGGGGCAGTGGGGACTCCGAGGGGATACTACGCGATGAATACCTTCAGCAGGAGCTTAATGATGGCGTGGAAGTGATCAGATGGATCGCTGCGCAATCGTGGTGTGATGGCAATGTGGGGATGATCGGCATATCATGGGGCGGATTCAATGGTATACAGATTGCGGCGATGCAGCCTCCGGAACTGAAGGCCGTCATTTCCGTAGCCTCATCCGATGATCGTTATGTTGATGATGTGCATTTTATGGGCGGTTGCCTGCTTTCCGATAACCTTTCGTGGGCTTCTGTGATGTTTGCCAACAATAGTGTTCCTCCGGATCCGGAGATTGTGGGCGACAAATGGAAATCGATGTGGATGGAGCGTCTGGAAGGAAGCGGGTTATGGCTTAGAAACTGGTTAGAACACCAGCGTCGTGACGATTACTGGAAGCATGGGTCCGTTTGTGAAGATTACGAGGCGGTCAAATGTCCTGTAATGGTTGTCAGTGGATGGGCTGATGGCTATTCGAATACCGTGTTCAGGTTGTTGGAGAACCTGAAGGTACCCCGCAAAGGCATCGTAGGTGCTTATGGCCACAAATATCCGCACATGGGTGGGCCGGGGCCGGCAATTGACTTTCTGAAAAAAGCGGTAAGATGGTGGGATCAGTGGCTGAAAGGCATTGACAATGGCGTGAAGGAGGAGCCCATGCTCAGGACCTGGGTCCTGGATTCAGTATCCCCCCTTTCAGCAAAGCGACCGGGACGGTGGGTCGATGAACAGGAGTGGCCATCCCAAAAGATTGAGGAAGAAACCTTTTCTCTGGATGCGTTCAGAATAGGCCATCAGCAGCAACCTCCCAAGGAGGAGAAAACAATGGATATCCAAAGTCCGTTGAGTGTCGGGCTGTTTGCCGGTAAATGGTGTTCTTATTCAGAATCGACTGACCTGCCAAAAGACCAGCGGGAAGAAGACGGGGGTGCCTTGGTTTTCAACAGCCCGGTTTTAAAAGAGGATTATGAGATATTGGGAAACCCCACCCTTAAATTGACTCTTTCTGCCGACCAAAGGGTGGCCATGGTGGCGGTAAGGGTTTCAGACGTTGCGACAGATGGCAGGGCGACACGGGTCACCTACGGGTTGCTTAACCTTACCCATCGCGAAAGCAACGAACAGCCGCAGGAGCTCGAACCGGACAAAACGTATGAAGTAACGGTGCCAATGAATTACATTGCACAAAGGTTTCCTGCAGGCCACATGATCAGGATTTCAATATCCAGTTCTTACTGGCCCCTGGCCTGGCCCTCACCACAACCAGCCAAACTTACGATTTATCCTTCTGAAAGTTCCCTGGTATTGCCCAAAAGGAATGTCATGGGAAAAGACACTTCTGAGAAGGCGTTGGAAAAACCAGGTCCGCTCGATGAGCTGAAAACCACCCTTCTTGTCCCTGCAGCAAGGGAGTGGACGGTAAAACATAACCTGGCCACCAACAAGGTTACCCTGAAAATAAAAAACAATGACCCAAGGTATATTTTGGAGCCCATCAACCTGGAGATGAGAAAAGATGCCACTGAAAGATACACTTACAGCAGCAACGAATACGATACCGTAAGGGGAGAAGTGAAGGGTGTCAGGGAGTTAAGCCGGGGCGACTGGAAGGTTAAAACCATAACACGTACCGTGCTGACATCGAACAGGACTGATTTCTTTATTAGGGCAACCCTGGATGCCTATGAGGGGGATATCAGGGTTTACAGCCAGTCGTACGATGAAAGGATCCCAAGGGACCTGGTATAAGTTTTTGTCAGATATTGTAATGCCATGGCCAGAAAAAAAAATGTTTTTGTTGTTGGATTGGATGAATTTAACCAGGAGAAGTTAAAACGGTTGCCTGAAGCTTCAGAGTGTCGATTTTTGCCAGCGGTAAAATTCAATGAAATCAGGGATGTGGGTGATATCTCCATTCCCGATTTGCTGAATGCCGCCGATGACAGGATCAAAAAAGCAGGCCGGATCGATGCCGTGGTATCTTACCTGGATTTTCCCGGCTCCGTACTGGTCCCCATCATAGCTGAAAAGTACGATTTGCCGGGTCCGTCCCTGCAAAGTGTGATGAAATGTGAACACAAATACTGGAGCCGCCTCGAGCAAAAAAAAGTGATCCCTGAGAACATGCCACGGTTTAAACCCTTTGACCCTTTTGATGACGATGCGTATGACAAGATAGGTTTTTACCCTCCTTTCTGGATAAAACCAATAAAATCTTATCATTCATACCTTGCCTATCAGATCAAGGACAAGGATCATTTTTATGAATGTCTGAAAGAAGTGAGGGAGCATATTGATTTCATGTCGGAGCCTTTTAGCTATATTGTTTCAGAATACAATATGCCTGAGAACATTTCCGGGATGAAAGAGAAAATGTTTGCCGAAACACCCATCAGTGGCTTCCAGTGCACTGTCGAAGGTTATGTGTATAATGATGAAATAGTAATATATGGCGTGGTGGATTCAATCAACGAAAAAAAATGCCCTTCTTTTGCCCGATATCAGTATCCTTCATTACACCCTTATGAAGTTCAATACAGGATGGCTGAGCTGTCCAGGCAGGTAATCAAACAAATTGGTATCAAGAATTCCGCTTTCAACGTCGAGTATTTTTATAATGAAGAAAAGAATAAGATTTATCTTTTGGAGGTTAATCCCAGGATGTCGCAGTCGCACGCCACGATGTTTGAACACGTCCATGGTATCTCACACCACCAAATCATGCTGAACCTTGCCCTTGACAGAAGACCCCTCCCGCTTGAATACGAAGGTGCGTTCCATATATCTGCCCATTTTATGTTGAGAGCCTTTGAGCCGGGTGTGGTAAAAAAAGCGCCCTCCCAANGGGAAACAGGGCGCCTGAAGAAAAAATATCCGGAAATGATCATCAAGGTAACTGTGAAAGAGGGAATGCGTCTTGACGACCTGGCAGAGCACCATACCGACAGTTACAGTTATGTGCTGGCTTACATAGAAATGGGGGCCGGGGATGAAGAGGAGCTGCTTGAAAAATACAATGACGTGGTTGATGGACTTTCCTTTGAAATAGGCTGAAATAATGGTTTAAAGGGTGTCAGTCCCTGTTTTTACGCCGTGCGGGGAGCATGGCCTCATAGAGGGCCTTTGCATCCTCCGGCTTTCGGGTAAAGCGGCTTACCAGTACCGTGACAACGGTCGCTGTGATGAAGCCGGGTATGAGCTCATACATGAGCCCTGCCAGTGCAGGGATCCGTATCCAGAGGATAACCGTAAGGGCCCCGGAGATCATGCCGGCCATCATGCCCGCTCTGGTGGTACCTTTCCAGAACAATGCAAGGACCGAGGTGGGGCCAAAAGCTGCACCCAATCCAGCCCATGCAAACAAAACCAGCCAGAAAACAAGCTTTTCAGCCATCAGGCCGAGCGCCAATGCCATGACAACCAGCAGGACAACCACAAGGCGGCTAAGAAGGACCAGCCTTTTCTGCGGGATCTCCCTGTTACGGTGTATCAGTTTTTCATAGATATCACGTACCAGGGCTGATGCGGCTACCAAAAGCTGGGAGTCGGCGGTGGACATGATGGCGGCAAAAATGCTGGCGATCACCACGCCGAACATTATTGGGTGGAGGTGCTGGCTGGCCAAAACAGGGTACACATTTTCCTGGTCGGCGCCTGGGAGCAACGACACATCGGGAAAATAAATCCTGCCAACCATCCCTGTGATGATGGCTCCAAGGCCCATCAGTACGTTGGCCGAGGTGCCTACCATGGCGACAGTTTTGAGTTTGGCCGGGTCTTTGATCGACATGTACCTGGCAATAATGTGCGGGTTGCCGGGTGATCCCAAACCGATACCCAAAAATCCGATCAGTGCACCGGCACTCAGGGCCAGAGGGTTAAAGAACTGACCATCGCTGAGTGCGGAAGCCTGGGCAAAGAATACAGCAAACCCACCAAGGTGGGAGATGGCAATGACAGGCAACACGAGCAAGGCGACCACCATAAAGAGGCCCTGTATGGTGTCGGTGAGGCTTACGGCAAGAAACCCACCCACCATGGTGTAAAAAAGCACGATCGCCGTGGTCAGCAGTATACCCTGCGTTTCAGAAAGGTGAAAGCTGGATTCAAAGGCTTTCCCTCCGGCCACAAACTGAGCCGACACATAAGCGATCATGAAAACAATGATGATGCAGACCACCACCGAACGCAACATGCCGTTTTTGTCGTTGAAGCGCTCGGCAAAAAAGTCGGGCACAGTGATACAATCCTTGTTTTCACTGAAACACCGTATGCGCGGAGCATAAAAGAAAAACAAAAAAAACTCCACTACGGTATAACCCACGACAGCCCACAAGGCAGAAAAACCCATTTCAAAAGACATTCCTGTTACACCCAGCAACAGCCAGGCACTTCGTCCACTCACCACGGCCGACAATGCAACCACCAGCATCCCCATTTTACGCCCCCCAATAAAAAAATTGGAAATGCCCCTCGATGAGAATCGGGCCGCGTAAACACCGATGAAAATGATCAATACAAGGTATCCGATAAATGACCAGACCGCAACATGGTCTGCATCCAGTGCGGGGGTCAGCAGTTCATCCATACGCTTCGGCTGTGTTTGTGACAAAAGGGAGACGCAAACCTAATGGATTCTTATCAATTGTGCAAGGTTTTTTGCTGCCTCCACCGCTGGCCGGGAAATCTGAATACAGACAACGGCATTTTCCGGTTTTTTATCGCGTTTATTCAACTACCTTTGCCCTTCTAAACATGTTTGCTATGGAACTGCGGATAGGGGAGCTTGCAGCCTTGTTCACAGCCGTTTGTTGGACAGTCACAGCAATGTCATTTGAGTCTGCCAGCCGTAAGGTGGGCAGCGTACCCGTGAATATCATCCGTTTGGTGATGGCTTTGCTGCTCCTGAGTATTTTTTCCTGGATAAGGCGTGATTTTCCGCTCCCTTTAGATGCCACATCATTCAACTGGTTTTGGCTGGCTTTATCCGGGCTGGTGGGATTTGTGATCGGCGATCTGTTTCTTTTTAAGGCATTTACGGTGATCGGCTCCAGGTTATCTCTGCTGATTATGACACTTGTACCACCCATTGCGGCCTTCGTCGGCTGGCTGATCATGGGTGAGACCATGGGCTGGTTGCATCTGGGCGGCATGGCCCTGACACTTTCGGGCATCGCTTTGGTGATATTGCATAAACAAGGGCAGCGCGAAAAACCAGGCGATCTGCTTGTGAAAGCTTCCACTACCGGTATCGTCTATGCGATTCTGGGTGCTGCCGGACAAGCAACCGGACTGGTGCTGAGCAAATATGGCATGCAGGATTATGACGCCTTCTCGGCCACCCAGATCAGGGTGATGGCCGGCATTATCGGGTTTGCCATCGTCATTCATTTTTTTAAGAAGTGGGGGGCGGTGAACAATGCATTGAAAAACAATACAGCATTGTGGTTGATGCTGTTCGGGGCAACCTTCGGTCCTTTTCTTGGGGTGTCTTCCTCCTTGATCGCCGTTAAACATACAGCAACAGGAATTGCCTCTACCATCATGTCCGTTTCCCCCATCCTTATCCTGCCCGCAACCTTCCTGTTGTATAAGCAAACAATTACATGGAAAGAATTCATAGGTGCCGTGATCAGTGTGTGCGGCGTGGCACTTTTTTTTATTTAAGGGCCAGCCTGAGTTAACGCTACTTTAGCCGGCCCCAGCAGAGGTTGAAGGTAAATAAACATTTGAGGCATCTGCAAGCAGGCCAATGGACGGCACAAGTGAATGCCTGGAAAAGAAAGAAATCAGATAAATAAAACATATATCTGATGAAAACCTTGAGCGGTTTTTCATCCGACAGTGTATCATTTGAAAATTGTCATGTATCTTTGCTGCGTCAAAAAACAAAGTATTATCTCAAAAACCGCAATCAATGAAAGGAATTATTTTACTTTTTGCCGCAGGACTCATCATGGTGGCCTGCGGAGGACCGGCTACAGAAGAGCGTTCGGAGGAAATCATCGAAGATCATCCCATTGCTGAACTGGTTGAGAAACACATGGAATTCGATGGCAGAACAGTTCGTTTTGAAGGTGTGATTGACCACATGTGCCGCCATAGTGGTGACAAGATGCGCGTTGCACAGCCAGATGACGACGGGATGAGCATCCAGGTCCGTCTTGGCGAATTCATGAATCAGTTTAATGTGGATCATGAAGGCAGTGAGGTGACTATCATTGGTGCGCTGATGACAGAGGTGCTGAATATGGAAGAACTCGAGCAACATGATGAGGGCCACGATTGCGAATCTACGGAAGAAGCCGTCAGAATGATGGCTGAAAGGGGCATTGAACCGAATATCAGGCCATACATAGAACTGCAAGGCTTCGAGATCAGATAATACCCTCTCAATAACGGCTGATCACTCCCCGGCAATTGATGCCGGAGAGTATTTGGTGTTGGTGGCATATTGTTTTTGTCGCACAAACAGTAAACGATTGCTAAGCCACCCATTAAGCAATATGAGCGCATGAAGCTTCGGAAAGTAAATCGTGCCATACATCGTGACCTGGGCTACTTCTTTTTTGGTATGTGCATTATTTATGGTCTGTCAGGGATTGCACTGAACCACCGGCATCAGTGGAACCCAAACTATATCATCACACAAAAAACCTTTCAGCTCAAGCCTCCTGGCGAGGAGATAACGGAAAACCAGGACATGGCATTGCACTTCCTGGAACAGATGGGGAGGGAGGATGAATTCAAAACAACGCTGCGCAGTGGCGATAATTTACGCATCTTCATTAAGGATGGTACCGCTACCGTCAATATGTATACCGGGGAGGGCGACCTGGAAACCATACGGCCCAGACCGGTCTTCAGGGAGGTGAACTTTCTGCACTACAATACTCCCCGAAAATTGTGGACCTGGTTCTCTGACTTGTATGCCGCCGGACTGATTATCCTGGCGTTCACAGGACTTTTTATTCTGAAGGGAAAAAACGGAATTACGGGCAGGGGGGCCTGGCTTACAACTGCGGGTATCATTATTCCGCTGGTTTTGTTGTTCTATTACCTGAACGGGTGAGGGTTGAACCTGATGGAACCATTCGTCCACGGAAGGGGTGACCATGATGGTTTTGTCTACAGCCAAGGCTCCAACACCCGAGCTTAATGAGGGATATCCGCCATCTTTGCATACGCGTTTAAGGTCGCAAAGATCTCTTTTGCCATCGGTTTTGCAACGGCCGACATGCCCAGGAAGTCGCAGCGGACATTGTTCATCAATTGAAGGCCGGGCTTTTCGCCGCGCATGTTGGCCATGATGAGGGTCGCAAGGGCCGTCCGGAAATGGCTGGCTTTTAAACGCTGCGTGTGCTTTGAATGCCTTGACGGATGAATGTGAATGTAATAATCTTCATTATCCCCTTTGCGCAGAGTCCATTCAGAACCGTCAGAGACCGGCAGCTGCCAGAATAACTGGTTTGAACTGTCTATCCATCGGAAATACGATGTCCTGTCGTAAACCCGAAAACCCATCAGGGTGTTGACCAGATCATGACCAATCTTGTCTGGTGCCATTTCGCCCGTGTACATATCAAACTGTGAATCACCAAGCATTTTCAACTTGGCGACAAATAAAGGAAAGGCCTGTTCGGGTTTTTTTGACCACTTTCTTAACTGGTCCAAAACAAATCCCACGTGGTGCTTCCAGCCATTGAGCATGACAGGTTCTTGCGCACAACTTTTACTCTTTATGGCAGGAGAGGATTGCATCATACGGCCCTGTCTTTCATGGAATCTGCATTGTGTTTGTCATTTTGCATTGATGAAATGGACAAACAATGTTTTACAAATATACAGCATTGCGCCAAAAGGCCGAACATTATGTGCATAAGAAATTATTTTTTCGGACATTTGTAACAATCTATAGCATTGAAAGAAAACGTGGCAACAGAAGGATTTTTTTCATGTGTCTGGCTGTAATTTCACATGAAAAAAATTCATTTACATTTGTCGATCAGAAGCTTGCTGAGTTCATGGATCGGGGTTATAACAAAAAACGGGATGAAACAGTATACGGATGAAGAGTTGCTGGCCATGTTTTTTGAAGGCGACAACCCCAACTATGCCTTCAACCTCATTGTCAGGCAATACCAGGAGGCCGTTTACTGGCATGTACGACGACTCGTAATCAGCCATGATGATGCCAACGACATTGTACAGGATGTGTTTGTGAAAGCCTGGCAGGCTCTTGGAAAGTTCAGAAAAGACTCTAGCTTGTATACGTGGATCTATCGTATCGCCACCAATGAGACCCTCTCTTTCCTGAAGAGGAAAAAAAGACGTTTCCTTTTGCCCATTCAGGATGTGGCAAAACAGCTGGAGGAAACCCTGGAAGCAGATGTCTACTACGAGGGCAGTGAAATGGAAAAAAAGGTCCAGAAGGCCATCCTTTCGCTCCCTGCGAAACAACGGGCGGTATTTAACCTGCGCTATTACGATGAAATGAAGTATGAAGACATGGCCAAAGTCCTCAACACATCTGTTGGTGCGCTGAAAGCATCCTATCATCATGCAGTAAAAAAAATTGAAAAATCAATTGCATCCTGATTAAACCATATGTATCTTTAACAATCCAATGATTAAGAACCCATAAATGAAAAAAGAGCGTAAAGAAGCCATAAAAAAAGAGCTCCAAGAGCTCGAAAGCAGGCTTGACACACCGGGCAGTGCTTCTGGTTTTCGTATACCCGAAAATTATTTTGACAGTCTGCCTGGATCCATCCAGGAAAAGGTCCTGGAAAAAACCAGCCGTCCTGCCTTGAGCCCTTCCGGGGTTTTATACAGGAGGGTCGTTCCGGTATTGGCGGCAGTGGTACTGCTGGCAGGTATTGTCTTCAGCCTTTTTATCATGCGTAGTGATAATGAGTTCAGGGATCACTTGGTGGCGGACGACCTGGTTGCTGAATTTGAATACCTGGCCTTTCAGCCAGGGTTTGATCACGGACTTTTGTATGATGTTGTTGCGGAGTCCGGTCTTACTGCTGAAGAAATATTGTATGACCTCGACACCGAATTGCTCCACGGGGAGAACGACTATGACGAGGTGATGGAGTCAATGTTCGAGAATGCAAGGTATTATGGTATTGAAAACAGTTATTTATTATCGTCTCTTGATTAATAAAAAATTATGAAAACGATGGCATCATCTGAAATAAGAATGCATCTGCGTTTCGTTGGGCTGATGCTGGTGGCCCTGTTTTATGTCACGAGTGGTTTTTCACAGCTGCCCCATGGTCAAAGGCAGCCCGACAGGCTTTCTGATGAGAGAAAAGAGGCCATTGAGGCAAGGAAGATCTCTTATATCACACGGAAGCTTTCGCTCACGCCGGAGCAGGCCCGGGAGTTCTGGCCCATCTACAATGAATATACTGAAAAAGTAGAAAATCTTTCGGAAAGCTTCAGGGTGCAACAAGATCAGCTCCCGCGGCCTGAAGAGATGAACCAAGAGGAGGCGGCCCAGTATGTAGAGGCAGAGTTGGCACGTTTTGAGGATGCTGCTGCCTTGCGCCGCGAGTATGCGGAAAAGATGGGTGATGTGATTTCCATTCAACAGGTGGCCCTGCTGCTTGACGCTGAGAGAAGCTTTCACAGGATGCTGTTCAGGGAAGCACAACGGCGCCATCGCCAGGATAACCGAAGCAGGCAAAGAAACTGATCAGATCTCTTCCAGCGCACGGCGCTCTATCCATCCTATATTGCCATTGGCAAGCAAACCGATCAACAGCCTGTCGACCATCTCTTTTTGGCCGACAATCACCCTTTTTATCTCCATGGTAAGCAGGTCCACAAACCTGCTTTCCTGTTGTATCCTTTCATTCAGTTCTTTAATATCCATATTGTCGCTTGTTAATGATCGGGAAATGAATGGACAAAATTATTCTTTGAAGGGATACACTAAACGAATTTTGTCGTTAAAAAATGTTAAAGCATTGATAAACAATGATATAATAGGTTTTTCGCAGAAAAATGAAAAAAAAATTGCAAAATAATTTGGATTATTCAAAATAATCATCTTACCTTTGTAGTGTATTAGTTATGTAGAACACTAAAACAATCACAAAAATGGTTCAAATTGAAAATTTAAGTTTCGGTTATACAAGGAAGCAGACTTTGTTTGACCGTCTGGCACTGGAGCTTGTTCCCGGCAACATATATGGGTTGCTGGGGAGGAATGGTGCCGGGAAAACGACCTTGCTGAAGGTGATTGCCGGACTGGTGTTTCCCCGTCAGGGGACCAGCAAGGTATCGGGCATCGAATCCGGCGTGCGTGCACCGGAAGTTTTGGCGGACATCTGTTTTATTCCCGAGGAGTACCATTTGCCCCCGATCCGCATTGAGCGTTATGTTTCTCTCAATGCTCCTTTTTACAGCCGGTTCGATCATGAAAAACTGGCCTGGCTGATGAAGGAGTTTCAGTTGGATCTGTCTCACAAGCTGCATCAGCTTTCTTTTGGCCAGAAAAAGAAATTTTTGCTGGCTTTCGGCTTATCCACCTCTTCACGTTTGTTGCTGATGGATGAACCCACCAATGGCTTGGATATCCCCTCAAAAAGCCAGTTCCGGAGGGTAATTGCTGCCTCGCTGACCGAAGAGCAGAGTGTGGTGATCTCCACCCACCAGGTAAGGGATCTGGAGAGCCTGATCGACCCGGTCATTATCATTGATGAGGGCAGGATCATTTTCCAGCAGGATGTGAACAGTATCACTTCTGCACTGGCGTTTGAAACAATCCCCGAGATCAAAGAAAACCGTCAACCTTTGTATTATGAGGAAGCATTGGGTGGATATGCGTCCATCCTGCCAAATGTTCAAGACAAAGATACCCGGATGGACCTGGAGTTGCTTTTTAATGGCGTGATCGCCAATACCAAAGGAATCAATCAAGCATTTAAATCATAACTTCATATGAAAACGAATAGTATATTTAGCTTTAGAAGGTTATACTTACTTTTAAGAAGACAATTGTTGTCTAACGCCTCTGCCTGGCTGATTGCTTTCGGTGCGGTGGCAGGGTCCTTGTTGGTGCTGTCGTTGCTGGTTGCATATTTTCAACCTGCCAACCTCGCCGCTCTTACCGGGTTGTATTTTACCGTAATGTTTATCGGCGGGTATATATTTACAAGCAATATTTTCGGCGAGCTGCATCATGCCCAGAGAAGTTACCAGTACCTTACATTGCCGGTTTCCACCACTGAAAGGCTGTTCAGTGCGTGGATCATAACAGCCATTGTTTTTCCGGTGATCGCCGTCCTGAGCATGGCCCTGATCGTATTGATCGC
>SL_3KL_010_SEDDRAFT_10003171_pt1 | contig 14988 bp, 10 predicted proteins | sample SodLakKL_010_SED_2_FD_10381 | JGI IMG/M metagenome (IMG submission 10381)
AGAAAAAAGAGGAGAACACCTATGTTTTTTCGTCAAATCTTCGAACCCAAACTTGCACAATACGCATACATCATCGGATGCCAGAAAACCGGTGAAGCCGTAGTGATCGATCCCATGCGCGACGTCCAGCAGTACTACGACATCGCCGAGAAGGAGAAGCTCAACATCACGGCCGCAGCCGACACCCACATCCATGCCGACTATATTTCCGGCCTCCGGGAGTTTGCCGAGCGCGGTGTGAAAGTGTATGGCTCCGACGAGGGTGACGCCGACTGGAAGTATGAATGGCTGATCGGCAGCGACTACGACTACGAGCTGATGAAGGACGGATTCACCTTCATGGTTGGAAATATCGAAATAAAGGCCATACACACCCCCGGCCACACACCCGAACACCTGATCTTTGCCGTGACCGACAAGGGCGGCGGCGCAGACAAGCCCATGGGTATTGCCACCGGTGACTTTGTCTTCGTTGGCGACGTTGGCCGGCCCGACCTTCTGGAATCGGCTGCAAAAATGAAAGATGTGATGAAGCCCTCCGCGAAGACCCTCTACAAATCCATAGAGAAATTCAAGTCGATGCCCGAGTACATGCAGATCTGGCCCGGACACGGCGCCGGAAGCGCCTGCGGCAAGGCCCTGGGCGCCGTGCCGAAGAGCACGGTCGGCTATGAGCTCCAGTTCAACAATTCCCTGAAGCATGCCACGTCTGAGGATGAGTTCGTGAACTTCATCTTGGAAGGACAGCCCGAGCCGCCGCTCTACTTCGCCCAGATGAAGCGCGACAATAAAATGGGCCCGAAGGTGCTTGGCGGACTCCCCATTCCCGGCAAGACCGAAACCGCAAAACTCGGCGAATTCCAGGGCAAACGCGAGGTGGCGCTGATCGATACCCGCGGACGCGAGGCGTTCATGAACGGACACCTTGAAGGTGCCATCTTCTCGCCGCTGGACAAGCAGTTCAACACCACGGCCGGTTCCTTCATCACTGAGGAACAGCCGATCTACCTTGTTATTGATGAACAGGATCTGGAGGATGCGGTCCGCGATCTGATCAACGTCGGTCTTGACAAGATCGAAGGTTATATCCCGGTTGCGGAGTACGAAAAATGGCTGGCTGACAACAACGCCGCCGTTGCCATACCGCACCTCGATTTCGAGAAGGCCGGTGACAAGCTGCTGAGCGGCGATGTGCACGTGCTGGATGTGCGGAAGGCTTCGGAGTTCTCCGAGGGACACATTGACGGTGCCCGGAACATTCCGCATACCCGGCTGCTTGAGCGGATCGACGAAGTGGATCCCAAAGGCAAAACCGTCTATGTACACTGTTCTGCCGGTGGCCGCTCTGCCGTAGCTGCCGCGCTGGTTCAGCGTTTCGGCCACGATGTTGCCTATGTGGACGGTGAGTTCGGTCCCTGGTTCAACAAGAAAGAAGAAGTCGCCGGCTGATTTCGGTGGCGCTGGAAATGAAAGGGCTCCGGACTCATCCTCCGGAGCCCTTTTTGTACCGGTTAAACAATCCGCAAATACACTTAAATACACCGTAATACACCGTTCAAATAATCTCCCGTTAAACTTTTTATCCCGGGCAAAGAATCATCCAATGCTCTTTCCCGGTTAGATAATCTTCCATTAGACTTTCTATCCTGCGCAAATAGTCTTCCAACACACCCTTTTTTATAAACCAACAGAATTTTCAAGTTTTGAAACGTTTTTTCCCCATACTGACATGGCTTCCCGGCTATCATTCCGGGATGTTCCGGGGTGATCTTGCCGCCGGCCTCACCGTTGGGGTCATGCTCATCCCCCAGGCCATGGCCTATGCCCTGATTGCAGGCATGCCACCGGTCTACGGGCTTTATGCGGCGCTGGTTCCGCTGCTGCTGTATGGCGTACTTGGCACCTCGCGTCAGCTTGGGGTGGGACCTGTTGCCGTGGTTTCGCTTCTTGTAGTTGCCGGAGTGGCCGATCTGGCCGAGCCCGGAAGCACCGAATACGTGCAATTGGCCATACTGCTGGCCTTTATGGTCGGGGTGATCCAGCTGCTGATGGGACTGCTTCGCATGGGTTTCCTGGTGAATTTTCTTTCCCATCCAGTCATTACGGGATTCACCGCGGCAACGGCCCTGATCATTGCCTTCAGCCAGCTGCATCATCTGCTGGGCGTATCCATAGAAAGCTCAAAACATATCCACACGGTCTTGCTTCAGCTGTTTGAGAATCGGGGGGAGATCCATTCCGGAACGGCTCTGCTTGGTTTTGGTGCTGTTGCACTCATCTACGCCATCAGGAAATGGCAGCCGCGCATACCCGGTGCGCTGGTCGTGGTGGTGATCGGAATCGTGCTGGTGGCGGTAACGGGGTGGGATCAGCGTGGCATCCGGATTATTGGGGAGGTGCCCTCCGGGCTTCCTGCATTTGCGTTGCCCATGTTTGATATCGATGCCGTTTATAAGTTGCTGCCCATGGCTTTTGCCATCTCGCTGGTCGGGTTCATGGAATCCATTGCGGTGGCCAAATCCATCCACGCCCGGCACCGTGATTACAAGCTTGACGCCAATCAGGAACTGGTGGCCCTCGGATCGGCCAACCTGGGCGGTTCGCTGTTCCAGGCCTTTCCGGTCACCGGCGGGTTTTCCCGTTCGGCCGTCAACGATCAGGCCGGGGCCAAATCGGGCATGGCCAGCATCATCAGCGCCCTGATGATCGGCCTGACCCTGCTTTTCCTGACGCCACTGTTTTATTATCTGCCCAATGCCGTGCTTGGCGCGATCATCATTACGGCGGTGATCGGCCTTATAGATACAAAGGAGATCCGGTTTTTGTGGAATACCCAGAAAGAGGACTTTGCCATGATGGCCATCACCTTCCTGGTGACGCTGCTGCTGGGCATCGAGGAGGGAATCCTCACCGGTGTTGTGGCTTCGCTGGGCGTGGTGATCTACCACAGCAGCAAACCGCACGTGGCACCGCTCGGGCAGCTGCCCGGGACCCGCGTGTACCGCAATTTGAACCGGTTTGAGGAAGCCGGTGATCGGAAGGATGTGCTGGTTATCCGCTATGACGCGCCCCTTTTCTACGCCAACGCCGAACATTTCAAGGAAACGGCGGAGTCGTTCATCGCACAAAAAGGTCCGGGGCTCAAACTGGTGGTGCTGGACGCATCCGGCATGAACTCGATCGATACCACGGGTATACACGCGCTGGCATCACTGGAAAATGAGCTGCGGAACAAAGGCATCCAGCTGCGCATGTCCGCAGTGCACGGACCGGTGCGCGACCTGCTTGAAAGGAGCAGGTACTACAAGTCCGAAGATGAGGAGAGGCTTTCCCACATGGAAGTTCATGATGCCGTAGAGGCCTTTGACCGCGGCGGCCAAGACACTCAGTCTGGTTAAAATGGTGGAAACCTTTCTTAAGGATGTGACAGGTCACAGAGGCCGGGCATCCTTGGTGCAGGCAATGGCACGCAAAGAGTTGCAAAAATACGATTTTGAATCCAACATAAATATCTATATATTTCGTATATAGTATATGTATATAACTTTATATCTAATTCCTGGTACGAATCGATGCTTGATTTGAACACTGGTGTGCACAAGCTGGAGCGTTGCGCTTCGGTGCTTAAGGCGATTGCACACCCCATCCGAATAGCCATCATTGAACTGCTGGAACAGCATGAAAAGCTCTCGGTGTCGGAGATCCATGAACAGCTCAACCTGGAGCAGGCCGTCGCCTCGCACCATCTGGGCATCCTGAAAAACAAGGGCGTGCTGGTATCTTACCGGGATGGCAAAAACATGCTTTACGAACTCAAACACCGTCAGATCACACAGATTATCGAGATCATGGAGCGCTGCAGCACGGTCTGACCCGGCCTGGTGGCCTGGTGCTGAACGGCAACCCAAACGCTGAACGGCAACCCAAACGCTTTACAGCAACCCAAAGGCTGAACGGCAACCCAAAGGCTTTACAGCAACCCAAAGGCTTTACAGAACCCAAACGCGTTATAATGAACGGCAGGGATCTCTTTGATGATTCGCAACCTGAAGGTACAGGCGGCGCGTCCCGCTCGCAGCCACTCGCCACGCGCATGCGTCCTGTTTCCGTGGAGGAATTTGCCGGACAGAAGCACCTGGTGGGTGAAGGCAAGCTGCTGCGCCGCATGATCGAAAGCGGCCGTATCGGTTCCATGATCTTTTACGGTCCGCCCAGCAGCGGCAAAACCACGCTGGCCCATGTCATTTCCCGCGAGATCGATGCCGATTTTGTGATCCTCAACGCGGTGCTGGACGGTGTCAAGGAGTTCCGCGACGTGGTGCGCCAGGCCGGTGAACAGCGCAAGCTCTACCATAAAAAGACCATCCTGTTCGTCGACGAGATCCACCGATGGAACAAGGCGCAGCAGGACGCGTTGCTGCCGCACATCGAATCCGGGCTCATCACCCTCATCGGGGCCACCACACTCAATCCCTTCTACTCCCTCGTGGGACCGCTCCTTTCCCGGTGCCAGCTCTTCGAACTTCATCCCTTCGATGCCGATGACATCCGCCTGCTGCTCAAACGTGCCCTTCTGGACTCGGAGCGCGGACTCGGATCCTACACTGTCACGGTGACCGACGAGGCCGTAGACTACTTCACGGAGTATTCCGGCGGTGACATCCGTCATGCGCTCAATGCGCTGGAGATGGCGGTGCTTACCAGTCCGGAGAACGAAGAGGGGCTTCGCCGGGTGGATGTGGACGTTGCCCGTGAATCCATCCAGAAGAGATATCTGCGTTATGACCGCACCGGCGACGAACATTATCACTACGCCTCGGCAATGATCAAGTCTTTGCGCGGATCGGATCCCGATGCCTCGTTGTACTGGCTCACGGCGATGCTGGAAGGCGGGGAGGATCCCCATTTCGTTTTCCGCCGCCTGCTGATTTTTGCTTCGGAGGATGTGGGCCTGGCCGATCCGCATGCGCTTGCCGTGGTCAACAGCGCTCACGAGGCCTTCGAGAAATGCGGTATGCCCGAGGGGTTCTATTTCCTGTCCCATGCCTGCCTGCACCTGGCTCTGGCGCCGAAAAGCAACAGTACAGGCGCCATCTTCGCAGTAGCCCGGGAGCATCGGGAACAGGGCACGAAGCCGGTTCCCGATCATCTGCGGGACAAAACCGCCAATTCCAAAAAAGCCCGTTATCTGGATACGGACAATGCCTCGGACGACTATAAATATCCGCATGACTATCCGGAACACTGGGTGGAACAGCAGTACCTTCCGGACCGGCTGAAGTCGGCGCAATGGTACAAACCCGGCGACCAGGGACTGGAAGCGAAACGCTGGCAGCGCCTGTACCGCATCCGTGAGGGAAGCACCGGTGCAGATCGTATGCAGAAGAAACCGGCGAAGCGATGAAAAGCTCCGGGAACGAAGCAACCTGATGTTTAAGGGGGGAAGAGACGGAAAAGCTGCTATTGGAATAAATGTCCGGACTAAAAAGTGAAGACGCCACTCTGCTTTTAGACAGAATGGCGTCTTGGCACATGTCCCTGATTTTCTACTCTATATTGCCTTTGTGAAGGATTTTATGCGTCTGAAAGTTTGGAGCCAGTGTTATTTTGCCTCGGAACCGGCCGCAGAGACGGTAGGATCGATCATGGCAAAATTCGGATAGGCGCCAACTCCATGTTCCGAGAGATCGAGGCCGCGTTTTTCGTATTCCACTGAGACACGAACGCCCATGATTGCCTTTATGGCTGCGAAAACACCGAGGGAGAAGAGGAATGTGGTCCCGAAAATGGCCAGTATTCCCAGAAGCTGTACGCCTATGGTTGCAGCCGGTGAGAAGATGGCCACGGCAAGGGTACCCCAGATGCCGCAAACACCGTGAACGGAAATGGCGCCAACGGGATCGTCGATTTTAAATGCATCGAACATGAGAATCGCTCCCACTACGATGGCACCAGCGATACCGCCCACCAGGGCCGCCGACAGCGGTGAAATCACGTCAGCTCCGGCGGTTATGCCGACCAGTCCGGCCAGAATGCCGTTAAGTGCCATGGAAGCATCCAGCTTTTTCAGTGCAACACGAGCGGTGAGCATGGCGGCAAGGGCGCCGGCAGAAGCCGCGATGGCGGTTGTTACGAACACATAAGAGACGGCTGCCGGATCGGCACTGAGCACCGAGCCGCCGTTAAAGCCGAACCAGCCGAACCAGAGCAGGAAAACCCCAACGGTGGCCAGCGGAACACTGTGTCCGGGGATGGTGCTGACTTTGCCGTTGACATACTTGCCAAGACGGGGGCCGAGGATGATCACGCAGGCCAGTCCAGCAGCCCCGCCAACGCCATGCACGAGTGTGGAACCGGCAAAATCATAGAACCCGAGCTGGTCGAGCCAACCGCCACCCCAGACCCAGCTGCCGGTGACGGGATAGCAAAAGGCCAGGAGCAGTGCACCAAAGATCATGAACGCCGAAAGCTTTACGCGCCCGGTCACACAACCGGAAACAATGGTCGCTGCTGTAGCGGCAAACATGGCCTGAAAGATGAAATCACTGTAAATGGTCATCTGCTCCCCATATGCCGGTGTGAGCATGCCTACAGGATCCGCGGCATCAAATCCGATTCCCAATCCACCCAGGCCAAGAATTCCATTGAAATCACCCGGATACATGAGCTGAAAACCGATGACCCCATAGGTGAGGATCCCGGCAGTCAGGATAAAAACATTCTTGTAAATCACATTGATGGAGTTTTTGCCCTGCGTGAACCCGCTTTCGACCGTTGCAAATCCAAGATGCATGATGAAAACCATGGCGGCAGCAAGAAGAATCCAGAGATTGTCGATTACGAAAGCGGCATAGGCTTCGGATGAGCGAAACGCCTCCATGCTTTCATACGCCGTCTCCGCTGCGAATGACAAAGCCGGTATGCAAAGAAGCAGAAGAAGCGTCAAGCCTGGAAAACCGGCCCGAATCGGTAACATTCGTGATTTCATATATTTTTCTGTTTTTGTTAAAGTTTTGAAATGGTCACCCTTTCGATGACGGGGATAAATATTAAGCCAATTTTTTTTAAATGCAATAGTTTTTTAATTAAAAAATACATTTTAGCTTAATTATTTACTTATATAAATCAAAAAAGCGCTTTTTATTAGGGATAAAACTTTTGATGTCACAATGAATTATAGGAGAGTACGTTGCGTTTCCTTTGGTGAAACAGAAAGATACCATACCGGAAATCAGACGTGTGAAACACGCACAATGGCCTCCTTTTGATGCACAGGGGCAAGATTAAACCGGTCATAAAATGGCGTAAGGCCTTGGAAATCCAAAGATTTAAACAGATGAAAACTATTAGCATACTCAGTGCAACAGACCGGCCCGGGTCGGTCGCTCTCAAAGTCTCCAACTATATTAAACCGTTGTATGAAGCTCAGGGGGTTAAAGCCCATGTGGTGAGCCTGGAGGATTTTCCGCTGGACGAAGTCATGGGCGGGAAATACGGCAAGGAGTTGCCTCGGGTGGAGGAATTCCGCAAACAGGTCATTGATGCTGACGGAATAGTTATGGTAATACCGGAGTATAACGGTTCGTTTCCCGGTATTCTCAAGATTTTTGTGGATTATCTGCCTTTTCCTGATGCTTTCCACAAGAAGCCCATTGCCTTTATTGGCGAGGCGGCAGGGGCTTTCGGCGCACTGCGGGCCGTGGAACAGATGCAGATGGTGTGTGCCTACAGGAATGCCCACACCTATGCGGAGCGAGTTTTCCTGCAGCGGGTGAACAAGCTTTTTGATGAAGAGGAAGGCATCACGGACGAAATGGTAGCCAAGCTGCTTCAGAGTCAGATAGAGGGCTTCGTCCAGTTCCTCTCCCAGGTGGAGGAGATGCAGTCTACCTGACAGGTCAAAGGTCCGGGCGGTGCATTGGACCACAACCCGGGCGCATCTTCCACCATGTCAGAGAATACTCCGGGATCAGGATATCTTGAGCATATAACCCACACCGTGCATCGTGACCAGGTATCGCGGGTCATCAGGGCGCATTTCCACCTTGGTTCGGAGTTTGGATATGTGCACATCTACGGTACGGGTACTGGTGTTGGATGTGTATTCGTAGCGCCACACGTTTTCCAGCAGCGCTCTTCTTGTCACAGGTTCATTCGGGAAGTTGGACAGGAAGCGGATTACCTCCACTTCGCGGGTAGTGAGCTCCACGTCCCCATCGGGCCTGCGAACGACACTCTCATTGAGATCAAGCGTGACATCCCCCAGTCTGATTATTTCGTTTTTCCCGGCATAGTTGTCGCTTCGGCGAAGCCGTGCGTGGATCCGTGCGAGCAGTTCCTTCACACCGAACGGTTTGGTGATGTAGTCATCGGCCCCAATATTCAGGCCGGTCACTTTGTCGATTTCCTGGTCCCTTGCGGTAAGGATGATAATCGGGAACATGAGTTTCTTTTCACGGATTTTTTTGCAGACATCAAAACCGCTGATGCCTGGTAACATGACATCCAGGATCATCAGATCGGGAGGCGATTCCTCTGCGATTTTCAGTGCATCTTTTCCGTTCTCCGCAATAAGTGTATCGTAACCCTCATTTTCAAGTGTGTCCTTCAGAGTAAAAATGAGGCTGGGCTCGTCTTCGACGATGAGAATGGTCTGCTTGTTAGGAGGCATGCTCGAATTCCTGTTCTTTGGGATGTTGGTGGATGGGGTTGGATGTGGATGTGCCGTCTTGCGGCTGATGGGAGTCNGACACGGGGAATTGGATNGCGAACGCGGATCCCTTGCCGGGGGTGCTGGTGACATTGATGATGCCGCCGTTACGCGTGGTGAGGTCTTTGACAATGGAGAGGCCAAGTCCATGTCCCTTTGTCTGTGCCGTCAGGGCATCTTCTACCCTGAAAAACTTGTCGAAGATGTACTGCTGAAATTCTTTCGGTATCCCAACACCCTTGTCTTTTACGATCAGCGATACCATATCGCTGCTGTTTTTTGTCCGGATTTCTATGAATTTACGGTCGGGGCTGTATTTTACGGCATTGTCGATGAGATTGTCCAGGATGGATTCGAGGTCTGACTGGTCCACCTTGATTGCAGGCGTGTTTTCAGCGATATCCAGATACAGGTTCACATCATGTGACTCAAGGTAGCTTTTCTTTTTCTTGAGATAGGCTCTCAGAAAATCGGGCACATGGGTCGGGGTTTTGCGGAGGTGTACATTTTTGGTGTTGGATCTGGCAACATCCAGAAGCCGGTCGATCATGGTCCGGAGCCGGAGTGACTCGTTGAAGATATGAGTTCCGTAAGATTTAAGCCGGGCGGGGTCGGTCACCCTGCCGTCCAGAAGGTTTTCTCCCGCCGCGGAGATCACAGCCAGCGGTGTCTTCAGTTCGTGGGTTACGTTGGCAAGGAAAAGTGCTTGTCTTTGAGCCAGGGCGCGTTCGCGCTGCGCCGTGAAAAACATGAAGACAAACGCACCAATAAGCAGTACCATGGCACCGGCAAGGGCTAACAGATTGCGGGTGAGTGATGCTCTGGATGCGGCAATATCGGGGTTGACCGTGAAGGCGGCTTTCAGGTTCCAGTTGTTTAGCAGATCAGGGAAGTTCTGAATGAAATCAACGTTCTGGTAACTGTAGGCCACTTCAGGGGCAGTGGTGGAGAGCACCTCGTTCTTGGTCCAGTCATGCAGCCAGACAATGATACCTGTCTCCTCGCCGGTCCCGAAAGTTTCTGCAAGTTTTGGCCCCATGTAGGAATTGACGAGGAAATCCTGGTCGATGACTAACAGGAGGTAGGCCACCACTTCCCTGCTGGTGGAGTTGATCAATGCCACAGTCATGCTGTTGTGGGTGTCAAAGATGACGCGCGTGTTCCATCGGTAGTCCTGTACAAGGGCATTCATCCGGGTACGGGTGATGCCAAGACCGTCACTGACCAGCTGGTCGTAATCCGATGTAATGGCAAACAGCCCGCTTTCAGGCTGATAGTGCCAGATGGGGTCACCGTAGTGTTCACAGGGGCTGCAATCTGGTGTGGTGAGATAGATATCAGAGAACAGGCTGTCCCGGCTTGCTTCCTGAATGATTGCCATCAGCTCTGGAGGCACATTGGATGGAGAGCTCAGTGAAGCCTTCAACTCTTCCATATCAAGTTGCCATAATGTGCGGACCGGATAGCGGAAACGGCTACGAACCTGATTGGTGTACTCCATAAGCTGCCGTTTCTGCTTTTCTACCGAACTTTGCACTTTATTATCATGAAGTGCATAAAGAGAGTAAACATTCATCACCGTAAGGCCGATAACAGTAGCAAGGCCCAGTGCGAGAAATACCCATCGTACGTGTCTGTAGTATTTCATCTGTTTAAATCAATTATGATTCATATGGACAGAATGAACTCACATGACAGGATTCAATCATGCCCCTGTGTGTCAACAAGAGGCTGCCATGTTCGTTTCATGTGTTTAAAACTTTGGATTCAAGCGGACACATGGAGCATTCATGGAAGTAATCATGCGCCTGTGTGTCCGAAATAACGGCCATGAATGATTCATTTATAAACCTTTATTGAATTGTAACGCATGTAATAACGATCTAANAGCACCAGACGGTATCCCGTATCAGTGATTTCTGTACTCAGACATCCGGCAATCAGTCAGNTTATCGACTCAAGTAATGTATTAACAAAGAATATTACCTGAATACGCGCCGGGCCGAAACGGAAATCATAAACGGTAATGATTTTTTAAAAATTTAGCATATTTGTTTATTATATGAAAACAAAGACGGTTTATTACTCGGTATTATGACACGTTCCCAATTGTCAGTCTTATGGGTTATAGTCCTTTTTGCGTTTGCAGCTTGTGATACAAATAACCTTGAGCGGGGTTCTGATGCTCAAGATGAGCTTGCCGTAGCGTTGAGGGCTATGAACAAACAGGCTCGCGAAGCGTTGCAGAAAAACGATTATGCAAAAGCGGATTCTCTGACAGCTCTCGTGATGGAAGAGGCAAGTAATGTCGGGAACTACGAGGCACTGATTGATGCCAGTCTATATCGGGTGTCTTCCTATCAGGACCGCAGGCGAATTCGGGAGGGAGAAAAAAAGCTGCAGGCTACAATGGATCTGATTGAAGAGCACGGCAGCCCTCAACAAAAAGTCCAGGCACTTATCCGACAATCGAATTTCAGCTTCATGGACGGTCGCCCGGATGAAGGCATTTATTTGCTTGAAAAAGCAAATGAACTGATAGCGCAAGTGGAAGATGCCCGAACTATTGGCTCGTTGTACGCATCCCGTGCCAGAGCCATAAGCGAAACGAATCCCGTTGAGGCGATCCGGCTCTATTATGAAGCACTGGAGAAACTTGAAGAGTCCGGTGAACTGAGTAACAAGGCGGTGGTTCGCAATAACATCGGCCTTCTTTTGCATAATCAGGAAGATTACGATTTGGCATTGGAAGAGTACCGGAGGTCGCTTCGGATCAACCGGCAAATTGGCAACCGGTTGCAGTCAGCAACCAACTACAACAACATGGCCAATACGCTGAGCAGCCTCGGGATGAAAGAAGCCGCTGCCGATACCCTGCTCAAAGCCGTGATGATCAATCAACAAATGGGCATCAGCCCGTCTCTCATCCAAAATTATTTCAACCTTGCGCAGGTTTACATGGACACGGATCGGTTGTCTCTAGCCTATTCTTTTTTCGAGCAGGGATATGAGGAGAGCATGTCTATCAATTTCATGCCCGGCGTAATGTACCACAGTGCCGGGCTTGCTGATGTGCTATTCAAAAAAGAGCGTTATGATGAAGTGCCGCAATATATTGAGATATCAAGCAATCTCGCGGGACAGACAAACAATCTGAACGTGCTGGCAAGGACCTGGAATACGAAAGCGTTGCTTAATGAGCAACTGGGCAATTATCCGGAAGCTCTTGCCGCCATACGGGAAGAGCGAAAGTATGTTGACCAGATAGACAGTATAAGACGGCATACTGAATTTGAAGAAGTACGCAGTCGGCTTGAACTGGAGTTGAAAACGACAGAGAACGAATTGCTCAGGCAGCAGCTTTCCTATCGGGAGCGTCTGGGAAGGAACCAGCAACTCATACTATTCTCACTTTTTCTTGGGGTTCTGATAACCGGAACACTGCTTGTGATTCTTTTCCGCAACAAAAATAAACTCGAAACAGCAAACCAGTTCCTGAAGCAGAAAAACGAGGTGATCACGGCAAAGAACACTCAGCTCAGTGACCTGAACGCAGAACTCAAGCATCTCAATGACGAGAAAACCCGGCTTGTCGGCATGATCATCCATGATTTGCGAAATCCGCTGTTTGCGGTGATCGGCTTTCTGGAGCTGATTGATGAATCCCTGAGAGATGAGTCGGAAAAAGAACACCTTGCCCTGGCCATGAACTCGGCAAACCGGCTTAATCAGCTGATCAGCAGCCTGCTCGAGGTCCACTCACTTGAAAAAGAGACCAAGGAGCTGAAGCTGGAATACATGTCAGTAAGTGAGGTCCTGGAACATGCTCTCGTCAATTTCAAGGAGATTGCCAGAAAGAAGAATATCCACATTGAGAAGGATATTTCTGACATAAGTGCCTACTCGGAACCGGCCTATCTGAGCCGCATCGCAGATAACATCATATCCAATGCAATAAAATACTCGCCGCGACATTCCCGGGTTCGTGTTGAAGTGCTGGGTAAAAAAGAGACCTGGGAGTTTTCTGTACAGGACGAAGGGCCGGGCTTTTCCAAGGAAGATCAGCAGAATTTGTACCAGATGTTCGGCAAGCTGTCCGCCAAGCCAACCGGGGGAGAGGAGTCCACGGGCCTTGGCCTTTACACGGTAAAAATGCTTGTTGGACGACTCGGTGGACGTATTCATCTTGAGAGTAAAATCGGTAAGGGCAGCCGTTTCATCTGCGAGTTCCCGGTCAAGCCCGACCCGGATGCCGGACCCGGAATTCTGCGGCAGAAGAATGGCATGGAGGAGCCGAGCCTGCAACCGGAGAGCATGGCGTAATACTGACCATGACTATTGCTGCACAGCAATATCCTTCAGAAGAACCTCTGCAGCATAGCGGCGCAGCAATATCCTTCAGGAGAACCTCTGCAGCATAGCGGCGCAGCAATATCCTTTAGAAGAACCTCTGCAGCATAGCGGCGTAGCAATATCCTTCAGGAGAACCTCTTGCCTTGCACTTTTCCTTGCACTTGCAGACTTGCAGATGGCGTCTTTAGCTTGGTGCGATTTGTTGCCTGCAACAATCAGTCCATGCTGTACTTGAGCACTCCGTCGATGAAGACGTGAGTTGGACGAGAGGTGTATTCGAACGGGTCCCCGTTGAAGATGACCAGGTCGGCGTCCTTGCCGCTGCGCAGCGATCCGAGCCGGTCATCCATGCCGAAAAGTGCTGCCGGACCTGCAGTCAGGGCGTTAAGCGCAGCAATCCTGTCCAGGCCGTATCCCACAGCCACGGCCGCCTCGAACAGAACAACACGGGTTTTGGGCACGTAGCCTTCGTATCCGCTCTGGAAAACAAACGGAATGCCCGCTTCGTGCAGTTTACGGGCCGTGTCAAACGCCGCATTTTCCGTCTCGCCGCGGAGCCGAACCATGGAAGGATGGAGGATAACGGTCACGCCGGCCTCCCTGATCTCATCCAGTAGCAGGTACGCCTCCGAGGCGCCGTCCAGCAGCATCGGGAACCCGAACTCGCGCTGCAGCCGCAGGGCGGTCATGATGTCGTGTGTTTTGTGCGCCGTGACAAGAGCGAAAATGCGGCCTTCCAGCATATCGGCCAGGGCATCCAGTCTCAAGTCGCGGTCGGGACGGCCGTCGGCATCCGCATGACGTCGTTTTTCGGCATATTCAGCGGCCCGCAACAGCTCCTGCCGCAGCATGGCAATGCCTTTGGACCGGGTACCGGGCGTGTCAAACTGGCCGCGGACCCCGGGTCCCAGNGTAATGGCCAGGGCCGTGGTCGAATCCAGCAGGGCCTCATCCACCGTTCCACCGGCGGTTTTGACGATCATGGTCTGTCCGCTCACTATGGCCCCGGGCGAATGTCCGGTGTGCACCGTGGTGATGCCGTTCCGGCGAAGGAAACCGACCAGTTCCTCACGGGCGTTATATGCGTCAATGGCGCGCAGATCGGGCTGCAGGGCGTGCGAACGCTCCAGCTGGTCCTGATCGTGCTCCTGGTTGAAATACCCGGCAAGGCCGACCACGGTCCGGGCGTCAAAAAGTCCGGGCGTGACAACAACCCCTTTATGGTGCTCGTAGCCATCGGGGATAGTGACTTCCGAAGCCGGGCCCACACGCTCGATTTTGCCGTCACGGATGAGCACCACGCCGTTCAGAACGGGATCACCCTCCATCGTGTAGACGGTATCGGCGGTTACGGCAATCTGGGAGGATGCGGTTGGCGGCAGGAACAGCAGCGTGGCGATGAGCGCCAGCAAGGCGGCAGGTCGTCTCAGGGTTCGAAAAGTACGGGTGATGGGAAGCATTTTGTTCAATATGATCTGTTAAAAGGGACGTACTCCTTTGTTATGTTAGTGCTTTGCAATGTTAGTGGTCGTGATAGTGTCCGTGACCGCTGCTGCGGATCACCTGGTATCCTCCGGTGGCGTATTTCCGGTCATCGGGATCCTCGATATCCCACACTTTCCGCCCTTCGATCCAGGTCTGTTCCACCCGGGTGTAGACGCTGAACGGATCGCCGGAGAGGATGATGAAGTCAGCGTCCTTGCCGGGCTCCAGCGAGCCGACCCGGTCTTCGATATCCATCATACGGGCATTGGCTATGGTGACCGACTCCAGCGCTTTCTGCCGGCTGAGGCCTTCCCTGATGCCGAAAGCGGGCGAGCGGAGGAATAGCCGGGAATCGGTGATGGGATCGTCGGTGTGGAAGCCCAGGTCAACGCCGGCCTTCTCAAGGATAGGCGCCGCCTTGGGCAGCAGGTTGATCGCCT
>SL_3KL_010_SEDDRAFT_10003172_pt1 | contig 14987 bp, 10 predicted proteins | sample SodLakKL_010_SED_2_FD_10381 | JGI IMG/M metagenome (IMG submission 10381)
CTATCGCTTCGCCAGTGGGCTGGGGGTGAAGCCGGTACTCTGTGGCAATATCAAGGGGCTGCATGACCCCTACCGCAATCCGGAGACCCAGCGTGCCTTTGCGGAGCGTTGGGGGCAGAAGCCGGCCATGGTAGCGTCGTTTGCAGATGGAACAAAGATCTCTTTCGAGCAAGCGATTGTCGCCAACGGCACGGGCATGCAGGTGGCGCGACGCGGTATGCTGGGGCCAGATTTTTCCAACGGCGATCCCGGCTCCCCGCTGGTACCCATTGAAGAGACCATGGCCTGGTTTGAGCCTTATCTGGATACAGCCGGCCCAGGCTTGGTGGACTACGTAGTGGGCGCGAGACCCGGGCCCGGTGTCTTTGTCATCGGTAGCATGGACGATCCGCGTAAGCAACACTATCTGGAGCTTTATAAGCTTGGTAAGGGACCGTACTACTGTTTTTATACTCCCTACCACCTATGCCATTTTGAAGTGCCTACCTCAGTGGCCAGAGCCTGTCTGTTTGATGACCCGGTCCTGACCCCTCGGGGCGCACCCATGGTGGGAGTGGTAGCCATGGCCAAGAAGAATCTGATAGAAGGCGATCGTATCAAGGAATTTGGTGGCTTCGAGGTTTATGGGGTTGCCGACAACATGGAAACCATCCGCGCGGAACATCTTCTTCCTGTCGGCATGGCAATCGACTGCGTTATAAGAAGAAATGTGAGCAAAGACACCCCACTGACCTGGGATGACGTACAGATGCCGGAAGGCAGGATAGTGAATCGTCTCTATAGCGAACAGGAACGGCTTTTTTCTGGAAAACCGAACGTATAAAGGAATCTGTCATGAAATTTATCAGAACCGATCTCAAGGATGTGTGCTTGATTGAGCTTGAGCGTCGCGGAGACGATAGGGGTTTTTTTGCAAGGAGCATGTGCCGGGAAGAGTTTACAGAAATGGGGCTGGAGAGTAATTTTGTACAACAGAATACCTCTTTTTCTGCACAGCGTGGGACCTTGAGAGGGATGCACTTCCAGAAGGTACCCTTTGGAGAGGACAAGTTGGTTCGATGTATCAGCGGTGCCATTGTCGATGTGATCGTTGACATACGCAAGGATTCTCCCACTTACTTGCAGCATCAAATGTTTGAGCTAACCAGTCGCAACAGACTTCAACTATATGTTCCGAAAGGATTTGCGCATTCCTTCATGACCCTTGAAGATAATACAGAGGTAAACTACCTGGTTACGGCCCCCTATACACCGTCATCTGAAGATGGCCTAAGATACAATGATGAAAGGCTTGGTATAGAGTGGCCTTTGTCGGTTACGGTAATATCGGAGAAGGATGACAGTTGGCCATTGTTGAAAGATCGCCAGAAGTCACTTTACTGAGGCAGTGTAGACAATGGATAGTTGATACTACAAGCCATGTTGACACTGTTGATGAGTAACGGTTCTCTACGCGCAGGATGGTGGTAACGATGACCAAGGTGATAGCAGTTGTTCTGACATATAATAGGCGTGACCTTCTCAAGCGCTGCCTTCATGCTATCCAGCAGCAAACCAGGCCCTGCGATGAAATATTTGTCATCAACAATGCCAGCACCGATGATACTCTCGAAACATTGGAGAATGTTGAGTGCCGTGGTATCAGGATTTATTCGCTGAAAAGTAACGTGGGGGCTGCTGGGGGCTTTCATATAGGGTTTCGTATGGCCTATGAAAATGGAGCTGACCACGTATGGATGATGGATGATGATGTCATACCCGAACCGACTTCACTGCAAGCGCTGCTTGAGGCCAATGACCTCCTTGAACACCAAGGATTAAAAAAAAGCTACCTGTTGTCGACAGCATTTACAGAATCTGGTGAAGTCACGAATACACCGATGGTGTGCGATGGGAGAAACAAGGCTGGATACGTGCAGTGGCCGAAGCTGCTACAACATGGGCTGGTCCCAGTTGGAAGCGGCACATTTGTTTCCATTCTGGTACCCCGTCAAACACTGGAAACTTATGGCCTGCCCATAGCCGAGATGTTCATCTGGGGTGAAGATGCAGAGTTTACCTTGAGAATCACTCGAGAATATCCTGGCTATCTTGTCGGGAGTAGCAAGGTTGCGCATATTCGATACGGTGCGGCGAAACTCAATATTATCGAGGAAGAAAATAAAGCCAGAATTTCATACTATAAAAACTATGTCAGGAATAACGTTTTCCTGGCGAGAAAGTACAAGGGAAGGAGTCGCGTGCTCTCTGTTGTTGCAAGGAACTCTTTTCTTTGTTGTCGCCTGCTGATGAAGGGGCATTATTATAAGTCTTTTGTCGTCATGTCCGGGTTGATGCAAAGCGTGTGGTTTAGACCTTCTGCCAAGCCCGTAGATGGTGACTATGACTATTCATGCATATCCTTTTCAATATCAGGGGGGGGGAGCCAAAGCCGTATCAGCGACGAGGATTCGAATGATTGTCACCTATTTGATCAGCTGAACTATACTCGTCAATAGAGATTTCACTAAAAGAGTGGCAGTAATAAGAGCCTCTCTGAGGAGTGATGAATAGCTATGGCGATTAAAAACCTGGATGTATGCTGAGGTAATAGGGTGTCGGATTTCTCGGTGCCCGATTAGGTGGATAAATCCTTCATGTAAGCGACGCGTGTTGACATGTGGATTTGTGACTAAATTCACGCTATCGCCAATTATTAGACAGGCTCTCCTATGTTATCGAATGTCAAGCAATTATATTCACTGCTAACGACCGAGCAACGTAAGAGATTAATGCTCTTGCAGCTTCTTGTTGTGATGATGGCTTTTGCAGAACTAGCCAGTATTGCGGCAATCGGCCCTTTTATGGCAGTTGTGGGTGATATGAGCCGACTGAAAGGAGAAGGCCTCCTGGCGAGCGCCTATGCGTTCAGTGGTGCCAAAGACCCCACCACCTTCCTTTTCTGGTTAGGGCTTAGTGTGCTCGGTGTACTCAGTATGGCTACTGCAGTATCAATTTTTACAACTTGGAGGCTGTCACTGTATTCTCAGCAAGTAGGTGCGGAGCTGAGCACACGCTTATTCAAGCATTATATGCACCAACACTGGTTGTATCACGCGAGTGGTAGTAGTAGTCAGTTGACAAATAAAATAGCACAAGAGTGTCGAAGAATTACAGATCATGTGTTGACTCCTTTGATGCAGATAAATTCTAAAATAGTTGTTGCGTTATTTATTGTTGTCGCCATTTTCTTGTTTAATCCTTGGGTGGCTCTCAGTGGTCTGTCCGTATTCGGGTTTGTGTACTGGGCGTTATACCGGACAGTACGACGCAAGTTGATGAGTAACGGAAATGTTGTTAGTAACACAAACAGCCAACGTTTCAAGTTGATGAATGAGGGATTCGGGGGAATTAAAGATACTTTGCTGCTGGGACGACAAGGTGATTTCAATCGTCGGTTTGAAAAAACCAGCCGTCGACTCGGCCGTGCCCAAGGTGTTAGTAAGGCGCTGAGTCAAGCACCTCGCTACCTGATGGAACTAGTCGCTTTCGGTGCGGTGATATCTCTGGTTATGTATCTTCTTGTTGCTCATAAGGGTAATCTCGGTACGATATTGCCAATTCTTTCTGTATATGCCTTGGCTGGTTTCAAGCTGTTACCAGCCTTTCAGCAGATCTATAGTGGGATGGCAACCGTACGCGGGAATATTGCTGCATTCCATAGTCTTAAGGAAGATTTGGAAGCTAGCCAGATTCGATCAAAATCAGATAACAGTCAGTCTATAGAAGATGAAAAGCAGGATCAGGGTAAGTGGTCGCCACAGCAATCAATTCGTATTGACAACGTAACATTCCGATACCCTGGTAAAGAAGAACCAGCTCTCAATGAGTTGAATATGATGATCCCTGTTAACGGAATTATTGGATTGGTCGGTGCTTCTGGCTCTGGAAAGAGTACCGCTATCGACATTCTACTTGGTCTTATCGACCCTGAGCAGGGTAGTCTCAAACTTGACGGCGAGCCGTTGACACCCAGTCGGCGTAGGTCCTGGCAGAATAGTGTAGGATTTGTGGCTCAGAGTATCTTCCTGGCTGATGCCAGTATCAGGGAAAATATCGCGTTTGGGCTACCGCCCGAGCAAATCGATGATGAAAAGGTACAACGTGCGGCGAAGATGGCTCATTTAGATGAACTGGTGGAACGACTTCCAGAAGGGTTGTCGACTCGGGTCGGCGAGCGCGGCATACAACTCTCAGGCGGTCAGCGGCAGCGTATCGGTATCGCTCGTGCCCTCTATGACGACGCGGAAATCCTGGTTCTTGATGAAGCAACCAGCGCTTTGGATGGAATAACGGAGCGTCTGGTCATGGATGCCATTCACGACTTTTCGGGTAATAAAACAATTATTATGATCGCTCACCGCCTGGCGACGGTAAAACCTTGTGATTGTATTTATCTGATGGAGGCGGGCAAGGTGATTGATAGTGGCACTTATGACGAACTTGTTAAACGCAATGAGACCTTTCAGAAAATGGCGGAGCATGCCTGACGCGCTGGTGATGGATAACCCAGGGTACAGGACTATTGCGTGAACCGATTCAGCTAGGAGAATACTATGTCCCTAGGGTCAATAGCAGATGATAATAACATGCTGATCACTGCAACGGCAGGCAGCCCAACAGGAATGTCCCGTTTTGAAGGCCGAGTACCATCGAGTACTCTAAAACGAAAAGATGCTTGCGTGACTACCAGTCAGATGGGTATGAAGCCCAGTGGGGATCCCGTTACTGATCAGGACCAGTTGCAGAGATTTCTGGACAATATTGCGACTGATGGTATCGAAGGCCTTGTTGAAGAGGGGCACTGGCTGGCGTACAAGAAACTTGATCTGCATGATGGAATACGATTGAGCGGTCAGGGGATGGAAAGGACAATCATCGAGGCCCGGACCGAGGATTGGCGTCAGGATAACTATGTGCTGATGCATCTCGATGTCGATAGGAGTCTTCACCATCATGGCGTCTTTCTCAAGGATTTTTGTCTGATTGGTGCTGATAAGCAGGCTACACATAACGGTCCCTTGATTCGGCTGGAAGGGATGACAGACTTCCTTCTGGAACGGGTTCTTGTTGTAGATGCCTCCAGTTATGGCTTCTACATAACCGGCTATGGAGTCGGGAATTTCACCAATGATATCCATAGCGACTTCTGGAACTCGACACACCGTGGCATCATTCGTCAATGTCGCGCCCTGCGCGGGTTTATAGGGATCGGTTGTGAAGGTGGCGCTCAGAACGTACTGATAATGGGAAACCATACCGATGGCCAAGCACTGCATGGCTTCCGACTTGCCTCTGCCTATGACACGCAACTGATTGCGAACAGTGCCGTCAATACCCGCAATGCCTATTGGATAGATCGGCACAGGGGCGTTCATGTATTATACAATAGGGCAGAAAATGTAGAGCAAGGTTGCGCTTATGGTGGGTTTCATCAGTCGAAGGATGGTGAGATTTCCAAGGGTCTATGGATAATGGGTAATCAGTTCAAGACGACAGAAACAGGCATCACCGATGCATATCAAGGAAGTTCTGACAAGTTTACACGTATGGTGAAGATAAAAGACAACTACTTGCAAGGGGGAGGCATTCGTCTACTGTGGTCTCGGCAAGTTGATATTCAATCAAACGATGGAGACGGTAATAACGCTATTGTTACATCGCACCAGGTGTCGGGTATGATCGGTAACAATTTTATGCAGCTGATGAATAAAGCAGAGGGTGTCGATGACATCGGGCGAAACAAAGCGCCACCATCTTAGTAAAGTGGCTCCCTCACTTTTCGTTCATGGTTCGTCGCCTCGGGCCAGAAGTGGTCACATGCCGGGTCATCTCAGGTCTGTGAATCCAGGGGAGTATTGTGGGCCGGAGTTCACTTTAAGTATTAGTTCTCTCATTCTTTACCCCCCACATGTATGAGCCTCGCGTCACTGATGGTGGCGGTTGGTAGTGTCAATCATTCAAAGCCGACCCTTGCGTGACTTATTATTTTTAAAAAACAAGGCTTTACATTTCCCCTGCTGCACAGCCCCCTATCAAGCATGCTGAGCCCTGTAATCAGTACTGGATTAGGAAATTCCTACTCTCGTGGGTTCGTATTATTTGTAATGTTGTGTAATGATGATTGTACTCCTGTAACGCACAAGGGCTGACGGACATAGGCTTGGTACTCGCGGGTCAAGTCGTCCAGCGGACAGGACTGGGTAAGACGAATCAGTCCGGCTCCGGGCAGGTGAAGGAGCAGGGTCGGTTATCAGGAGAGATAGTAGGTGATGGTCGTACCTATCACAAACACTCGGAATGCCGCACGAGCAAGGGGAAAGGCCATGAAGAAGTTAGCACGTGGTACCTGTTTCGCTGTCGCACTATTGCCCATAGGCCTAATGGGTGGGTGCGCTCTGTCGCCAGGAGGCCATATTGATTACAAGGCACAGGAAGTGTCGTTGGAGAATCAGGTCGATATTGTTCCCATTACGCCAAGCCTTGTATCCACGTATCGTCTNGAAAATGATACTAGCACGGCTCGAAGCATGACACCGGAGATGGCGCGGGAGGTTGAGACCTATCAGTATCGAGTGGGCCCCGGTGATGTGCTTAATATCATCGTCTATGACCATCCTGAGCTCACCATCCCGGCCGGTGGCGAGCGCAGCGCCGAAGAGTCAGGCAATATCGTTCATGCTGATGGCACCATTTATTACCCTTATGTCGGTGATATTCAGGTGCAAGGAAGGACAGTAAATGAGATTCGCCAGATTCTTACCCGCCGCTTGGCAACCTATATCACTGACCCTCAAGTCGAGGTCAATGTAGCCGCCTTCCTTTCCAAGAAAATTTATGTCAGCGGTGCAGTTAATAACCCGGGAACACAACCTCTTACAAATATTCCTTTGACTGTCCTGGATGCGATCAGCTCAGCAGGCGGTGCAACGGACAATGCGAATTGGCACAATATTATTCTAACTCGCGAGGGGCAGGAGAGAAGCTTCTCACTCTACGAGATGCTGAAGAAGGGCGACTTGACGCAGAATTTGTTGATGCAACCTGGGGATATGCTTCATGTCGCTTCTGCAGATAATCAGAATATATCTGTGATGGGGCAAGTGAGAAATCCAGGAAATATCACGACCGGACGTGAGCGCCTAAGCCTCACCGATGCCTTGGGGCGTGCGGGTGGCGTAGTCGAGGCTCGAGCCGAGCCTTCTGGCATTTTCGTTATTCGGGGTAATCCGTCGGGTAGCGAAAAAATGGCAACGGTTTTCCAGCTGGATATTTCTAATGCGGTGGCGTTCAACATGGGTTCTTATTTCCCCCTTCAGCCGCATGACGTGGTCTACGTAACGTCTGCACCGTTGGCACGCTGGAACACTGTCATCAGTCTGCTGCTTCCGTCGATCACTCTTCCCGGTACAGTGGCTTCCACATCAAGTGATATTGGCGACTTGTAAGGGCGGGGATCTTGCATCACGGCGGCCTCATGCTCTCATGGTTTGATATTACAATGAGGTCGTCATCTCTCCCCAATCCTGCATATTAAATCGACTTGCACTAGCACCCATCCATGGATGAGAGACTATGAATAGCCTTACTGCCAATACACCCATGGTGCAGCCCAGCAACAACCCTGCACCGGCTGTCAGCATGCCTCATGGTGGAGAGAATATCGACCTTGGTCGTACCATCGGGATGTTGATGGATAATAAATGGAAGATCATGCTAACTACCTTTCTTTTCGGGTTAGCTGGTTTGATATACTCCCTGTTGGCTACTCCTATATACCAGGGAGATTCGCTGGTGCAAGTGGAGAAAACTGGGCCCAGGACTGGAGCCGATCAAATAGCCTCCATGCTATTACAGGAAGAGCCAGTCACCGGGGCTCAGATGGAGATTTTGCGATCGAGGTTTATCGTCGGGCAGGCTGCTAATCGTCAAAATCTTGATATCAGTGTATCTCCGGTTACTTTTCCTGTTATTGGCAACGCTATTATTAGATACGACATTCCGCGTCCTGAGTTTGCCCAAGGCAGGCCCGAGATTTGGGGTGCTGAAAGGCTTAGCGTTGAATCGCTGAGCGTCGATCCCGAGCTGGTCAATCAGGAGCTTACGCTTGAAGTAACAGGAGAAAATAGTTACCGCATTTTTAACGTCGAGGGAGAAGAGTTGATGACTGGGCTTGCCGGACAGCGGTCTGAGGCGGCCGACCCCTGGTTAGAAATTCGTGTCAGTGAGCTCCAGGCTCCTACCGGTGCACAGTTCACGTTAGTCAAGCGTAGTCAGCAGTCAACTATTGATTATTTGCGTAATCGCTTTTCTGTCTCTCAGAAAGGAGATCGCGACACTGGCATTCTGGAGCTTATATTGTCGGGTCCTGACCGTAGGGAGGTAGAATCTTCCCTGAATGCCATAACAGAAGTGTATCTCGCTCAGAACATTGCGAGGCAAGCGGCTGAAGCAGAAAATAGCCTGCAATTCCTTGATGAGCAACTCCCACGAGTTCGCGAACAACTGGTCGAGGCTGAGAACCGTCTTAACAACTATCGCATGGAACAGGAGAGTGTTGACCTGACCGAAGAAACACGCAACGTACTGACCAGCATGGTTGATATTGAAAGTCGCTTGAATGACCTCGAAATGCAGGAAAGCGAATTGTCGCGTCGCTTTACTCCAAACCATCCCATGTATGCATCTCTGTTGGACCAGAGGGCGCAGTTGGAGCGTGAACGTGCCAATCTGGAACAGCGCACCAGCAACCTTCCTGAAACACAGCAACAGATCTTGCGTATGACTCGGGATGTTGACGTTACTCAGCAAATCTATGTCCAGTTACTGAATCGCATGCAAGAACTCAATATCGCCAAGGCTGCAACAGTTGGAAATGTGAGGGTCATTGATTTTGCTGTGACTCGGTCAAGTCCGATCAAACCAAAGTCGGCACTTATTGTGCTTATTTCACTGCTTGTAGGGGGCATGCTGGCCACTAGTATTATTCTCATCCGTGGTTTCCTGAACAAGGGTGTGGAAAATGCAGAGCAGTTAGAAGATATCGGTTTGCCTGTTTATGCTACTGTGCCGCGATCGAATGATCAGATGAAACTAGTCAAGCGTGTTAAGTATCGTAACAGCAAGGGGTCGCAGCATGCCATTGGCAGCTTTTTAGCCGAGCAGTATCCCACTGACATGGCGGTAGAAGCCATACGTGGACTTCGTACCAGCCTCCACTTTGCCATGATGGACGCTCGCAACAACTCCATCATGATCACGGGCCCTAGCCCTGGTATCGGCAAAAGCTTTGTGACCATCAACCTGGCATTCGTCTGCGCCCAGGCAGGGCAGAAAGTACTAATCATTGATGCTGATATGCGCAAGGGTAATCTTCACTTTGCCTTCCATGACAAGTCAGAGAATGGTCTTTCTGAGGTTCTTTCGGGCAAGTTGGCCGTTGAAGAAGCCATACGGAGTTCCGATGTCTCCGGCCTGCACTACATGACTCGCGGTGTAGCACCGCCCAACCCGTCTGAACTGCTGATGCGCCATAGTTTCAAGGAGATGATCGACCAGATCAGCCAGGATTATGATATGATTTTCATCGATACGCCGCCTATTCTTGCTGTTACAGATGCTTCTATCATCGGGAAAGTCGCTGGAACCTCTCTGATGGTGGCCCGCTTTGGCGTTAATCCGCCGCGCGAGGTCAGGATAGCGGCTCGCCGGCTTGACAGTACTGGGGTGAATGTTAAGGGTTGCATCCTTAACGCCATCGAGAAGACTGCCGCAATCAGTTACGGCTACGGCTACTACAGCTATTCGTATAAATGATTGGAGACCTCAGAGGTTGATGAAAGATTGTCAGCCTCTGAGTTTTCCATTCCCGGTTGATGTGGCTAAGCCATAGTCACTGGAAATACATAGGGGTGGATTGCCGTGAGATACACGACCAGAACTGCCGATGTTGATAGCTTTCGTGGGGGGCTTCGATATATACATGGAGTCACCTATACAAAAATTGTCATGTTGACGTTATTTTTTTACCTCTACCTGTTAAGTCCCTATTTTGACCTTCGGGTTATGGTTTTACACGGAGGTATGTTATCCATAGTGTTATTTTTGGCAGTGCATCCCATTCTTTCGGGTAGGGCAATTCTGCAGCTTCCACTTATGCTGCCATTAATAGTGCTGTGTCTGTTTTTTCTCTACAATCTCTCAGTTCTTATTTTTTATACTGAGGTTTTCAATACCGAGTTTTCTAACTATGTTATTCAGGTTGCCATATATATATTTGTCGGTTATGTTCTTGCCCTTTCATTTATGCAGAACTCCCTTGACATGGATCAGGCATTAACGCTTTGTTTTAAGCTTATTGTTTTTATTGTCTTCATTAACGCTGTTATCATTATTTTAGAATATCATTTTCCCGCATTCCGAATTGCAGTAGAGTCTATGCTTTATCTCTCAGATACTGCCAATATTGATTATCTTACGCGCGAGTTCAGGTTGCGTGGGATTGCATCTGGTGGTGCGGCTAATCTTTCACTATTGCACGGCACGATATTGGTGCTTCTGCAGGCGTTGTACTTAAAAAACAAGATTGGCTTTATCTATTTCATCGTCGCTTCGGTTACCATATTCACATCAATGCTTTTCATTGGAAGAACTGGAATTGTAGTGGGAATTTTGGGTATCGCATTTTTCCACTTGATTAATATAGCCTTGTCAAGAGACAAGCTGTCAGTGAGGCGAATGATACTCTATGTTTCAGTTTCAGCAGTTGTTATTGTTATCCCGCCACTATTTGCTATGCTCTTTCCCGAAAATCTCCTTGCCTATTCCATTGCCTTCCTTTACCAGGGGGTAGAAGGTGTTCAGCAAGAGGGGACTACGGAGGCATTGGCAAGAATGATCAATATACCCAATGAGTGGCCAAAACTTCTGTTTGGTGTTGGGGCCCACTGGGGGGACTTCGATTTAAGAAGGTCGTATGATATTGGCTATTTGCGGATGTTTACCGCCTTGGGTATACCGCTAGCAGTCCTTTTCTATCTCTTCGTTGCTTATCTTGCCAAGCAGGTATTCTCCATTACACACTACAAGAGCTTCTGGTTTGTCTTTATGTTGATAATGTTTATTGCTGAGTACAAGGAGCCCTTTATTTTCAAGGGCTACTCTGCCCGAATGATGTGGATGATCATTGGCATGGGGTTGTGCTACAGATTTTCAGAAGCCTATTGGCGCTCGAAGCGGGGTAACCCTGCACCGGCCTCCTGAGAAATACGGAGAAAGGTGATCTTTGGCATTATAATAAGTTCGGGGAGATAGTCATGCAGCCACTTGTTACGGTCGTTATTCCTGTTTTTAACAAGGAGAAGTACGTTTCTCGTTCCATTAAGTCGGTTCTCGACCAGTCCTATTCGAATATCGAACTATTGATTGTGGACGACGCCGCAACTGATGGCAGCATGGAAAAAGTAGCTGAATTCGATGACATCAGAATCAAGGTGATTCGGCGGGATACCTCTGGCCCAGGTGGTTACGCTGCCAGAAACTTTGGCGTTAAACATGCATCAGGTGACTGGGTGTCTTTCCTTGATGCTGATGATGTATGGCTGCCGGATCACCTTGAACGTGCAGTTAAAATGACTCGTGACTTTCCTGATGTGCCAATTATTTCTGCAGGCCGAATTAATCAGTTTGGTGATAAACAGGTGGCAGAGCCCTTTACAGAAAAATTTATTGGTGGTGGTCCAAAGGTTCTTTATCTCTCGGACTATCTCAAGTTTGCCTGCAAAGGAATGCGTGCTATGCAAACCAATACATTACTGCTTCATAGAAAATCATTGTTCAGTCATGAGATTTTTCCCGAAGGTAGAACGAATCGCTCGGGGGACCTTTATGCATGGGTTCAGCTCCTGGCCAGGATGAAAGTAATGGTTTGGTCACCCCATATCGCAGCCATCTCCTACCGTGATGTAGTGGGTGTGTCTAGAACGTCAACTCCTTCGATACAGTTGTTCCGTGAGATGGTTGATGACCTGAGGCCCTATGTCAGCCGAGAGGATGAGAAGTGGATCAAGAACTTTGCCAACCAAATGATGCAATACGCCTGGCTGGAAAATAAAAAGAAACGTGTTCCAATTCCTATTTCTGTACTGCCGGGTTCCTTCTACTGGTCAAGTGATGTTCCTTTCTGTTTGAAATGGACCCTGCTTTCCACTGTCCCTTTTGGCTTTCTTGAGTGGTTGCACCGCCGGTTTCTTGCGGAATAAACCGGCATTGGTTTCCCACTTTCTTGCTGACGGGAAGGCTGCCTCCTTGTTGCCTGTAAACCGTTTAAAGCATGTATCGATTTAACTTTGGGTAAGGAAAGCCAATGCATATTGTTCATGTCATCACAAGTCTATATCCGGGTGGGGCTCAGTCGGCTCTCGTCCGGCTTTGCATGAACGACGATGGTAATAAACATACGGTGATTACCATGATAGGAGGAGGGGATTTGGAGGATGATCTCAGAGAAAAGGGTATCAGCGTCGAAAGTCTAGGGTTCTCGCAGAAAGGTGGTCTTGCAAGTGGCATACTGACTCTCTGGAAGCTGTTGAGGGCACATCGTCCGGATCTGGTGCAAACATGGATGTATCATCCTGATCTTATCGGTGGCATATGTGCACGGCTTGCCGGTGTAAAACATGTGTGCTGGGGCATTCGCCACACCCGCCTGGAAAATGGGCAAAGCTCGCTCTCATCGATATTGTCGGCGAAACTCTGTGCGAAACTTTCGGGGCTGATTCCGACACGTATTGTGTGTTGTGCGCATGAAGCCTTGCGTATTCATGAACTGCTAGGTTATCGATCAGAAAAGATGACTGTAGTTCCTAATGGGTATGATCTATCGTCGTTCTATCCTTATTCCAAGGAAGAGCTTGTTCCTATATCGGGTCTTGCCTATATCAGTGATGATGTACCAGTACTTGGCATGGTCGGTCGTTACAATGCCCAGAAGGATCATCTTAATTTGTTGAAGGCGCTGGCTGAGTTGAAGGAGCGTAGCGTCGGCTTTGTTTGTCTCTTGGTGGGCGAGGGCCTTGACTCAAAGAATGAGAGTCTATCTTGTGCTATCTCGGATTTGGGGCTAGGTTCTCATGTTCAGTTACTTGGCCTGAGTTCGAATATTCCCGCCATCATGAATCGGTTGGATCTGCATGTTCTTTCTAGCTCCTTTGGCGAAGCCTTCCCCAATGTGGTAGCTGAGGCCATGGCCTGTGGTACGCCCTGTGTGGGTACAGATGTAGGTGATACAGCCCTTATCATTGGTTCTCATGGTTGGGTTGTTCCTCCCAGAGATCATGTGTTGTTGGCCGATGCCATGCAGTCTGCAATTAACGAGCATCAAAACTCACCTGCACTTTGGTCCATGCGCCAACGCTCTTCTGTCGATCATATCAGGACTAACTTTACAATTGACAAGATGGTCAGTTCATTCGATAGCATCTGGGCTGACTGCATTGCCGCCAAGGAATGATATGAAATTTCTCATTATTGCAGGTGAACCTAATTCACTGATCAGCTTTCGTGGCCACCTTATTTCTGACTTGATCCGACAGGGGCTAGAGGTCCATGCAGCGGCTCCAGACCTTTCCATGGACAGTGAGACTCGTAAGCAATTGGAACAGAAAGGAGCCAGCGTTCATGATATTTTTTTGAACCGTACAGGAATCAATCCTTTTCATGATTTGCGCACTTTGATGGGGCTGATCCGTCTGATGCGTATCATAAAGCCGGATTATGTCCTGGGATATACGATTAAGCCTGTTATCTTCGGGTCAATGGCTGCAGCATTGACGCGCTGCCCGAGTCGTTATGCGCTTATCTCTGGTCTCGGTTATTCATTTTCCAATGACTTTAAAAATTTCAGGCATCGCTTGGTTGGCAGGATTGCCACCATGCTGTATCGGCAATCACTGAGATCTGCCAGTAAGGTCTTCTTTCAGAATCCAGATGATCAAGCCCTGTTTCGTGAGCTGAGGATACTGAATGGCAAGACTCCATCGGTTGTTGTTAACGGTTCCGGTGTCGACATTGATCATTATATGCCGGGTGACTACCCCAGCAAGATAACTTTCCTATTAATTGCACGGTTGCTGATTGATAAAGGCGTTAGGGAATTCGCGGAAGCCGCATATCAGCTGAAGGCGGACTATCCGGAAGCCAACTTCCTGCTTGTCGGTGATCTGGACAGTAATCCTAACTCCATTACCCGGCAGGAACTCGATCGCTGGATAGATGATGGCATCATATCATACTTGGGTGAACAGGATGATGTCAGGCTGGCCTTCCAATCATCAAGTGTTTTTGTGCTTCCTACTTTTTATCGTGAAGGCATTCCGAGGACGATTCTGGAAGCCTTAGCCATGGGGCGTCCTGTTATAACTACCGATGCCCCAGGTTGCCGTGAAGCGGTGCTTGATGGTGATAACGGTTTTTTGGTTCCACCTAAAAATTCAGATGAGTTGGCTTCTGCCATGCGTGTATTTATTAATTCTCCGGAACTTGTTACTGTAATGGGAAAGCGGTCTCGCGAAGAAGCCTTGAAGAAATACGATGTCCGACTGGTCAATGCCATCATGCTTAAGGAGATGGGGGTATTATGATCAAGCGATTTTTTTGATATTATTGTCACCTCGTTGATGCTTTTGTTCTGCACTACACTTTTTCTTCTCGGTGGTCTATTGGTGCTATGGAAATTAGCGAAAATCCGCGTAAACCCTCGCCCATTCGGGCGGGGGTACAAGCGGGAGCCGCGCAGCGACTCTATTCGGGGGTCGCTTGCCCTTGCACATAGGTCTTGAGAATCTCGATCGTTGCCCCGCCCGCACTACAAGCAAAATACGACCGCGACCACAGGGCAGCGCTGTTGCTCAACCTCGGGATATGCGTGTTCAAGAAGCGCACCCGCCGGG
>SL_3KL_010_SEDDRAFT_10003173_pt1 | contig 14986 bp, 12 predicted proteins | sample SodLakKL_010_SED_2_FD_10381 | JGI IMG/M metagenome (IMG submission 10381)
AAGGCACAATCTGCAGAATATTTACTTCAACACCTCAAAATAAAAACCACCCCACATCAATAATAATGCATCGGATCATTCATAGTATTGACTCTTCTGAGATTCTGTATTCGATTTTAAATTGTTTTTAAAAATGCCACGATCTTTTTTTGAACGCGAAGCGAAATCTCCAGTCGTTGATATAGGCAGGAGATGCCTGCTTACGCGAAGGCATGACGAATTCAAGTTGTAAACCCTCACCACAATTCAGAAATTGAACCGAGGGGTTACCGGGAAAGAGCCATGGGACACCAGTAGTGGTTTATAGTTTCTTACCTTTCTGTTTTCCAATGTGCATTCGTCGGGTTCACAGGCAGGAGATGGCACAAGCGAGACGCTTGCGCCAGGTCGGTAAAGTATTCAGTGTCTATCCGTATTTCGGTGGCATTCTTCAGCCTCATTAAGTGTAAAGCTACTTTAACAACTTTGAATAATCAAATTCAGGTTATCGGATATATGTATTGAGTTCTGAATCTGTAAATCATACTCCATGTGCAATTTTGCTGGTTTCTCAATTCTCATCCTTTTTCTCCCCTTGCAGGCTGTTCTCTTCCATCCGTTTTTTTCGGCGGTCGATGTCTCGCTGGCTGCCCAGGTTATAGCGTAAGTATTCGGTCATAAAAGAAACCTGCTCAGCAATTCCGGATGCGTAATAGTGAAACCAGGTGGCCATCTTGCCATCTTTCAGATCTTCGCCGTAGCGCTCGGCGTATTGACGGTTGATCTGCCTGAAAGCAGGGGGTTTTAGCGAACGGAAAAAATTATAAAACCATAAACTCCGGTTTTCCTCTTTACTCCAGGAGTAAAAATAACCACGGCCGGTTCTGATTTTTTTCCGGTACAGTTGCTTTGCCGAACGCGCCTTTTTCCAGACAACTGCCGAGGGACAGTAACAGATGGAATATCCATTCTCTTTTACTTTTAGCGTAAATCGCACATCGCCGCCCGACCGCACCCCTTCCTCAAATAAACCAACTACATCAAACAGTTCTCTCTTTACAAACAGATTGGCGGTATAGGCAGCGGCCCGTTCTTCAATCGCTTTTTTCATATTGATGGAGCGCAGCGCATCTACCCGTTTTGCAGCTGTGGGTTTATCTTCAAAATCGAACGATACGGCACCTCCGGCCAGATCGCAGCCTGAATCCATCAGGCATTCAATCCCCTTCTGTAGCCACTTCTCCTCCGGACGGGAATTGGCGTCGATAAAGGCAATCACCTCACTCGATGCAGTTTCAATTCCCCGGTTGCGTGCCGAATAGGGGCTGTTTGGATAATCATTCTCTGTCAGTAAAATCACCTTCTCCAAAAAAGCATCGGGGAATGAAAAATTACGCTCCGAGCCATTATCAATACAGATGATCTCAATGTGATCAGCCGGGTACGTTTGCCGCAACAAAGCCTTCCAGAGATTCACCAATTCCTCTTGATTGTCCCTGTACGGAATAATCAGCGAAACACCGGGAAGATTGCGGTTGTTCGTATTGGCTGAATCTGTCATCCTCGGATCGGAAACATTTATGGAGTTTTCAATTTATGATTTCTGATAAACGGTCAGGTAAGCATTCGCCGTTTTTCGGGCAATGCTGTCCCACGACATGTCCCGTTCGGCAAATTCTCTGTTCTTTTTATCGTGCCCCGATCCCGCAAGCCTGAACCCCTCACGAATGGCTTCCGCGGCCGAATCCACAACAAAGGGATCAAAAACGGGGTTTCCGGTGGCTCTCAGGGTTTCGCCAATCACACCGTAATCAGGGCCGGCCACAACCTTGCCGAAAGTAAAAGCAAGAGCCACATTGCCGGAATTCAGCGTGTTAAAACGGGGTATGAATACCAGGTCTGCCGATTTCAGGTAGAGCTGAACCGCATCGGGGCCAATCTGTTTTTCAGCAGTCCTGATGCTGTCATTAAAAATGTTTGCATACAATTTTTTTCTCACTGAAAAATGCTGATGCTGTGATTTGTAAGGATACGGCAATGATCCGGCCATCATATAAACTGCATTCTCCACAGAGGCCTGTTTAAAGGCGTCAATCCCGAGGTTTAGTTCACGCTCATTTCGGATGGCACCAAAAGCCAGCAGCAGTTTCTGATCCGGTTTGATGTTCAGCCTTTTTCTGCAATCGGATCGATCAAGGTCATTGGCAAAATAGCTGTAGTCTCCGTGCGGAATGATGAATGACGGCTTGCCGGCCGTTTCTTCCGGATAGTTTTTTTCAAGGAGTGTTTTTGAACTTTCCCCCATGTGGATAAAACCGTCCATCAGGTTGTAGAGATCACGAAAATAGGCCTCAAACTTCCCCTTCTTATCTTTGTGCGGTTTTTCGTTATGGATGGTTATAACAAACGATGCCCCTCTGTTTTTACGGCTTTCAACGGCGCGGATCACCTTGTCAAAATGTTTCTGTTCAATCAGGTCTGTCCTCGACATATCGGGAAGCTGAGATTTTACCAGTAATTCCGGCCAATGCAGATGAACTACGTCAAACTCCCCCGGTTCATATAACCAGCCGTAACCATGCTGAACGGAACCCGCCAAATCCTGTTTCACCAACTCACGCATCAGCAAAAACAGATAGGGATTTTTCATTCCGGTAGTGGTGATATCATATGGAATCAGGATGTTCATTCTGTTATCAGATTGCTGACTGTTCAACATGTGGACGGTTTATGATAAGGAATCTTTGATCACAGAAACATTTTCACGATAGATATTTGTGATGGCCTGATCCAATGTATCAATTTGCTGCGACAGCTGACCGGGGTTTTTCAGAAACCGGGCCAGTTCCTCAATCCAGGTTTCGGCACTATCGGAGCAGATCAGCCCCTGACCGATTAAATCTGACAGGCCGGAAGCTCCTGCGGAAGTAGTCATTACAATTTTGCCGTGAGACAGCGCCTCCAGCGTCTTGATTTTGAGCCCGGTGCCGTGCAGCATCGGGTTGATACAGATATCAGACTTCGAGTAAATTTCGGTCTGAGTATCATATTTACCGTAAAAACGGACACCATCCACCTCTCCGAAAGATGATTGCGCCTTGCAGATGGAGCCGGCCACAATCAGTTCGGCATCCGGGTGTATCCGACGGAGTTCAGGCCACACAGAATCCAGAAACCAGGCCAGTCCGTCAATATTCAGCTTGTTGTCCGAACCGATCAGAAGTAACTCTTTTCCGGAATTTTCGGCTGGAATCCGGTTAAATGGAGTGATGTGCCGCAGGGTTTTCACCTCAGTTGTGCCCGATGCCGTCATAGTTGCATAATGCTGATGCTCCCCGCCGGTAATTGCCCAGACCACATCGGCTTTGTTCACCGCTCGCTTTTCATCTTCAAACCGTAAACTGTGCCAGTTAACCGGCTCTTCATCTTCATCGAAGTAGAGCTTGTATCGGTCGGTCAGCAGATCGTGCGTATCCAGAATTTTAAGAGTCTCCGGGTCAAACAGGTCGAAATAAAAAGAATAAACGGCATAGTTAACAATCACAGCTTTGTACCTTTGCTCCTTTAACTGCACCTTCAGCAGTTCCAGTTTTCGCAAATTTTTATACTCGCTGAGGCTTTTGTTATACCGGGCTGAATCGGGGCCGTCAGCCAGCCGCCGTTTCCATCGATCCGTTTTAATGTTGAGGCCATTCCAAAGCTCTTTGATCCGCAGAACAGGGCGGTTTTTAAATTGAAGTTTTTGGTCGTCAACACGATAGTCAAGAATTTCCCCGTTGAAAAAGGCCACGTGAGCCGAGTCCATATATTCTTCTTCATAACCGACATAAAAATAGTCAACAGAGTAGCCCGTTTTCATCAGTTCCGCACAGATATTTTTGATCCGTTTGCGGTTTCCCGAATGCCCCGGAAAGAGCCAAACTGGACTTATGACCAGAATTTTTTCACCCATCCTATCCATTTACTTCTTTCTTTTTTCATCCTGATGTAATACTTCCATACATTTTTTTCGTTCCGGCTCATTTTGAGTACGGCAGCTATCTCATCAAAAAATTTCAGATGCTGCTGCAACGAACGAATTTGCCGTACATACCAGGACGCCGGCAAATCATCAGGGTTGAGATTTTCTCTGATTGAATTTTGTTCACTTATCCAATGTACAAAATGCCGGGATGATTCCAGCTTCACTTTTGCCGTTTTTTGGCTGTTTTTTGAAGAAATATTTTTTCCGCTGTATCGCCAGTGCACCCTGGCATCGGGAATGGTTCGCACAGGCTGCTGCATAGCAATTTTTGCCCAGAACATGTCATCGGCTGCCCATGCCAGCGGAAGGTTGGGAAAACCTCCGGCTTTGTTATAAGCCTTTCTGGAAAACACCCATTCAACGATGTAACTTTCCTGGCGGTACGATAGTTTGATATTCAGAAAATCGGAGGCATCAAACGTATCGGGAAAAATATTTTCTCTGACGGTTTCGCCGGAGTCATCAAACTTTCTGGAATTGAACTTGTATGCCGGATGCCCGGAGTGTTTGTCTTTTGCCTGGTAGAACTGCCCCACGCACTCGGGGTCCATGACATCATCATCCGAAAACATCCAGATCCAGGGCTCGCCCGGAGTGTTTTCCACACATCGGTTCCATTGGCCTGTAATGGATTCCTGTCCCATATTATTTTCAAACCGGTGATATTGAACCCGATCCAACAGCTCATTTTCTGCCAGCAGGCTTTTCAGGTCATACGGGCTGGCATCATCAAAAAGATAAACGGCAAATCGCCGGTCTGTTTGATTAAGAACACTTTCAACGGCCTCAACAAGAAAATCGGGCTTGTAGGCCGGAATTATAATTGCCAGTTCTTCACTCATGGTTCAGCATCTAATTATCGCAGGAAAGTTATCCCTGAAGAGGTCGATTTGCAAACAGGTTTGCCTGAACCGGTCAGAGGCTCTGGATGGCCACCATCTTCGAAAAGCGGCTTTTTCGGTTCAGCGTCAGTTCATCGTACGTTCCATGCTCAATAATATTTCCGTCTTCGATCACGTAAATCAGGTCCGAATTTTTGATGGTTGACAGTCGGTGGGCAATAATCACAACTGTCATCGAGCCTTTCAGTGAGTCGATACTTTTCTGAATGAAACGTTCCGATTCGGTATCGAGCGAGCTGGTGGCTTCGTCGAGAATGAGAAGGTTCGGATTTTTGTACAGCTCCCTGGCAATAAACAACCGCTGCCGCTGGCCCCCCGAGAGGCGTACACCCCGGTCTCCCACTACAGTTTGATATCCCTGATTCAGGTTTTCGACAAAATCATGGGCATAAGCACGTTCGGCCGCTTTATGAACCCGCTCACGCACCTCTTCATCGTTTTCGTAATCTCCTTTCCAGAGGCAGATATTGTTGGCGATGGTATCATCAAACACAACGGTTTCCTGCGAAACATACCCGATCTGACTTCGCCATGAAGCAATATCAACCTCTTTTGAATTGATACTGTCGATGTAAATATCTCCCTGTTTTGGCCTCAGAAGCAGGGTCATCATATCGATGAGAGTCGATTTTCCTGCACCTGATTCGCCGACAACGGCTATCATTTTATTGACCGGGATGTCGATGTTTACATTTTTGAGTACAAAATCGTCCTTGTCTTCATACTTGAAATAGACGTCCTCGAAGCGAATTCCTTCAGANANNGCNCCAATTTTTCGGGTTCCNCTCTGTTCTTTGTTCTCTTCCAGAATTTCAAATTCCTTCATCACCATTTCNAGNGATCCGATCTTTTCCATGGTACGCTGCCAGTCNTCCTGAATGCCAATCATGTGCTGCATTCCTCTGTGGAACAGCAAAAGGGCCACAAAGATCGGCGCGATGGGCGAATCAAATACGAGGACCTGAATGATAATTACAAACAACAGAAATATGACGGAGGCCGGCTCACGGATGGCTTGCGTAAAAGCACTGGCGGCACCCTGGCGAAACATATACCCGGCCAGCTTCTTGATGCTGTTCATTACCCCTCCCCTCAGATGCTGCATCTGATTGGTAGAAGTGAGGTATTTGAACGACTGCATGGTTTGAACCAGAAATTTATTCAACACGCTCTCTTCAGCGGCTGTTTTACGGGATAAATCCTGCACATAGGTGTTGAGAAATTTAAAGAGAAAGAGGAGCATAATGCCCACTGCCACGGCCATCAGTGCAAAATTCCATGCCAGTAAAAATGCGATTGAGAGATAGGAAACCGTAATGATGATCATCGACAAAAACCGGGTAAACGTCTCGAACGAGCGGATAAAATTGTTGATCTGCCCGTTAATCACATTGATAAAGTGTCCGGTGTTATTGTGGGCATAGTAGTTGTAATCCATCTCACGATAGGCATTAAACATTTTGCCTTTTATCTCGCGAAGTAACTGGGCCCGCAGATAGCTGGCATAACCACCTTCTACAAATTTCAGCATGCCTTTGCCGATAAACACTACCCCGATAAAAATGAGAATGCCCACAACCGATTCCGAAATCCCCATGGTTCTGAGTATGCCGTAAAGAAATCGTACGGCCATACTACCACCGTCGAGACCGCCATCGCCGGCATCTGCGGCTTCAATCAGCGGAAGAATCAGAGTAATACCAAATCCTTCGGTGAGTGCAGCAGCGGCCGTTAAGGCAAAAACGATGTAGAGACGTTTCCCCAGAAAATTTTTGTAAACCCCAAGGTAGTACGTAATACTGTCAAATATCTTCAATTTCAGGTTAGATAAGGTTTGGGGGCTTTATTTCTAAATTCATCCCGGTATTTAATAAATGCCCGTCTCAGATACAGAGAAGCAATTCCAAGAAACAGACCTACAAAAACAGATCCGCCGAGAATACGGGTTGCACTGGGCTGAGACGGCCTCGACGGAATGGTGGCAGGTTCATGGACCCGGAAAACAGGTGTTTCTTCCTGAACCTGAATTCTTGCTTCCTGCAGCCGCCTTGCAAGGGTATTGTATAGCCCGAATGCAAGTTCGTATTCCATCTGCAACCTCTGCTCGGTTACCACAAGAGATTGCCTGACCGGATTAACATTACGATCCTGAAAAGCCGCCAGCGAATCCTGCCGGGCATGCAGCACAGTTTTTGCGTCTTCATACTGGGTTTCGATAAATTCCAGGTTGTTCAACGACCTTTCTGTTCGGTAATCAACCACATACTCCTGCAATAATTTTTTTGCAATAATCACCACTTCGGTGGAAGCATGGGCATCCGGCAGCGACATTCCGATATTGATAAAACCGGTTTGAGGTTCACGGGTGACCGTAATATAATTTCTGAGAGTTGAAGCCACACTGCGTACGCGGCCGTCAACCATTTTGGGCTCATCAAAATCACGAAACTGGGAAAAATCGATCGGCGGCAATTCCGCATCCGAATCGGTGAAAACAGACGATATCAGGTTGTTGAGGGTGCGGGGTAACCCAAAGGTAAAATCGTACAAAAACCCCGATGCTTTCTGCACAAAACTCTGATTGTAGTGATCGTTAAAATACTCAAAAATGGTCACACGCTGATCAATATCACTAAAATAAACCTCGTGCTGCATCAGGTCGATCTGAAATTCCAGGCTTTCAACAATATAGGGATAGGTAGAGACCCGGATGTCCTCATCTTCCATCCGCCGCTGAATGCCCAGGATATTTTCGTACTGTTGAAAAACCTGCCCCAGCTGGCTGCTTGTTGAACTGGTTTCCGGCATCAGTTTGGCTTCGGAGTAGTACATCCGCTCGCTGCCTGCATAAATAATGACACCAAAAATAAAGATGGCCACTGCTACGGTTAAAATAGATTTTCGGTTGATCCAGAGATCTTTCAAAATCCCGATCACATCAACATACTCCTCATCACTGTAGTCGTAATCATCAACAGGAATCAGGCGGTACTCCTCTACAAGTTCTTTTTTCTGAACAGATTTTTTCCCTCTTTGTGGCTTATCGGGATATTCAGAATGTTCGGGATTATCGTTATTCAAGTCTGACACGTTGTCTCTGTCTCATTTTTTGAATGGTGCGGCAAAACTTCAGCTGCCATAAGCCATTCGAATTGTATAAACTGATTGTCTGTATTAATTAGTATAACTACAATAATTTAAAATCATTATCAAAAAGGGCCTCTTTTTTTAGCTGCTCAATGATTAAAAGCAGCTGTTTGTCAATAGTTTATCACCTCTTTTTGTTGATATTGATACGTTGGAACAATTTGCTTGATCGATATTTTTATCTGATCTACACTGCCATTTCTCGAAACGTCCAGCAGATGATCCAGTTTGTCAGACAGATTTTGAATCAAATCTACGCTTTTTGCTACATAAATTTTTTCATGCTGCGTCATATCGGTTCCCTCTTCAGCCGTCAGCAGTTCCTCAAACAGTTTTTCGCCGGGCCGGATACCGCTGTACTCAATTCTGATATCTTTGTCCGGTTCAAACCCGGAGAGGGTGATCAGGTCGCGGGCCATTTTTTCAATATTTACCGGTTCTCCCATATCCAGAACCAGAACCGATCCGTTCATTTTCATTGCCCCTGCCTGGAGTACAAGTTGTGATGCCTCGGGGATGGTCATAAAATAGCGATTCATCTCCGGGTGCGTGATGGAAACCGGCCCGCCGCGTTTAATCTGCTCCTTAAACTTTGGCACCACACTGCCCCGGCTGCCCAGCACATTGCCAAACCGCACCGATACATACACCTCGCCATTGGTTGCCTGTCCGGCCCCCCACTGCACAATCTGCTCCGAAATACGTTTGGTTGCGCCCATCACAGAAGCGGGTTTCACAGCTTTATCAGTCGAAACATTTACAAAATGGCTGATCTTGTACTCCATGGAAAGGTTTACAAGATTGCGCGTTCCCTCTACATTGTTCAGCACAGCCTGCTCCGGGTTCGATTCCATCAGCGGAACGTGTTTATGAGCCGCCGCATGAAAAACAACCTCCGGCTTATCTTCCGCAAAAATACGTTCCATCGACTGGTAGTCTCTGACATCGGCAATTCGAATCGAATAATCCAGTTCAAAATGATTAAAATCGATCTCGTTAATGAGATTGTGAATGCTGTTTTCGCCACGTCCCAAAAGTATCACATGCTTTGGGCTGAACCGTGACAATTGCTTCACAATTTCCGATCCGATGGATCCGCCAGCCCCCGTAACCAAAATCACCTTACCTTCAATATAATCTTCAATTAAAGAGGTGTTCAGCTGAACCGGTTTGCGCCTCAGAAGGTCTTCCACATCCACACTTCTGATCTGATTGATGGTAACTTTACCACTGATCAGATCATAAATGCTCGGAATAATTCTGTATTTGGCCCTGGTTTTGCTGGCGTTGTTTACCACGCGCCGTATAACCTTTCCCGACTCCGAAGGCATGGCAATCAAAATTTCATCAATTCTGTGATTGATAACAGTCTCTTCCATATCATCAATATTGCCAACCACCGGCAGCCCCAGAAACTTCTGGCCGTGTTTCGATTTGTCATCATCCAGAAAAGCTACGGGCTTCATGCCCGCTTCGGGATGCCTCAGCATTTCACGTACGGCCATATTTCCACTCTCACCGGCTCCGGCAATTAACACTCTGTGAATTTCTTTGATTTTTTTCTTTTGGGGATTCCAGTACACCATAAAAAACCGGGTTCCCACTCTTATGCCGGAAAGAATTAAGAGGGAAAGAAAAAATTCGATAATGGGAACCGAAAGAGGAATGGCTACCTGCGGGCGGATCACCAGGCTGGCCGTCAAAAACAGAAATGAAATCAGAGAAACGGACTTAATCAGGGCAAACAGATCCCGAAAACCGGTATTTCGCCACGATTGCCGGAATGTAGCAAACCAGTAAATTGCCGCTGTTTTTACAATGAAAAGGTAAAATGTAGTTTCCAGCACTACATTTTCGTAACCGGACAGATCTCCATCCAGCCGTAACAGAAAAGCAATAACTGTAACAGATGTCCAGGTAATAATCTCTACGAAAAACTTCCAGAGATCTCTGTAATCAGTNATNTTTTTTAGCATCTATAAATGAATGTCTGCACATGTGCGCATGCTCATGAATGTTTAAAAACTTTATAGCTGTATAAATTAACAAATTATTTACTATTATTTTGAATCAGTTCTGTTTCCCGATTCATCCTTTCCGGATCTTTATATTAGTGCCTCAAGAACCGTCAGTTTATACATCTATAGTGAATTGAACCCAGCTCAAACACCGTAATAATCCCGGTACCAATCAATAAAATACCGGACTCCTTCCCGAACGCTTACCTGTGGTTTAAATCCGGTCAATTCAAACAGATCATCCACATAAGCCCAGGTTTTTGGCACATCACCGGGCTGAATTTCCATCATATTTTTCTCGGCTACAATCCCGAGATTTTCTTCAATTTCACTGATAAAATCCATCAGTTTTACCGGGCTTCCGTATCCTATATTGAATAACTGGAAAGGTGCTGTTGAGTTATCGGGCTTGTCATCCATTCCTTCTCCGGATTTTGAACCAGAAGGAGCTTTTGAAATCAATCGGCTGACTCCTTCAACAATATCATCGATATAGGTAAAATCTCTGGCCATTTTGCCGAAGTTATACACATCGATCGGCTTTCCTTCAACCATTGCTTTCGTGAAAAGAAACAGGGCCATGTCGGGCCGTCCCCAGGGGCCGTAAACTGTAAAAAAGCGCAAGCCTGTTGTCGGGACACCAAAAAGGTGAGAATAGGTATGAGCCATCAATTCGTTCGATTTTTTACTGGCAGCGTACAAACTTACCGGATGATCAACCCTGTCGGTGGTTTTAAAAGGCATTTCCTTATTGGTACCGTACACCGAGCTTGAAGAAGCATAAATCAAATGTTTGACCTGTTGATGACGGCATCCCTCCAGAATATTTAAAAACCCGGTGATGTTGCTGTCCATATAACTCTGCGGATTTTCGAGACTGTAGCGCACCCCGGCCTGGGCTGCAAGATTGATAACTACATCGAATTTTTCAGCTTCAAACAGAGATGAAACAGCATCACTATTTACAAGGTCTGTTTTTATGAACCGGTAATTGGGGTGTTTTTTGCTGTCCACAACGGTATCATCCGGTGTGGAATAAATTCCGGTATCTTTCAGCCGGTCTTTCTTCAGGTTCACATCATAATAATCGTTAATGTTATCCAGGCCAACAACATCCACATCCTGTTTCAGTAGTTTTTTGGCCAGGTGAAAACCGATAAAACCTGCCGTACCGGTGATAAGTATTTTCATATTTAGAATTTTCTGCGAATTAAGCTGCTTTTGCAAATAAGGCGGTTACCTTACTTACGAATTTTTCAGATGAATCAGGTCGTTATTAATGATNATCCATCAAGCTTTCCACACATGACCGTTTTTCTGTCTGATGTGNTTCATTGCGTTTCTTGTGTCAACAATCAGGCTGTTCCAGTCCGATAATTTTTTGTAATCAATTTCTGTATGATTGGTTGAAATNACAATCACATCAAAACTTCCAATGGTTTCTTTATCCCAGGTTACAGATTTCGTGCCGGCCCAGTGAGAGTGTTCCCTGGATGGTTTAATTTCNGGCACATATGGATCATAATACGANACGATCCCCCCCAGTTCGCTNAACGAATCCATCAATTTGTAGGTCGGAGATTCCCTGTCGTCATCCACATCGGGTTTGTAGGCGAGGCCAATCAATAAAATTTTGCTGCCGTTAATCGCTTTTTTTACGGAGTTCAGTGCTTTCGTCGTCCGCTGAACCACATAATCGGGCATCGAGGTGTTGATCTCACCGGCCAGTTCAATAAACCTTGTATTCTGCTCAAACTCTCTGGCTTTCCAGGTCAGGTAGAACGGATCAATCGGGATGCAGTGTCCGCCAAGGCCCGGGCCGGGAGTAAACTTCATAAATCCAAACGGTTTGGTTTCGGCAGCATCGAGAACTTCATGCACATCAATATCCATCTCTTTAAAAACCACCTTCAATTCGTTCACAAGAGCAATATTCACAGACCTGAAAATATTTTCAGTCAATTTCACTGCTTCAGCCGTTTTGGTATCGCTGACGGGAACGGTTTGCACAATGGCTGTATCGTACAGATCACATGCCAGCTTTAGTGCATCTTTTCCGTGGCCGCCCACCACCTTTGGAATTCGTGCGGTGTTAAAATCTGTATTTCCGGGATCTTCCCGTTCGGGGCTGTAGGCTACATAAAAATCTTTACCGGCTTTCAACCCGCTGCCTTTTTCCAGGATGGGAATAATGAGCTCTTCGGTGGTGCCTGGCCAGGTGGTAGATTCGAGAATAACAAGCTGGCCCTTTCTGAGGTACTTTGCAATAACCTCCGTTGTGTTTTTAACAAACTTCATATCCGGTTCACGGTGGCCGTCCAGCGGAGTTGGCACACACATCAGCAGGGCATCTGCCTCAACCATTCGTTCAAAATTGGGTGTGGCATCACACAAATCTGAATCAGCCAGAGCCTGCATCTTGTCCTTACCGAGGTGTTTAATGTAGGGTGTGCCGGATTTTATACAATTCACTTTTTTNTCATCAATATCAAATCCGAGCACCGGCATATTTTTTTGGTGGAAGGTCCACATCAGCGGCAGCCCAACATATCCCAGGCCTATAATTCCAACTTTATACTCTCTGTTCTGAATTTTTGTCTGCAGTGCCTCTATAGTCATTTACCTTTTTTTAGTTTATCTAATTTTACCGCCTGAATATAAGCTTCTTGTGAAGAATTGAGAAATGAAAATTGCGATGTTTTGATCATGACCAGACTTGTTAAATCATCACAACAAAATCGGCATAAAAGCCCGGCAGATGGTTCTTTATCCGGGTTTTGGCTACTCCTGATCGGCCAGCTCTTTGACTGATTTTTTATTACCGTTTAATCCGTTTATATCCCCATTAAATGTATAGGTGGGCACCAACTGTTTGATAACTCCCCGGATCGCCTCATGATTATTGTATTTCATCTCACGATTGAGGCTGGCAAGCATCATTTCCAGCTCTTTATTGCTGAGCACTTTGCCGCAAATGGCTTTATGGATCAATTTATGATTGGTACTTAATACTCCCTCTTCAGCCTGCAACAGTTCTTCAAACATTTTTTCACCCGGCCGAAGCCCGATGAATTCAATATCGATATCTTTATCCGGAACAAGCCCGTGCAGCTGAATCAATTGTTTGGCCATATCAAGAATTTTAACCGGCTCGCCCATGTCGAGAACAAATACCTCTCCCCCTTTGCCCATTTCACCGGCCTGCATCACCAGAAGTACAGATTCGGGGATAGTCATAAAATATCGTTTAACCTCAGGGTGGGTGATGGTAATCGGTCCGCCATTTCGGATCTGGTCAATAAAAATTGGCACCACAGAACCACGTGATCCCAGTACATTTCCAAACCTCACAGCAATAAATTTCGTCAGGCACAGCTCGTTATAAGAGAGACAAATTTCTTCGGCAATGCGCTTTGTGGCTCCCATAATGTTAGTCGGGTTAACCGCTTTGTCGGTAGAAATCAGCACAAATTTATCGACTTCATGTTTGCAGGCAAGGCTTGCCAGCACGCGGGACCCCTCAACATTCACCTTTACAGCCTCGTCGGGAAAGGCTTCCATCATAGGAACGTGTTTATATGCAGCGGCGTGGAAAATAACATCCGGTTTTTCATCCTCAAAAAGCTGGTCGATGCGCTCTTCATCCAGAATATTGGCCACACAGGGTTCTACACATTTGTCCGAATTTTGAAACTCTTTTTGAATGTAAAACACTTCGGTTTCGTCGATATCCAGAGCAATCAACTTTTTTGCATCGAGGCTTGCGCACTGGCGCACAATTTCTCGCCCGATGGAGCCGCCTGCACCTGTTATAAGCACGGTTTTGCCCATCAGGCTCGATCGGATCGACTCCAGGTCAATTCTGGCAGGCTCACGGCCCAAAATATCATCAATACTGATCTCGCGGATATTTTTCACTCCAACAGGATCATCGGATAGCAAATGGAATGAAGGCAGCACCTTCACTTTCAGCTTCGGGGTGATGCCCTTAACTTTTTCGATAACGGTTTTTAGTTCGGGCTTGGGTAGCGAGGGGATGGCAATTATCAGTTCATCCACGTCACTGTACCGTAAAAACTGATACATTCTGCGGCGGTCTCCCTTAACCGGGATACCGTGCATAGATAATCCGTGAAGCTTTTCAGAATCATCAAAAACTGCAATAATATTTAAATTCCAGTGCCGGTGCCGGGTAATATCCCTCATAATCTGATCGGCAGCATTCCCTGCACCAAATACAATAGCACGTTTTTTAAGCTGCGGCTTTTTCAGCACTTCTTTACTCATTCTCTTGCTGATTCTGAATGCACCTACAAACAGAATACTTTGAAAGAAAACAAGTGCAATAAACGCTACATGGAATGTTGTTAACATACCGGCTATAAAGAAAAATCCGAGATAAATCAGGGAGGAAACAGCCAGCGAATTTACAATCATCATCAACTCTCTAAGGCTGGTAAACCGCCAGCTTACCTGATACATTTTAAATAAACCCAGAAACGTAATTGATAAAAGAGTGATGGCAAGGGAGCTGATGGCCGGAAATGGATAGGCAAAATCTGAAACCGAATTAATAATGAGATAGGAAAACAAAGAGGCTAAAAAAATTGCTGCTGCGTCGCCCGCTATGAAGAATATGGCGCGAGTAAAATAGTTCTTTAGCAAACTCATTGAGTTATTTTATAATGATTTAGTCAGATTTAGCATCCAGCCGGTCACTGTAGACATAACGTAAAACAAATAATATAGTAAAATGACTGACTAAATGTTTCAAAAAGATTATCGATCATTGAACCAAACTCTGCTACATTAGTCGGGTGGTTTTTATTTTGAGGTGTTGAAGTAAATATTCTGCAGATTGTGCCTTAGCCTCCGATCCGCTGGCGGATCAAATATGAATAACCCCCGACTAACCT
>SL_3KL_010_SEDDRAFT_10003174_pt1 | contig 14982 bp, 9 predicted proteins | sample SodLakKL_010_SED_2_FD_10381 | JGI IMG/M metagenome (IMG submission 10381)
TGTTAATCGGTTGTCAGGGACAACGGGATGCCGGTCCAAATTATGAACACAAGATGGATGCATCACTCCGTTCGGCGATCCTGCAAGCGGAGCGTGATAATACCGATGAAAGTATCCAGGTATTAATTCAAATTAACCGAACGATAGACGACACGATTCGGGAAGTATTGACTGAAAATAATATAGAGATCCAAACAGTTGTCGATCAAATCATCACGGTATCCGGTTCTGTAGCAGGAATCCGAGCCATTGCTTCCCAACCGTTTATCGAATCGATGTCACTCAGTCAAATCAGAAAACCATTGTAATGAGAATATAATAGAGAGAAAGGATATACAGCGATGAACCCTCGAGCGTATTTTGTAGTTTGGTCGGTCCTTTTGTTCATTTTCATGATGGTGATCGTGGTGCCGCTTCATAGTCAGATCAATAAACAATTGGTCGAGGCGTTACAATCCGGCACTATTCCTTCGTTCACCATACAGGGAAATCAGCATCATTCTCAAACCATATTTAAGGAAACAACGGATGAAAAACTTGATCCGGCGTTACGAGTATTATTACAGCATCCTCATAGTTTGGGAAAAATAAATTCCTCGGGTGGACGAGATTATGCATCATTACCGTTTGCAATTTCACGTGATGAATCCGGAATGGTGTGGGTCGATCTATTGGTGGAAGTTGCGGATGGATTTGATATCGGACGATTATCACATATCAATGCCCGAAATACCGTGCAGGTTGGTTCGATAGTCAGTATGAGTGTTCCGAAAGACCGGATCGAAACACTCGCAATGGACAACGGTATCCGGTTTATCGAACTTGCCGGTCGGCGGAAACAATTAAATAAAGCCGGACGAATAGATATCGCCGCTGACAAAGTACATAACGGTTTAGATTTACCGAAACAGTACCGAGGTGATGGTGTGATCGTAGGTGTGATCGATAGTGGTATCGATTTTTCTCATCCTGATTTTAATGCTGATAACGGTTCCAGAATTCAATATTTAGTTGAATACACAAACGACGGTGTGTTTGAATGGACAAAACAACAAATCGATACCGATCCCTCCTCGGTTACTCAGCGTGACCTTGACGATGGTGGCGGCCATGGCACCCATGTTGCCGGGACTGCTGCAGGAGGAGGAAAACAGAATGTAGAATACACCGGTATAGCTCCCCAGTCGGATATAATTTTCGTGAAAGGGATGATTGAAGGCGGATTTAGCGATAATACGGTCGTGGGCGGATGTCAGTATATTTTTTCGAAAGCGGATGAACTTGGAAAACCTGCGGTCATAAACTTAAGTCTGGGTAGTAACTTCGGACCGATCGATGGCTCCAGTCTCTATGAACAAGCGCTTTCAAGTCTGACCGGTCCGGGGAAGATAATTGTTGCAGCGGCGGGAAACGAGGGGTTCCAATTAATACATGCCGGTACAACAGTTCCTGCCTCAACACAAAACATAACGTTCTTACTGCCCGATAATTCATCTCAATCATTTGTAAACATGTGGTATAAACAGGGAGTGATATCTGAAGTTGCGGTTGGAGCATTTATACTCGATCAAAACCAGGAGTTGGTTTATCTGGGTAATTCCGACTTTGTGCAAGCAGGTACATTCATGGATTATACTCCCCTCGTGTACGATGAATTTTTGCTCGGATATGTTCAGATAGATGCACGTACTATTGCCGACCCGCGAAATGGCGACGGAAATATTTTTATCGAACTTGCCGGCGATCCTGATAACAATGTATTGCTTGATGAAGTTATTTGGGTGGTCATTTACAATTCGAATACTGCGGGTCGATTTGATATGTGGTCATTTGGCGGTGAATTCTGGCCCGCTGTTGTGGGAATTAACGGTGTCAATGAAGTGCCGGGTGATACACATTCAACAATCGGCACACCTGCATCAGCCCACAATGTAATTGCGGTCGGATCGTATGTTACTACCAATTCCTGGATGAATTTCGATAACCAGACATTATTACGTGGCAAAACCCGGATCCAACCAGGCAAACTAATAATCCGGTCGTTCCTTCAATCGGACAGAAATCGTATTTCAGCAGCTTCGGTCCGACGCGTGACGGACGTACCGCTCCCGATATATCGGCTCCGGGTGAACTGATATTTTCAGCTTTGTCTTCTCATTTAACCGAAGGACAGGGATATATCCGTCAGCTTGTACTGCAAGGTGGAAATTATATCGGTCAGCAGGGGACAAGCATGGCTTCGCCGCATGTAGCTGGTGTCATTGCATTAATGTTACAGGCAAATCCGACATTAACATATGAACAAGTACTATCGGTGTTCCAGCAAACTGCCCGGACAGATTCGTGGACCGGCAGTGTTCCCAATAATTTATTCGGTGCAGGTAAGATCGATGCACATGCCGCAGTTATGAGTGTAGCCGGTACGGGACCCGGCCCCGGAGAACCATCGGTTTTACGTTATTTTGATCCAGAATCTGAACAACGCGTTATAACAATCGATGCAACTTTACCGATCGACAGCGGTTTTGTTTTTGGCACAAATCGTTATTTTGATAAAGCGAAGGCAACTGCTTTTACACTTCCGCCCGGACAAAACGAAGGATATATTTCACAAATTAATGTATGGTTCGGATACAAAAGAGACGGATTAACGAATGAAACATATCGTATTTTGGTGTATAACGGAACTGCAGAAGGCGGTCCGACAGGTGACCCGATCACCAGCAATGAGTACCTTTTAAATAGTGTAAATGCGGATGCGACATTCGGTACACAGAGAGAGCCGACGATACATACATTCTCTGAACCAATTACAGTGGGATCATCATTTTTTGTTGCAGTTGATTTCGGTTCATACGGAGAATCGGGTATCGGTAATGCAGGTATTGTGAGTTCGAATCCAGTCGGGCAGCGTGTCAGTGAAGCCTGGGAACAATGGAGTGATAATACCTGGCATAACATATCGGATGCGTGGACGAGCCAGCAGGGTACACCCGGCTCGGGAACCAATGGCTGGCATATGTGGATGGAAGTGAATATCGGTGGAACGACTTCTGCACAAGATGTGACAGCGTCAATACCTTCATCGATACATCTTGAACAAAATTACCCGAACCCATTCAATGCGGTTACGGTAATCCAGTACTCGTTACCTGAGGCAGCAAATGTTTCGCTGATTGTGTATGACGTTCTCGGGCGCGTGATTAAAAATCTCGTAGATGATGAAATGGAAGCCGGCGTGCATAAAGTACAATTTGAAGCGAACGAACTGAGCAGCGGTTTGTATTTTTATCGTTTGACTGCAGGTCAGCAATCAATAGTACGCAAAATGATGCTACTGCGATAGTATCAAATGACCATAGGAGAGACAAATAAACCGGAGGAAAAATGAGATCATTCATTATAGCAGTTATTGCTTTTCCCCTGATCATGTTTATGAATACTTCGGTACAGGGACAATATAAAATTGTTCACGGTACATTTGGCAGCGGCGGAGGAGTATCGGGCGGTTCGGGAGTATCGGTTCATAGTATCTTCGGACAGTCATTTGTTGGTATGGCTCAGAATGATTCATATACGGTAGGAGCGGGATTTTGGTATGCCGTTCAATCGTCAACGGTAACGAGCGTTGAACGCATCGACGATATGATACCGCACGAGTTCCGGCTCGATCAGAATTTTCCGAATCCGTTCAACCCTTCTACCACAATAAAGTTTGCAATTCCCCAACAGGCGCATGTGGTTCTTATTGTTTACGATCTGATGGGAAGAGTAGTAACAACATTAATTGATGAGCAATTGGCTCCGGGTGAATATACGGCGGCGTTCGATGCGGGAAGCATCGCCAGCGGAATGTACCTGTACAGAATCAAGGCGGGTTCACATGTAACAACACGACGTATGATTTTATTGAAATAAGTTTAGAGAGAAGACCTATACCGGCTATGGTCTGTCGGGACGTTACCCCGACAATAATGTGCAATATTAGTAATGAGAATAAATTGTGATGAAATTTTTAAATTTGGCGTTGCCTCTAAATTGATTGTCGGGGTAACGTCCTTACAAATACATCAAGAAAGTTTTTGTAACTGAAAATATTAACAGAGTGTTTTCGTGTGATTTAAAAATAGTATCACAATATGATAGGGAGGTCATTATGTTACGGCAAATTCTTGGTACCGCACTTTTGTTTTGTTTGATATCTTCAGGATATCTGATCAGCCAGGTGCCCGGCCAAATGAGCTACCAGGGTATGCTCACCGGTTCTGAAGGAGAACCGGTCGAGGATGGAATGTATGAGATGCATTTCAAGCTTTATAACGGGACGAATCCCTCAACAGAACTCTGGTCGGAATCACAAAATATTTCTGTCGTTAATGGTTTATTCAATGCTATATTAGGCATCAATACACCACTTGAACTGCCGTTTGATGAACAGTATTACCTCGGTATTGCTGTCGACGATGGACCCGAGTTTTCTCCGCGCATTGCGTTGACGTCATCCGCATACAGCTTTCGGGCCGGATCGATCGATGACGGCCAGGTGGTAAAAAGTATTAACGAATTAAAAGACGACATTCTATTTGAAGCAGGTGAAAACATATCAATAACCGAAGCTGAGAATAAGATAATCATATCGGCAGAGAGTACCGGTGAAAGCAGCAATATTACTGAAATTACGGCTGGAGATGGATTAACCGGCGGGGGAAGTGAAGGTGAGGTTACTCTGTCGGTAGAAGATGAGGGTATAACCTCGGACAAACTTGCAAGCGGATCTGTTACATCCTCGAAACTTGCCGATGAATCGGTAACACAGGAAAAGATCCATCCTGATGTATCATTGCCTGTAAGTGGAAGTGCAGGAGGTGACTTGACGGGATCGTATCCCGACCCCGGGATAGCCGAAGGCGCCGTAACCGGTTCGAAGGTTGCCGATGACGCAATAACATCTGAAAAAATAGCATCCGGCGCAGTGACGTCTTCCAAACTTGCCGATGAATCGGTTACACAAGAAAAAATTCATCCGGATGTATCGCTGCCTTTAAGTGGAAGTGCAGGAGGTGATTTAACAGGGTCATATCCGGATCCAGAAATTGCAGAAGGAGCGGTAACCGGCTCCAAGATCGCCGACGATGCAATAACGTCGGAGAAAATAGCCAGCGGTGCGGTAACTTCCTCGAAGCTTGCAGATGAAGCTGTAGAGTTAACCGGAAATAAAGTAACCGGTATTCTTGGCATTGAAAGAGGTGGAACCGGTGCAAACACTGCAGCTATTGCCCGTGTTAATCTCGATCTTGGGGCTCTGGCTACAATTAATGCAATTAGTGCAATCCATATAACCGACGGTGCCGTGACAACATCAAAAGTTGCAAACAATGCAATTACAAATTCGAAACTCGCAAATCTTTCAGTCGGCACCAATAATATTCAAGATGGTTCAGTTACCAGTTCTAAGATTTCTGATAATTCGGTAAATAGCAGTAAAATTACCGACGGTGCGATTACGACCGCTAAGTTAGCAAATAATGCTATTACCGGAGAAAAAGTGCAATCCAATTCGCTTGGCCTTTCTCACCTGGCATCATTGAGACCCGGACCTGGCGGAACCTTTACTCTATCGGTAGAGGCCAATAAGTGCAGAATACTTGGAGGAAACACGGATATTTCAAATATATATGGTGGAGTATCACCGGGAGATATGGTTATTTATTCTGTACATCCCGATTCTGAAAATGAGTTACCGGCAACGGTAACGCTTGTTCCGGTAGTAGCATCCAAGAGCCCGGATGGAGCAGTGAGAGCACCGATGATGATATGTAACCATGGAAACAGTGACCTTGTTCTTAGTGGATATCAAATGAGGTTCAGAGTTCGAGTAGTGAAACCGTAGGTGTATGATAATTATTTCTAAGTATAGCTTTGGACGCAATTATTTTTACCGTTTGGCGGCGGGTAAACAATCAATAGTACGCAAAATGATATTTCTGCGATCACAGGTACAACATACATATGGAGTAATATTAAAATGAAGTCGTGTTTTGATAATAAGTATCTTTTCTATGCAGTATGGTTATTGATCGTTACCATAACGGTGAGTGAATCTCAAGTCCTTCTTGAAGATTTCGTTGTCAACGATTATCAGAATAATACGAATGGAATATGGCGGCCGAGAATTGCCGCATTCAGTGACGGTAGCTTTGCAGTCGCGTGGCAGGATTACAGTGATCGTCCGGGAGTAAATTTAAATACATCGGGAAGATCACAAATTGCCGTACAACGTTTTTCATCTACCGGACAGAAGCTCGAACATATACATTTCTTTGAAGGTGAGAGCACTTTAACTTGGATGTGGTTATTCGATTTTCTCGAGCATGCCGAGTTGCAGTACTTAAGCAATGGTGTACTAATAGTTTTAATGCAGCATACCGGGAGATTTGTTATCGGCAACGACGATGTTGCTTCATCAGAGGTAACTATCGGAGCGATAAACGGTAACGGACAAATAATTAAACTGCATCATTTCGGAAACAATGTACAATCGCCGTTAATATTCACATCATCCCGCCGCCAGGATCGTCCACGCTTATCTGTAACTCCCGATGATAGAATTATTGCAATACTTGACGAATCATCCTATGACAGCAGTTACCGGAATGTTGCGTTCAGAGCGCTTGATACGTCGCTAAACGAGTTGCTCTCCCGGGAAATCCCGCACAACGACGGTGTCGGAAATGCACCGCATATATATGCCGATGCTGCAAATAATGGATCTTTGTTTGCGACTGTCTGGCAGGATGGAAGATATGGAAATCTCTGGAGTGTTTCGATTCAGTTTTATTCTGAAGACGGTCCTGTGGGTACGAACCATCGGATAAATGAATCTCCTCCGGGAACAGCATTTGCTTTATGGCCGAGTGTTGCAATGAATTCGGCAGGAAAGTCTGTCGTTACCTGGATCGATTCACGAAATGGTTTTCAGATTTTTGGACAGATGTTCGATGAGACCGGAAGTCCGGTCGGTGATAATTTTCAGGTATCCGAAACCCCGCAAGGGGGGGATATCTATTCACGTCCCGAAGTTGCAATGCGCGATGATGGGAGTTTTATGGTTGTGTGGACTGATAGTACGAGTGTACCCTCGGCGTTCCGTGCACGTGGCAGACAGTATGATGCCGGCGGCGTACCGCTCGGTCCGCCATTTATACTTCCTAATATCGATGTGCTGTCCGGTCATCCTGATATCGCAACCGACGGAAGTGCGTATTACTATGTGTGGATCGATAATCGTTTAAATCAACAATACTATAATATATTTGCAAAGAAAACCGATGCAGTTATCTCATCGGTGGATGCTGCAACGGGTGAACTCCCGGCAGCCTTTACCTTATATCCGGCATATCCGAATCCGTTTAATCCATCAACACGCATTGAATATACAATTCCTAAACAAAGGCATGTTTTACTGAAGGTGTTTGATGTGTTGGGGAGAGAAGTCGCCACGCTCGTCGATGAAGTTAAGATGCCGGGACACTATCAATCAATCTTCGATGCGGCATCCTTACCATCGGGAATATATCTTTACCGGATCGAAGCAGGAGGTGTCACCCAATCGAAACGTATGGTTCTCATCCGGTAAAGATTTCAAGCAGGAATTAAACTACAAATAACCATAAAACTTTTAAATCAGAATTATATATGCATCTCATTATCGGAGCATCGGGAAGATTAGGAAGATACATTGCGGAAAACCTTTTGCAGAGAGGGGAACAGGTTAAGGCCGTCTCACGCGATCCTGAAAAGCTTGCATCTCTAAAGTCAAAAGGTGCAAAAATAGTACAAGGTGATCTTCGGGACCCTTCATGGATGGATGGTACTTTACGAAATGTACAGTATCTCTTTATTGCTGCGCACGGGTTGGTGCCACCATCCCGAAGGAATACAATTGATACGGTGGACGATACCGGAAATCGTTATCTCATCGATGCGGCAAAGCGGGCAGGTGTCCAGCACATTATATTTACCTCTGTGCACCAAGCACATCCGAATGCTCCTATGAAATTCGCTCGAATAAAATACAAAATAGAAGAGTATCTGAAAGCGAGCGGAGTCGATTATACTATTGTCCGCCCCTCTGCGTTTATTGAAACACATGCAATCTTTCGACTTGCCGAGCCGATTCAACGAACCGGAAAAGTTACACTTATCGGGGATGTGACTACTCCGGTAATGTGGATTTCGGCTGCCGATGTCGCCGACTACATGGTCGATAATATTGAAAACCCTGAAATGAAAAACTCTACGAAGGTAATTTCCGGGCCGGACATTCTTTCGCAGGTTCAGGTTATTGAAATTATCGAACAGTTACTCGGGAAAAAGGCAAAGCTCAGTCGTATACCGAATGGTTTTCTTCACGCGGTACGTATACTCTCCAGACCGCTGCATCCAGGTATAAGCAATCTGCTTGAAGCGGCACTAATGACTACAAAAAAGAACGGACAACAATCTATGCAATTAGATTGGACCGCACCGGCGAGCGTTGCTGATGTTGTCTATAAATGGATTGTCGACACTAATTAACCCACAGCATATCCGCAGCAAAACGTACACAATCACGGATTCACCATCTGGAGACTATCAAATTTTCTCCGTTAACGATTGAAATCTGCGTGGATATTACGTGAGGTCATGGGATCAGATTATTGTAACTATATACAATAATTGTTATACTATATGACGAATTCTTGTTCTACAATTGATCCCATACCATGAACCAGGCAGCACATACAGATGAGAAATGGTGGGGTTGGGGTGATCCGGGGAAAAAGGATAACCTTTCACGCCATCCCGAGTTTATTAAGTACCTTAGTGAACAGATCGATTTTACCGGTAAAGTAACACTTCCTCCGCCTGACGTTGCCTCTATCAAAATTCCCGAAAGCCGCCTGACCAAAAAGGATATTGCATCTCTCTTATCGATTGTATCAGATGAGAAGGTTCACACTTCCGATCGATCGCGTATTATTAACACATATGGAAAAAGCTACCGGGATTTATTACGTATCCGAAAAAAAAATTTCGATACTGTACCCGACGCCGTTGTGTTTCCGGATAGTGAGGATATTGTACAAAAGATTTTGACCTGGGCTGTAGAGAATAACATTGCGATCGTTCCGCGGGGAGGGGGGACGAGTGTTGTAGGTGGGGTTGAGACGATGTGTGGCGATAAAAATCGGGCGGTTATTGTTCTGAATCTTCGTTTCCTGAATAAAATATTACACATAAACACAACCTCACTTGTTGCGGATGTGGAAGCCGGTATATATGGTCCCGACCTTGAGGATGCCCTCGGACGGAAAGGATTGACGCTCGGACATTTCCCCGAGTCGTTTGAATATTCAACACTCGGCGGCTGGATAGCCGCACGTTCTGCAGGGCAACAATCGACACTGTACGGTAAAATTGAAGAGATGGTCGAAAGTCTGCGCGTCGTTACTCCTGGCGGCATCATCCAAACGATCAATGTCCCCGCATCTGCCGATGGGCCGGAATTAAAAAGAATGTTGATAGGTTCCGAAGGGATATACGGCATTATCACCCGCGTCCGGATAAAAGTAAAACCGATACCCGAAGAAAAATATTATACTGCATATCTTGTGCCGTCGTTTGAAGAAGGAACGGAAATCTGCCGGCGGATTATCCAATCCGGAATGAAGCCCGCTGCGATTCGCTTATCCGATGAGGATGAGACCGAGTTTGCGTTCTCGCTGCTCATAACAAAAATGCCGAGCGTTAAAAATATGGTTTTAAAAACCGGACGCCGCTGGTTAGAACGAAAGGGATATTTACCCGGAAAACGTGCCTTTCTCCTTCTTGGATTCGAAGGTACGAAAACGGATGTCGCGCACGAACGAAAGAAATTACGTTCATTCGTATCGAAGTACAAAGTTCTTCATCTCGGTAAATCTGCCGGCAACCGGTGGTATAAACAACGTTTTGCCAATCCGTACCGCCGCGATGCGCTTCTCGATCACGGAATAATGGTCGATACGCTGGAAACTGCAACAGAGTGGGATTCGATTAAACCACTGTATGACGCAGTCATTAAAAGCATTACCAGGGCGTATGATGATCTGGGAATTAAAGGAATTGCCATGGGACATCTCTCGCATATGTACTCAACCGGCAGTTCATTGTATTTCATACTGCTTGCATCACCGCATCCCGACAAAGAACTGGAGGAATGGCAGATCATTAAACGCGCCGCTTCTATGGCAATCGTCGAATACGGGGGTGTGATCAGTCACCATCATGGTGTCGGATTGGATCACAAACAATGGCTCGAGCCGACTATCGGAAGCGAGAGTATCCAATTACTTCGTGCGCTGAAATTTCAAATCGATCCGGAGAATATTTTAAATCCTGAAAAATTACTTCCATAACAAATGACCTCTCGCTTTTCATATCAAACCCGTGCAGAAAATATAGAACGTTTAGGACAGGAGCATTTCGACATTCTTGTTATCGGCGGCGGCATTACCGGAGCAGGTATTGCACGCGATGCATCAATGCGTGGTTTTAAAACTGCATTGATCGAAAAGACCGATTATGGGGCAGGGACCAGCAGCAAATCCTCAAAACTTGTTCACGGTGGATTCAGGTATCTTAAGTCGGGGCATGTCGGTTTGGTGCGGCAATCGCTCTGGGAACGAAAGATGTTGATGCAGCTTGCCCCGCACCTTGTCATTCCTCAAAGGTGTCTTATACCGGTGTATCGCAACTCTCCGTATTCCCCGCTGCAAATCAGGGTGGGACTTGCTTTGTATGATATGCTTTCCGTTACACGATCGATCGGCTCGCATAGAATGCTTTCCCGGGATTCGATGTTACAGATTCAGCCGGGTTTGCGTGAGACTGATCTTCGGGCTGCGGGAGAATATCACGACTGTACAGCTGACGATTACCGTTTGTTGATAACTACAATACAGTCGGCAGCTGAGTATGGTCTCGTAGCGGCTAATTATACAGAAGCGAAGAAAATGCAGATGCAGAACGGTCGTGCCGGCGGTGTTTTCACCCTTGATCGGCTGAGCGGAAAATACTTTCCGGTACAATCCCGTATCATTGTCAATGCCGCAGGACCGTGGAGCGATGATCTACGGCGTGAACTTTTCGATTATGGTGAACGAAGATTGCGACTGACTAAGGGCGTACATATTATTGTTTCGCGCGATACGCTACCGTTGCATCGTATCGTTATGGTGACATCTATACGTGATGGGAGGCCATTACTTTCAATTCCCTGGAAATCATTTGTGATCATTGGCACAACCGATACCGATTACACCGGTGACCCGGATAACATCCTGACAGAACGCGACGATGTCGATTATCTATTGGAAACATTTAACTATTATTTCCCAAAAGCAAATCTGAATGATGATAAGATTATTTCAACATTTGCAGGTTTGCGTCCGTTAATATCCGAAGAGAAAAAGAAGGCATCGGAAGTTTCGCGTGAGTATGATATTTATGAAGAGCCCGACAATGTTTTTACGATTATCGGTGGTAAGTTAACCACATACCGCATTATGGCTAAAGAGCTAGTCGATACGGTTACAAAGCGTCTTGCGAAAAATTTTAACCGGAGGGCAAAACATCCCAAATGCCGGACACATCGTATTCCACTCTTCGGTGGCGATATTTCACGATATGATACATTTGCCGGAGAATGGCTCCAGAAGATTATCACCAATCATCCGGTCGATAATGAAACGGCAAAACATCTTATAGAGACATACGGTACCCTTGTTCCGGTGGTTCTAGCTGCTTGCAGTGATGCGGAAAACGGTTTTGAACGTATACATCCTTCTTTACCGTATCTGTGGGGAGAGCTCGATCACACAATTAATTATGAAATGACAGTGGGACTTGACGATTTTCTTATCCGCCGGACACATCTATTCTCCCTTGACCCCGATCAGGGGTTGAGTGTTTCTGAGTCTATTGCCGACCGGATGGCCGGTAAACTCAATTGGACTCCTGAAGAAAAGCAGGCACAAATCGATAGGTATCATCATAAAACAAACGTCACACGTTACTACAGAGGATCATCACTCGGTGAGAACGCTCTTCATCGTTAACCCCCGTGCTTCAAATGGCCGTACCGGCAGACGCTGGAATAAACTGCTGCCGGTGGTCCGGAAATATTTTGGTAATACGTTTGAGTATGTAAAAACCGAACATGCACTTCACGCAACTGTCCTCGCCAGGAAGGGAATTGAAGAGGGATATTCAACTATTATATCGGTTGGCGGCGATGGAACGATACATGAGGTGTTGAATGGTTTCATTCGAGATGGAAAATTGATTAATGAGGATGTTGCTCTCGGTATGTTGCCAATCGGTACCGGTGCAGACTTTGCACGATCGCTTTCCATGCCATCAATTGGCGAGGAACTTATAAAAAAATTGAAGGATAGGCAAACCTCTCCCATTGATGTAGGGGTGGCTCAATTCCATACGGCTGACGGGGGAACAACGATTCGTTATTTTATCAATATCCTGGATTTCGGTATCGGTGGTGCGGTAGTTGAACGTGTTAACCGGACAACCAAAATTTTCGGTGGTAAAATTTCATTTCTATGGAGTATTTTTTGTACACTTCCGGTGTATAAAAATAAAAAAATTATATACCGGATTGGTAACGGGGAATGGCAGGAAGAGGTTTTAAACAATTTTATTGTTGCCAATGCGTCGTATTTCGGAGGCGGTTTATGTCCCGCTCCCCGTGCTCAGTTGGATGATGGTCTCTTTGATATCGTTTTGTTCGGTAATGTTACCCTTTTTGAAGCGGTCAGGTATCTGCCGAAATTACGAACAGGGCGCCATTTACAATTTCATAAAGTTTATTCGTGCCGGGCTGAATCGCTCGAAGCCCGTTCCGATGAAACAGTGTTTGTCGATGCAGACGGAGAGTGTACCGGAACACTGCCGGTGAGGGTATGGATGCTTCACCGGGTACTTCCTTTTATTTTGTGAGGTCTTGTTTTTTAAGGAAATTTCAGGTAATATCCACGTAGAGTGTTTTACTATTTACACACGATTTTTCCAAATCGCACCTAATTGTGTGTATATATAGTTAGCTGTCCTAAAAAAATATCATTCAGAACAATACATTAAAAACAAAGGGAGGTTCAGATGGAAACATGCTACCGTTTTATCCGTACCCGTTTATTCAAACGGGTTTCTTTAGCGGTTCTAAGTATTTTGGTTGTTGCCAGTGGTCTAAGTTTTGCCGGCGATCGGGAGAGACCGCTGGTTGTTAACCGGCTTTCGGAAATGGCCGGGAAACCGGAGCTGATGGCAGAATCTGTCGTCAATCTGGATTTTTCCCGGTATCATCGTATGAAAACTGCTCCCGGATTTGAAAAAATTACCTCCACAGGTGAAGTAGTTTATCTACGCCAGGTATTTTCCGACGGGGCATGGCAATCTGATGAACGGGAGCTTATGATCGTCGATGCACAGGGGCGGGCCATTGAATATATATGGCAATATTTTGACGACGGGTCATGGCAGAATAGGTGGCGGGGTTTATTGGAATACGAAGGCGATAGTATGTTACCATCGGTATTTACCTATCAAGAATGGGATGAAGAGGAAAATGAATGGGTTAATGAAGACCGGGATCTGCTGGTTTTTGATGAAAACGGTAATTTGATAGAATTAATCTTTGAAGAATGGATAAATGATGAATGGGTCCCTGAAGATAAAATTCTTATCTCATATACTGATGATGGCAACTATTTACAAATTATTGAATACAAATGGGAAAACGATGATTGGGTACCCGATTACAGATTAACCTGGACATACGACGATGCAGGCAATGAGATAGAGTTATTGGAAGAATTCTGGGATGATATCGATTGGTTGGCTGATTTCAGGGTATACTCAGAATACGAGAATGGTAACAAAATCCTGGAGCAATGGCAGTATTATGATGACTTTGACGAGGATTGGTTTGCTATATATCAAATACTTTATGAATATGAAAACGGCAACAATACCGTCCGGATTACACAGCAGCGCGAAGATTTTGATGAAGAGTGGGAAAATAGTATGCGGACTTTGCGAACGTTTGATGCAGCAGGAAACGTCATTTTATCAATCACACAATTCTGGGATGATGATGAGGAAGACTGGCGGAATTCATCAAGGACGGAGACCGAATATACCGCGCAAGGTAATGAATCGCTGCGGATAGTATCGGTATGGGAAGGAGAAGATTGGGTTTATAACCGCCGGAGAACTTTTGAATATGACAACGCCGGTGTATTGATGGTTGAAACAATTGAAGACTGGACCGGAACAGACTGGCTATACTCCGTACGGCATATCTATAGCGGAGATGATCCAACGTCGGTAACAGACGGATCGGAGGTGCCGCTTCGTTTTGAGCTAATGCAGAATTACCCGAATCCGTTTAACCCGACCACGACGATACAATTTTTTATCCCCGAACAATCGAGAGTAACGCTTACCGTTTACGATCTGTTAGGAAGAAAAGTGGCAACACTGGTCGACGAGCACCTGCAAGCGGGTGAATATTCACACGTATTCGATGCGAATCATCTTGCCAGCGGAGTGTATATATACCGGCTTCAAGCGGGAGAACACATTAGTATGAAACGCCTGACACTTGTTAAATAGCTGTGTAAACTATTAAAGGATGTGATCATTGCAAAGCTTTGCCCGGTATCAAATATGTATGTAAATATTTTATATCGGGCAAAATTATTATCATACTATTGATCCTCCTGTAATTTGAATTACTACAGATTATTTGCTATTCTATTAGCAAACATATTGTGCACGTACCCACCTAATCCTTAGAAAGGAATTAATTGCAATGGAAAATCTTTTTGATCCGGCACGCCTGACAGATCTGGTTACCAATTACGGTCCTCGATTATTGGGAGC
>SL_3KL_010_SEDDRAFT_10003175_pt1 | contig 14979 bp, 10 predicted proteins | sample SodLakKL_010_SED_2_FD_10381 | JGI IMG/M metagenome (IMG submission 10381)
GCGACCATTCTTGAAGCTTATATTGAATTATTTGTAATGGAAACATTAAATGCTCCTTTTGACATTAGTCTTGGTTATATAACCTCTCCTTGGGTGGAAAATGAAGTTACTTGGAATAATCCACCCTCTTTAACTATCCTGGAGGGGGCGAACTATAAAGTTGAGGAAAATCTTGAGGGCTCTATGTGGAAAATACCAATTACCGAGGAATTACAAGCTATTCTCAATAAATTAAGAATTGATAAGCCAAGCCTCCACGGGCTTTTCTTTGAAGTTAACAACTATATGTATAAAAAGGTTGAATTTGCTTCCAGTATTCATAAATTTCATCCCATCCCCAAATTATACGTTGAATATGTTCCCTACAAAATTGACCTCTAATTACCAAAGAAATTTTATTTACTTAAGAGAGGCTGATGCCTTATTGCATCAGCCTTTTTCATTTCCCGGAAGCCTCCTTGATTTCCAAACGGGAAATTGGAGAATATAATAATTTTTTGGTTGATTCACAAAACTATAATTTCCCTCACAATTATTTGTGCCCACCCTTGGATTTTCCTGGAACCCTTATTCAGAAAACCCTGTCTCCCTTTTAGCGATAACGGGGTAACTGAAAAATGGTTTTCTTTATAAAATCAGACATTGGGATCCCATTCTTTACCGGAATCACTTCAGTATGGGTAACATTATTCAGATTTCTATTATCATAGCTGAAGTTTTTTGGGGTTAGCACTATTTCTCTCAATCGGAAAATAATTCCAGGATTTAATATTTTTAAATTTTACCCAAATCTTCCAGTCAACTCCTACAAAAAGGAATAATTTTGGTAAATTTTTTACCGCTTCTCTTCCTTTTATTGCTATTGGCTTTACATTTTCAAAATACTGCAGGACTCAAAATATTATTCCCGAATAATATAAATACCTGTTAAATGTCAGGAAAAAAACTTAAAGGAGGAAAATTATGAACCGAAATTCGGTAGTGTTAGGACCTCTTTTTGCTTTGTTGTTGATAGTCTGTCTAAGCCTGCCCCTATCAGCTCAGGCCTCGCAGCATCAATTGATCCTGATGAGCACTACTGACCTGCATCAATACATTATGCCCTACAATTACATGTCGGATGATGTTGATGAGACTATTGGCCTGTCCAAGGTTTATACACTTGTAGAGCAAATCCGACAGGAATACAATAATACCCTGCTCTTTTCTTCGGGAGATGATATTCAAGGATCACTGGTAGGAGATATGGAAGCAGATGTTGACCCCCTGACCGGCCATGAATTTCAGGCAATTATCAGGGCCATGAATACCATGGGTTATGATGCAGCAGCCGTTGGTAACCACGAAGTTTCCGATTATGGACTGGAATTTTTTGAAAGGGCCAAGAACAATTCTGTTTTTCCCTGGCTTTCTGCTAACATCAAGCTGGCCGAAAACCCTGATGAGTTTTACGTAGAGCCTTATACAGTTTTGGAGCGCAATGTAGACGGAATACCCATTAAGGTTGGTGTTATTGGCTTTGTTCCACCCCAGATAATGGAATGGGGCCGTAGTCACTTGTATGGCCAGGTTATCGCTAAAGAAATCCTGGAACAAGCAGAGAAATATATTCCCATCCTTGAGGAAAAATCCGATATAGTAGTGGTTGCACTTCACGGCGGCATCTCCACTGACGACATTGATTCGAGAGATGCCAGGGCTAACCCCGCCTACTACCTGGCCGAGATCGAAGGTATAGATGCTATTCTCATGGGTCATCAGCACAATCATTTCCCGGGCGATTATGACGACATTGAGGGAGTGGACAACGAAAAGGGACTGATCCATGGAGTGCCTGCTGTAATGGCTGGTTCCTGGGGGGAAGCCCTGGGAATCGTAGAATTAGACCTTGAGTACACCGGCGGCGAATGGAAGGTTCTTGGAGGGAGCTCACACCTCCGGCATGTCGATGAAAATGTCGAATCCCACCCCTGGATTGAAGAGCTGGTGAAAGATCGCCATGAAGCCACAATAGAATATGTTCGGACTCCAATTGGTCATACAGAGGTGGAAATTGCTTCTTACTTTTCCCGCATCAAAGACACTGCAGTAACACAACTGGTAAATGATGTTCAGATTATTTACGCCAAAGAATATTTTGCTGGAACCGAATATGAAGATCTACCTATAATTAGTGTCATGGCACCATTTATTGCAGGCCGCCATGGCCCCGATTACTTCACCCATGTTCAGGATGACGTCAATATTGGGGACGTTACTGACATCTATATTTTCCCCAATACTGTTTATGTTCTAAAGCTCGATGGCCAGCAGGTTATTGACTGGCTGGAGTATTCAGGACGAAACTTTAACCAGATTGATCCGGAAACTGAGGAACCCCAGCACCTCATTAACTATGATGTAATGGGCTATCACTTCGACATCCTGGAGGGCATTGAGTATGTATACGATGTAACCAAGCCTCAAGGAGAACGGGTAGTAGAAGTAACATATGATGGGGAACCGCTTACTGCTGATATGGACTTCCTGATCGTTACCAATAACTTCCGGGCCTCAGGTGGTGGAGGCTTCCCTCATGCAGAGGAAAAGAACTGGGTCCTGCCTTCCACTGACGTAAGCCGCGAGCAAATCATCTCCTATATTACTGAAAAAGAAGTCATTCGCCCGGCAGCCAGCAAAAACTGGCGGGTGAAACCTATAGAAACAGCCGGCCCTATCCTTTACAGATCTTCTCCCGATGCCGCTTCCTACCTGGACAGGAGAGGAATCCAGGGCATAACTTATTTGGAAACAGATGAAGACGGTTGGGGCATTTACGAAATAAACCTACTTGAACTCTATTAAAACCCAACAATAATTCTAAACCCCGCTTTTTTGGCGGGGTTTTTTCTTTGGCAGGTTTTTTCTAAGGGTCCAATTAAGCTCAAAAACATACCCGATAACAACAAAGTTGTTACTCAATGTCCTCAACCTCCGTCAAAAACCAGGGATTAACCTGACCTAGGAAGGCAAAAGACCCTATCCCCATCCACTGGGACAACCAAGACCAGGTTGCCCCCATATCCGCAACTACTACTGGTTCTTATGCCTCTTGTTTACAGTATAAGGGTTATCCAATTTTCTTACAAATCCCTAAAAAACTGATTTTCTCGGAAAGGGAGTGATACGGTACATACCCATTGTAGATATTTCAACTAATTGAAAAACCAGGATAATATGGGGTAAAGAATTAAGGAGAAAACTATTTTTGCACTAACTTAATCCTGCTTTACTTTCTTCTTTCTTAATTATAAAGGAAATACCCGTAATTCTGTCGAATTTTATAGACACTTTTATGTGTCAAGGAAATAAGGATAAGGAGAAAGGCAAATGGAAAATAAAACCTTAAAATCATTTCCCGACCTCCTCGAACAGGGGATAATTGTAATCGATTCTCAGGGTATTATACATTTGTATAACAAAAAATCCGCCGAGTTTTTTGGTGTATATCCCTTCCACCAGCCCGGACATCCTAAAGGCAAAGTGGAAAAGGGTGATATTGTTATCATATCCAATAATTCCCTGGGCTGTGATGACGGAGGGTTGAGGCCTGGAGATTTGAAAAAAATCGGAATTGATCCGGGAAATTTAAAAACGGGTGATATGTTTGTTGCCATAGGAATTGCAGGAGCAGAGCCCGGGAAGGGAATAATTAAAAATGAATCTTGCAAATCTAATAAGAACCTGGAGCTAATTCAAAAATTTAAAAATATCCGCCTCAGGTCCAGTGTTAATAAGAAAGAACACTTGAATAGAATTCAGGTTGGAAAAGATACTTTTGATTTTATATTTTATCGTTGTGCTTCTCATATGGTTGTTTTATCACCTCAAAACGGGAAAATTAAGTTTTACCAGACCCGCGGTTATACAGGAAGGAAGGAGGAAACAAAAGCCCTGCTCGATGGATTACCCTTCATGGGAAAAGGTTCTTTTGCCCCAAAAAACAAACCTTTTAAAAAACATATAAATGATTTTCATAAAGATTCTTCTTTAATTCGAGTTTTGTTGGAAACTGCAGAAGGGGTTCACAGGGGCGAATCAAATATTGAAGGAGAAATAAATAACCTCCCAGTTAATTGTTCAATAAAGCCTTTAACAGAAGGGGGAAAAATTGTTGGTGCGGTTTTGCAGGTTTGGGATGTTAAAAAGCCAAGGGAAGTAGAAGGGGAGCTGGATTTTGCAAGGCATCCTTTTAATGAAATTGAAGAAAAAACCAAAAAAGAAAAAAATAATGAAGATCCCTTTAAAAATATAATTAGTTACAGCCCCCAGATGAAAGAAGTTAAAAATTCAGTTTTAAGAGCTTCGGAAACCGATTCCACGGTTTTGATTCTCGGGGAAAGTGGAACTGGAAAAACCTTAATTGCAAAAGCCCTTCATGAGGCAAGCCCAAGGAAAAATGGTCCTTTTGTCCAGGTAGAATGCGCCTCTATCCCAGAAACACTACTGGAAAGTGAATTATTTGGATACGAGGAAGGAGCTTTTACTGGGGCTGCAAACCAGGGGAAACAGGGTCGTTTTGAAATAGCCCAGGGAGGAACTTTATTTTTGGATGAAATTGGAGAGTTGCCTTTTTTTTTGCAGGCCAAACTCCTCCAGGTTCTCCAAGAAAAAACTTTTTTTAGACTTGGTGGTTTGGAACCAGTAAAGCTTGACGCAAGAGTTGTTACTGCAACCAATAAGGACCTGGAAAAGGAAATCGAAGAAGGAAACTTCAGGGAAGACCTTTTTTACCGAATTAATATAATCCCTATTTTTCTCCCTCCCCTCAGGGAGCGTTTAGAAGATATTTTCCCCCTTGTAAATTTCCTTGTAGGGAAAATTTGCAAGGAATTGAACATGCCTGTTAAGAAAATCTCCAGAAAGGCAATGCAAAGCCTTCTGTACCACCACTGGAATGGAAATATCAGGGAACTGGAAAATGCCTTGGAAAGGGCAATTAATATGACCCCTGGAAGTAATATTCACCCTGAAAACCTCCCAGAAGAAATTTATAATCCTCAGGGAAATTCGATAGAAGGGATCACAGGAGATGATAATTGTATTCAAATCCAAAAACTTACATCTTTAAATAACCTGGTCGAGGAGGTTGAAAAAAAAGCGATACAAGAAGCCCTTGCTAAAACCGGGGGTTCAAGAAATCAAGCTATGGAGCTCCTTAAAATAGGAAAAACCGCCTTTTATAAAAAACTAAAAAAGTACGGGATTAATTAAATATTCACGGGTTATGTAGGCTTTAAAAGTGTCTTTGGCCAAAAGTGTTTACAAAAATGAACAATCCCTGTTTTAAAATGGAATAATCTGGCCTGTTCGAATCGAAGAACGATAGGTTCGCAATCGCGAACTTTTTTCTTTTTCTGCAAGAGAAAAAAACAAAGCAAATTGGGTTACCCATGATAACTATTGTTTTTTTGAAAAAATTTAAAGCTGGCACGTTTATTGCAAAGATAAATAGGCACATTAATAAAAGGCTACCTGCAAGACAGGGGGACAAAAAATTGGTTTACCTTTTATATTTAATCCAGTTAATATTCTATTTCTTGACTGTCGGACTGATTGTAAACTTTATCTACTACAGAAGAATTGGTGCTTTATATTTAGCCGCAGTATATGGAAGTACTTCAGTATTGTCATTTTATTTAATGGATTGGCGACCCTTGCTTGTGGGTTTCGGGATAGCCTGGCTGCTTCGAATTCTGGGCTATGACCCGGGCCTTTTTGGTAAAAAAGGTTTCAAAAAGAATAAAGACGGTTGATATAAAATAATTTGGGGAGGTGTTAAACAAAGAGAGTAGGAATAGAAGAAATTTTCTGGAGTTATTTTTAACAAAAAAATTAGGAGGTAGTTTATTAATGAAAAAAATGTCCCTAGGTATTTTTGTTGGGGTTCTGACTTTCATGTTGATGTTTTCAAGTATGCTTAACAATGGAACAGTTTCTGCTGATGACTGGCCAGAAAGAGAAATAACCGTAATAGTCCCTTATAACCCGGGTGGTTCAACTGACCTGTCAATAAGGTTCTTACAGGATAAAATTGAAGAATACCTTGGTGTGCCATTGGTTTTTGAAAACATGCCTGGTGTCTCCTCCCTGGTTGCCCAGGAATATTTCGTGGAACGGGAACCAGATGGGTATACTGTAATGGGAGCAGGAACCATTGCTTCAGGTGCTAATCCTCACATCCATGGACAAGAAAGCCACATTGATGATTATGATTTTGTTGCCCTTTATATGAGCACCCACCGAGTAGCTTATTCCGGGGATTTTGAAACCTGGGATGAAGTAAGAGAATATGCAGAGGAAAACCCGGGAACTCTGTCCTTCGGGATCTCCGGAAGTGCTTTTAATCAAATGGTTGTTCAGTCATTTTTAGATGAGCAGGGATTGGATATTAACGTAGTAATGTTTGGTGGCGCCCCAGAACTATCTGCAGCTTTAATTGGAGGGCACATTCCCCTGGGTGAAGCTACCATAGGTTCTCCTGCCTGGGATGCCATGGAAGCCGGAGATTTGAATCCCTTGTTTGTCCTAAGTGATGTTAATATTGACCATCACGGGTATCCTGAAGTACCAAGTATGGTAGACCTTGGTGCCGAGGTATTCACTCCAGGTTCCCAAATGGGTATGATTGCTCCAAAGGGCATTCCGGAAGAAAGAAGGCAGAAACTGGAAGATGCAATTAAATATGCCCTGGAAACAGAAGAAGTTCAGGAAAGATATGCTGAAGCCGGGTATGAAGTTACCTTTATGACCGGGGAAGAATTTGAAGAAAGAGCAAGAATGGTCAGCGACATAGTTACAAGTTATATGGAAGAATATGGTGACTAAAAAAAGAAATAACTAAGGAAAAAGGTCAGGCCATCCCCATCTTTTTTGGGGGTGGCTCCTTTCCGAAATAATAGGGTAGTTTTTTTGGTGGAAAAGGGGGGACAAAAAGTGGAAGAACAAAGGAAATATAATTTGGAAAAAATAGTTTCTGTAGGTTTGATGGGGCTTGCAATCTTTTTGTGGTTTTATTTTATCCCAACCTTTGCTCCCGGAACTCAAGAAGGGTTGGTCCCAAGAATTGGAGCTGGGATTCTTTTTGTTTCAAGTTTTGCTCATTTCTTTATTCTTTCTTTTGGAAGGGTAAAAAAGAAGGTTAGCCTGTCCCTGAAAGAAATCCCAATTGTTCTCATCGGGGTCCACGGGGCCTTTGTTTTCCTTCTGGAAACGATAGGCTTTTTTGTTTCTGCTTTTTTTATGCTGGGAACTCTTATGATTTACCTTGGGGTAAAAAGAAAGCATTTATTAGTAATACCAATTTTTCTCCTTTTCATTTATCTGGTTTTTGATTATGGGTTAAATATCCGTCTTCCCAGGGGATTTTTATTCTAATCATAACCTTTTGTTAAAAGAATTAATTTGAGGATTGAAGTGTTGTTGTTTTTAAGGAGGTGGGTAGAAAATGTTTCAGGAATTCATTGGTTCATTGGATATGGTATTTACCCTGGTAAATCTTTTAGCAGTTTTGTTTGGTTTAATTTTAGGGCTTTTTGTGGGATCTTTGCCTGGAATGGGGGCTCTTACGGGGATGACTATTTTACTTCCCTTCACCTATCATGTGTCGCCCCTGGTAGCATTAGTTGCCCTAATGGCCCTTTCTAAGGGAAGTTACTATGGAGATTGTATTCCGGGAATTTTATTTAATATGCCCGGCTCGGCTTCGGCGGCCGTAACAAGTATTGACGGACACGCCCTTACAAAAAAAGGTTATCCTGGTTCAGCCCTACAGGGTTCCCTTTACGGGTCGGTGGGAGGCGACCTTCTAAGTGACATAGTTTTATTGGTATCGGCAGCTCCCCTGGCTATGTTGGCCTTACGAGTAGGGCCTGCAGAAAATTCCATGATAATTCTTTTTGCCCTGACTATTGTGGGGATGGTTGTGCTTGATGACCCCGCTAAAGGAATGGTATCTGTTTCTTTAGGAATTATTTTAGGATCCGTTGGTAGAGACCCCTTTCTTTTTACAGAAAGGTTTACTTTCGGTGTGCTCCGCTTGCAAGATGGAATTAGACTAGTTCCATTTCTGGTGGGTATACTTGTTATTTCTGAAATCTACTGCAAGTTTAGCTTGGGAAAAGTCACAGCTAAAAGCAAAGAAATTAAACAAAAAGATTTGAAAGAGGGAGAAATCCTAAAGGAAGATAAGATTACCAGGTCTGATGCCAAGGTTATTTTCCCTTCGGTTTTAAGGGGAGGAATTATTGGCCTTTTTATTGGTGCTGTGCCCGGTTTGGGAAGCACAGTTGGAGGGTTTGTTGCCTATACCCAAGCCAAGCGACTTTCCAAGTATAAAGAGGGTAGCAGGGAAAACTTGATGCAGGGAATGGTATCTTCTGAATCTGGAAACAGCGCGGTTAATGGAGCTAATTTAATCCCGTTATTGGCTCTTGGTATACCCGGAAGTGCTACCGCTGCAGTATTATACGCTGCTTTTATGATGCAGGGTATTACGCCCGGCCCTTTTATAATGCGGGAACAGCCAGGAATGATTTTTGCCCTGTTAATAACTTTAATTCTTGCTAATGTCCTCCTGTTTTTAATTGGACCTTATTTTGTTAGAGTTGCAAAACAGGCCCTCAAAGTTCCCCCGGCAATTCTTTTCCCGTGCATTTTGGTGATTTCAACGGTTGCCGTTTACAGCATCCAAAGAAGCATGTTTAATGTTGGACTGGTTTTCATTTTTGCCATCCTTGGGTTTTTTATGAAACGGACCGGTTTTCCCGTTCTTCCAACTGTTATTGCCTTTTACCTTGTGCCAATTTTTGAGGAAGGATTTAGAAGAAGCCTGCTCATAAGTGGTGGGGATTTAGGTATTTTCTGGCGAAGCCCAATATCTTTATTTTTCATTGTGGCCACTTTTTTAAGCATTGGGTTTACCGTTTACTCAATAATCAAGGAATCCAAAAAGGCAAAGGAAACTTAAAAGTTCTAATATCTTTGTTCAACAATTTAGACTTGTAAGGCTTGGGCAGGAGAATTTTTAAGAACTTTATACTCCCATTATTAAGTTTTCTGCTTATTCAATTCCAATTATCCTCAAAATTTCGAGAAAACAATTTTTTGGGGGAGGAGAGAGAATGGAGAAGCTACCCCTGTTAAAAACAATGAAAAAAGCAGTTCCCAGTGAAGTAAAAGATATTATTTCCCAGGGGCTGGATGTAAATAATAAAGATGAAAGCGGCATGACTGCTTTAATCTATGCATCAATGAAAAACAAAGATCACCGGGTTATTGGATTACTTGAAGAAGCGGGAGCAGATATTAACGGGCGTGGTAACTTTGGAATTACGCCTTTAATGGCAGCAGGGGCAAATACTAACCCAAATGTTATAAAAACTCTAATTCGGCTTGGAGCAAGAGTTAATGATAAAGACGAAGTAGGAAGAACCCCGTTAATGTTCGCTTCCCGAAATCAAAATCCAGAAATAATTAAAACATACCTTGAAGCCGGTGCAAAAGTAAATGAAAAAGACCAAAACGGAATCACACCCTTAATGTTTGCAGCCATGGGAAATGAAAACCCGGAGATAATTAAATTTCTAATTGAAGCAGGTTCAGATGTAAATGCTCGGGATTTGAATGGAATGAACGCTTTTTTATGGGCAGCAAACAATAATTCAAAACAGGGTGTAATCTGGACCCTTCTTGCAGCGGGGGTGGATACAAAAGTAAAAGATAGAAAAGGTAACACAGCTTTTGATCATATCCAAAAAAACGGCAATTTTCGAGGAACCGAAATATACTGGAAGCTGAAAAATGATCTTCAAATATAGAAAGCTTTTAAATTTTCCTTCTCTTTTCCCCCATATTTGCTAAAAATTTAATTGCCAAAATGAAGAACATATTGCTTTAAACGCTTTGGGAATTTTCTGTAATGATTTCTGTACGAAGAAAAGAAGAACAGTTCTAGAATAATTCCAGCTTACTTATTGTGAGGTGCAGTTAGATGTTGCCGGTGGCCAGCGTTGTCCTCAGTTTTTTTGTTATACTTGGGTTAATCCGTTGGAAAATCCCAATTGGTCTGGCTATGTTAGCTGGAGCTATTATAAGCGCAATTGGTGGAGGGCTTTTCGGAGGTCAGATGTTCGAAGTAGCTTTCATAACCTTTACAAGTTCAACCACATGGGAACTTGCTCTGACTATAGGTTTTGTTTCCGCCCTTGGGAAAATAATGGAAAAGGCAGGATTGCTGACTTTATTAATTGAAAGCCTGCAAAAAATTATCCGGGATGCCCGGATAATTATGGTTATATTGCCTTCTTTAATAGGTATGCTAATGTTTCCCGGAGGGGCGATTTTGTCTGCCCCCATGATCGGAGAATTAGGGAGCATGCAAAAAATGAATTCAGCAGAAAAAACCTTTGCGAATTTAATGTTCCGTCACCTCTTGCATTTGATTTTTCCTTTGATTCCAAGTATGATCCTTGCTTCTCAGCTAGCCCGGGTTAATCCCCTGGGGATTGTGGCTTTTAATTTTCCCCTGGCCCTGGTTGCTTTCTTTGTTTCCTTTTATATTCTTTTCCGGGGCAGAGGCAGGGGAAAAAACAAAAACTATGAAGGCCTTAACAGGGTTTCACTTTTGAATTTGCTTAAAGCATTGGGTCCAATGCTTTTGGCAATTATTCTTGGTTTGGTTTTCGATATCTATTTCCCCCTGGCTTTAGGAGCAGGCATTATGCTTGTTTATTTTTATCTCTGGCTGGAAAAAAAACTTCCTTTTTTCCGGTATATTGTTTTCCTTTTTAAGTCAGTTAACTGGAACATTTTCCTTGCAATTTTCCCTATAATTTATTTTAAGGATGTTCTTGAAGTAGGAGGAGCTGTTGAGCAAGTAGCTATTTTCTTCCAAAAACAGGGGATTCCTTTACCTTTTTTAATGATTTTTGTTCCCTTCATTGGTGGCTTTTTTACCGGATCAAATACTGCTAATATTGGAATTTCTTTTCCATTGCTTTTACCTATGTTTCCAATGGATAATTATATAATTTATGTTGGTTTTGCCTATTTAAGCGGAGTAGTGGGTTATCTAGTTTCTCCTGTGCACCTGTGCTTGATTTTAACCAAGGACTATTTTAAATGCGAGGTTGGTAAATTGTATCAATTTTTCCTCGTGCCTAATGCGGCAGTAATGATTGCAGCAACTGTTCTGTTTTTGGTTTTAAGGTAGGGGGAAAAGGATTTATTATAAAACTTACTTCCCATTGGGTTATTAAAGCCGATTCTTCCCTTTGAAGATCGGCTTTTTCTAATTTTCCGGGTTTTGTTTTCAGTCCATAGCATTTATTAAACCTGGAGTGAAATTCTTAAATGAAAAAACCGCCCTAAAACGGTTCATTAAAAGCGAAAAATATTTTTTGTTTCCTTAAACTTTTTGGTTCTTCTCCAAATGAGTACAGTTGACAAACTCTAAGTTATTTGTTTTTCCTGCCACTTGATATTACTGTTAAGGATAAATGTTTAATCTTGACTTCGCTCCTACCTGACAGCTCACTCAATCCATTTTCATTTTTTGTTGCATGAAAAAAGGGATTGACGGCAAACAATTACTCAAATCCACCACGAAAGGAGTAATCATCAAATGCCATCAATCCCTGCCAATATTATATCCCTTCCGCGTCTGAAATTCAATAATGTTCAAGAGAAAAAAAACTTCCTTTACCTTTACATGGAACCAGATCAGAGGTTCCGGCCACGCTGTTCTTATTGTGGTAAACCTGCCTCTCCAAACCGCAAGCATAGCCGAGAAATTAGAGATCTGGGTTGTTTTAAACATAGAACCATCTTGCAATTTCAATATCGCGATGTTTTCTGTAAAGAATGTGATATAGTTACTGAAAAATTGGATTTTGTTCTTCCCTATGCTCGAGTTACTATCAGTCTTTCTGGGGCTGTTGGGAAATTATGTGAACACATGACTATTACTGAAGTTGCAAGATACTTTGGGCTTGACTGGAAAACGGTGAAAGAGCTTGATAAATACAATATTCAACAACAACTAAAAGAATTACCTCTGGACCAGGTGAAGATCATCGGCATGGATGAGGTGGCTCGCAAGAAAGGACATAAGTACTTTACTCTGATTTATGACCTGGAAAAAAAGCAACTTCTAAAGATTGTTGAAGGAAGAGAAGAAGAAGCGGTAGCCCAAATTTTTGAAGAATTAGGGGAGCAAGCAAATAATATAAAAGCTTTGGCAATTGATATGTGGCAGGCCTATATTAATGTTGTCCAAATATATTGTCCTCAGGCCAGGATTGTTTATGATAAATTTCATATCATCAGTAACTACCATAAACTAATAGATAAAATTCGCCGCCGTGAATTCCGCGATGCTTCAAAGGAAAGCGGTTTTTGCTGCTAAAAAACAAAGAAGAGTTATGGGGAGACGGGGAGAAAAGGCTGAAGGAATTATTAGAAAACATTAAAAACCTTAACACAGTCTATCTCCTGAAAAAACAGCTACGGGCCCTCTGGGATAATGTGACCATTCCATAATTCCTCTCGGCTCTCCGCCAATGTGTGCTTTGGCTAGAGAATCGGAAATACCAGAGCTTAATAAGTTTGCAACTTCTTTGGAGAAGCATTCTTTAGGTCTTTTGAATTATTGTTTCTACCCAATACATACCGGGATAATTGAAGCTTATAATAACACAATCGGAGTAGTAAAAAGAAAGGCCAGAGGGTTCCATGATGAAGAGTATTTTAAAATCAAAATTTTTTATACACCCCAATAAACCTTAAGAATAATTATTGAATGTCAACTGCACTCATTTGGAGGAGAACCAACTTTAACTTTTTTTATTTCCCTTCCCAAAAATTACTAATATCTTTTATCCCTTTTAAATATTTTCCTTACGGGGTCCCTTTTAAAGATGGGTATTCACCGGAGCTCCCAAAATCCCATATATCCGAATCCCAGCCCTCGAACATTTCATCTCCATCGGAGTCTGGATTTCCATCCTCATCAAGGATGTCTCCAGGAGTTCCTGCTTGTAACTGTTTGGTTGTTCTTCCTTCACCTGAAGAAGAATCTTCTTTGCCTGAAGTATTAATATCCCAATAGCTATTATAAGCCGAACCGGTAAAAACACCTCCTACCAGCCCACCCCCATCACCGGTAACCTGACCAGTAGAGTAACAGTTTTCAATTTCACCTTGATTGTGCCAACCCACTAAACCCCCTACATCTTCATTCCCTGAGACATTTCCCCATGAATAAGAATCTAATATAAGCCCGTCAAAACAATTATAACCAACAAGCCCACCAACGGACCAAAGTCCTGTAACTTCTCCAGTGGCAAAAGATTCTCTAATATCTCCTCCCCTATTGTAGCCAACCAAGCCTCCGATATCATATTCATCTCCAAAAACATCTCCGGTAGCATAGCAATTAATAATTTTCCCTACATAACCATCTCCCGAATCATTTAATCCCACCAGGCCTCCTGCTTCATAACCATTTTCATCAAATTCATAATTTATTGTTTTCACTTTCCCAGTAGCAAAGCTGTCGGAAATTTCCCCGTAATTTGCTCCAACAAGCCCACCGAGCCTTGCCTCTGCATTAATTTCTCCTTTTGCAAATGATCCAGTTATTACTCCCTCCGTGCAATTGTCCCCAACAAGCCCACCAACTTCTATTCCACCCGTTACATTGGCTTCCGAACCACTTCCTTCGATCACACCAGTATTTTCCCCGACAAGGCCTCCCACTCTTCTTTCAAGCTTTTCTTCATCATCTCTAAGAGCAGTAACAGTTCCATCAACAAAACAGTTGGAAATTTCTCCCCTATTATATCCAACAATCCCTCCCGTACATTCTCCTCCAACAATATCAACTGAGCGAAGAATTACATTCCTAATTACCGCATCTTCACCTGTGTAACCAAATAAACCCACATCCTCTTCTCCAGGCCGGTTAATTGTTAGATTTCTTATCCTCCTGTTATTCCCATCATATGTACCAGAAAATGGATTATCGAAATCCCCTATGGGCTCCCAGCCTTTATTTTGGGTTACAGTAACTGCACTAAAGTCTATATCCGCTATTTGCTTGAAAAATCCATCCAGATTCTCTTCATCCCCAAGTTTAGCTATTTGTTCTACAGTTCCTACAAGGTAAGGTTCATTCTCCGTTCCTTCTCCCCCAGCAAAACCTGTATCAGGATCAATATTAACCGCAAAGTTTGCTTCCACAGCCTTATCAGCATCCATGGTTATAGTAATTTCATCCTCTTGTCCCGAAGCATCCCCCGCCCACTCAATAAAATTCCATCCCTCATTTGCATCCGCTTTTAAAATTACTTCCGAATTCTCTGGGTAACTAAGTTGAAGAGGAGTAACAGTAACATCCCCACCCTCGGGATAATTGAGGGTAATAACCAGTTGGAAATTACTAACTCCAGGAGCACCCTCACACCCCATAAGTATTAACAAAAATAAAAATGTTATGCCTATAACAATCCGTTTTGAAAGCAAATATTCCATTAGTCTCTCCTTTCAATTTTTTTCTAACTATTTTTTTCGTTGAAAACCACTTTTCTCCTTTAAGTAATTAAAATATTTTTGAATTTTCCAAAAATTTTCTTTAAAGCCCTTATGCGGAATTCGGGCTTGGGCTCCAAAAACAATTAGAATATCCTTCCCCTTCTTGGAAACTCCGACAGGGGAGGTATTCCGGGTAGAAAAAAAGAATACTGTATAACTACCGGTTTCAATAATAATTCGCTTCCAGAATTAGGACAGCCAAGGGCAGAATTTCCCTGAGGTAATTCTGATTCCGGAAACAATTCTCTGGTAAGAGATGGGAAAATCAAACAAGAGGTGCAGAGGCTAAAATCAATAGTGAGCACCTATAAAAAATTGATTTCCCTTAACCAATGTGGTGGCTCCATT
>SL_3KL_010_SEDDRAFT_10003176_pt1 | contig 14977 bp, 9 predicted proteins | sample SodLakKL_010_SED_2_FD_10381 | JGI IMG/M metagenome (IMG submission 10381)
AATACAGTTTGGCATATTTTCTTCTATCGACTCTATTCTTCGTACTAAACTTTGTGACGGTGATCCGTTCCCTGATATTATTTTTCGCAACCCCTCTACCTCTTGTCTTACTTCTTTTATGTCCTTGCACTGTCCAGTTCCTATTTCATAGGTTATGTCAGCCAATTGACTTAATGCTTTTTGTGCGTCTGGTTCTTGTTTGATTTCTTTAAGTTGCCTTAGTATGCTCGCTTTGTTTCTCATTTATCACCTTTTTGTCGAGGTCTATGTTGATTGTTACATAATGCACCTTATAGTATAATTTATAAATGTGTTTTTGACAAGTTTCTAAGGAGAAATGATGATACCAAGTTCGAAGCGACTTTACGAAGAGAACGTGTCAGGCATAAGTGAAATTCAGTTAGCAGAAAAGTACAAAACAACAAGAGCAGTAATACATGGAAGAATATATAGGTATAAAGAAAAGCACAATTTACTAAATGAAGATGTAGAAGAAGCAATCCAAACAACAGTCGAAATACAAGAAAACACAGCGACAGCAACCATTAGAGGCTCTGAGTCCCACGTCAAGACGCTTGATGAGCTTATTGAAGCGTGCGAAATAGATACCGATATATGGGAGATCTACAAATGGCTCGCTAATAAGTGGGACATGACAAACAAGTATGGTGAACGTTACCAAAACTGGCAGGTTAAAGCACAGATGGTGAGGCTCAAACCCATCAATGTCTTTCCCGAATTACAGCCAGTTCATATTGATATCAAAAGTATTCCACGAAAAGAAATTAGAACAGATAAACCGTACCGTGTTATGACTATCGGTGATCCTCACTTTGGCTATGATAAGGATTTGGATGGCAATCTTATTCCTTACCACAACGAAGAAGTTCTTTCAACTGCCTTAAGAATATTTGAGGATGGTGATTTTGATTGTCTTGTGTGGGCAGGGGATATCATAGACTGCAACGAGTGGAGTGATAAATTTATAAGGATGCCAGAGTTTGTCAAGACGACACAGCCAGCACTAAACGAAGCGGCGCAGTGGATTGCCCGCTTCATTGCTGTAAATCCCGAAGCAGATTTTATTGCACTCGAAGGTAATCACGATTACAGAATAGAAAAGTATGTGATCAATGCCTTATCACAAGCCTATCAACTCAAGCCAGGAGATAGCCCTGAGTCAGAACCAGTGATGGGGATTAGCAATCTTCTCGGACTAAAAAGGATGGGGGTTGAATACAAGGAAGAGCACGTTATCGGTTCAACAAAGTTTGTTCATGGGGGTATCGCCAGAAAGGGTGGTGGCTCAACAGCCAAAGCAACGCTTGAGAATACAATCACAAGCGTTGTTTTTGCTCATGTTCACAGACGAGAATTAGTTACAGAAACAAAGATTGGCGAGAGAAACAAAAGAACAGAGGTGTTCTCGATGTGTCCGGGTTGCGCTTGCCACACTGATGGTAGACTTCCTGGCTCAGATTACAGTGACAACTGGCAGAACGGGATAGGGGTTCTTGAATTCTTAAATGAAAAGTGCATTTCACATCAAGTTGTTATGATAACAAACGAAGGAGATGCTTCTTTCAGTGGGAAAGTTTATTAATTATTTTCCAAAAAAATGTCGGGTTGTGTTCCAAAGGTTTTCTATATGAGCATCACTTAACGCATTTGGCACAACAAAACCCATGCTCAATCTTGCGCCATCGGCAATCATCGGTCCATAATAATTGCTACCAAGACTTAGCCAAGCTGTACTATTGAATATTCCAGTTTGTGTCGCATTTTCAGTTGTTTTGTTGTCATCGACCCATACATCAATAGAGCCCGAAGGAAACCATCTGCCAACAACAAAAGTCCACTCTTGGGCAGTTATATCGTCACCCTCACAAGCATCAATATTGGTGAAACCACCATCACTACTTATCAAGAATCTAATTCCACCTTCCTGTTCTCTGAGAATATATGACCTTTGGTTTGTGGCGGGCGCAACTGACCCAAACTTTGAAACGACAGTCTGAGCATATTCATGTCCCTCGCCCTTATTGACTACATCAAACCAAACCCAAGCACCAACGGTAATACCCTGAACGCCCAGAATTTTAAAGCTGGCATGGTCGGAGCCGGGAGACCATCCAGCCGCACCGCCACTTTCGATAACTTCTCCATAGGGAATAAGCCCATCATTATCTATTACAGAGTTACCATATCTGTTGTAATACAAGTTAGCGGCAAAATCCCGAGCGGAAAAGGCTGTTCTTGCCGCTGAAAAAGGGACAAAACCTCTTATGTTCGGAAGCATGAGATAAGTAGAGAGAACATCACCGGGGGTAGAGCGTGCCAGTGGAACTGTTCTTAGGTTGTCAAGCTCCTCTTCTATTTCTTTTATTTTTTTCATCAAACCGTATGAGGCAGAATCTCTTTCATCGTAAAATGTCATCCGTAGTATTCCTCTCGCATGTTTCTTGTTTTTAGCGAAATAATTTCACTTCCATTGTTAGCAAGATTTATGGTTATACTTGTTATATTAACTTCATAAATATGATCTCTGAATCTAAAGACAACTCTATCTCCCCAATTTATTTTACTGCCAAGATATTTCGTAAAATCACTTGATATATGACCATTGACAGCAATTTGAGGAGTCCATCTTTGTAGTCTGCGATCAGCAACAGCTTGCACCCCCCCTGGCGTTCCAGACATTCTTGCGTCTTGCCAGCTTTCCCAAAGTCCAAAGGGTATTCTGTCTATCTCTTCTTGGTTGAAAGCCTCTTTGATTATCCTGTTTTCTTTATCTCCCTGTCCACCAGCATATACTGCGGTTCGTGATTCTACAGCGTTTAGTTCTACGCTTGCATAACGGAGACCGCCAAACTCTCCGCCTTCCTCTCCGAGAATTGCAGTAAGATGAAGAGGGGACTCGCTATCTACTCCCCGATTTGTACCAAGTTGATCAACTTTTGTTTCAAAGACATATTTATTGATATTCTCCGACCAATAAACGTTAAAGGTTAGATACTGGTCGTGCTCTTCTCTTACCGTATCGCATATATTACCCATAAGTGGAAGAAGTTTTCTGTACTGAAATGCGTCAAGACTTATCTCGTGTGCTAGCCCAAAATCCTCTTCTATAAATATTTTATCTGACCAATCCCTGCGTTCTACTGCAAGGTTGCCAAAGTTTTCCCGCGCCAATCTTTTTATAGCATCATCAGCAGGAATATTGTTAATAATTGTTTGTGGTGATTGTGGGAGATAGTAAACAATTCTTCTGTCTACAAGATTGTTACAATCAACACATCTAATTCGCGAGAACTTAACACCATTTTCTTCTATTTTGTCTCGCCATAACCTCACAAACCATCTTTTATTAAATATAAGCTCCTTGACTCCCCACTCGTTTGTTCTGTATATTTCAAAAATACCATCAATTTCTATTTTTGATAAAATTTCTTTTGACATTATATAGGGAATATCAATATAAAAAGAGCCAACATCTCTTTCGCGAACCCAAAAGTTTGCACCGTGATAGTTCAAAATGGAGAAAACGTAATCTCCTGATGGGTTGTAATATCTGAACTCGTATTCTGCTCTTTTTGTTGTCATAATATTTCTACAATATCAATTGCCTTTGACAATAGGGTGTATTTTTCTCTTATTCTTAATTTTAAAAAACTTTTAATGCTTTTACTTATAAACATACTATCTATAAAGTTTTTCCCATTGACAATATCAAAGTTTAAGTCAGACGAAACAGATAAAAATTTTGTAATGTTTTCTTCTTTATTTGATTTAAAAGATATTGGCTTTTTAGAATAAGACTCAAGGTCAAGTGTTACAACCTCGCCAGTTGTAAGGTTATAACCATTTATAAATATTTTCTTTTCTGATGTATGGTTTGATATAAAATAAATTTCACCCTTTCCAGCCAACTCTATAAAAGGATAAACTATTTCTCCTTTATTTTCTATAAGAGAGTTTTCTTCTGGATAAGTAAATATTTTAGTATAAAGAGTTGCTGTGTGATGACTAATATTTATATAAGCCCACATCTCTTCTGTTTTCTTGTCAAAAAACATTTTTGCCAATCGTACAGCATTCTCAAAGGCGTAAGGCTCTTTAAGATATATAAAAATAGGGATGGGGGTAATTTTATTATTTGTTATTTCTATAATAATTGGCATAATTAATTCTGGAAAAGGATCGAACGGACTCCCAGCATACCAAAGCCATGCACAATTAATATAAATTGCATCATTTCTTTTGTTTATTGTTATGGAATCTATTTTAAAAATACGATCCGTATAACTCCCTAAAATATTACTTGTTTTCACAAATGAAGAAAAGTTGTATTTAATGAGACAGCGAGAGGCTATACTACCATCTTCAGTTTTATTAAATTCACCAACAATATACAAATCTCCCTTAGAATCGGTGTCCATATCTGTTGCCATTCCATTGAGTCCATCGTTCCCCAAGGAATGAAACTCTTCACTTGTTAAGTTGTATGAGGCTATATTTTTTGTGCCACTAATATCACCAGCATGAAGAAAGTTGCCACATAAAATTATCCTTTCTTCTTCAGTATAAGGAAAAAGTCGCGATCTAAGAATTAACAACTTGTTGAATTCTGCGTTAAAGGTTATTGGCGCCCCCATACCATTAGCTCTGTATGGATTTAAGCCAATCTTACTCCATTCTTCTGTGTCAAAATCAAACTTGTAAAATACATAAAAATCACGGTATGGGTAGTCAGCCGGTACATACATCGCACCATCTGGAAGCCACCCCGCGCAATACAAATTACCGTTTTTGTCCTGAACAATCGAATTATAATATGTGTCTGAGGCATGATCTAGATCGTGCGGAGAACCACTCCCAAGGGGGCTAAATGTATCATCAGCAGGATCAAATATTGCTATTTTATTAAGATCGTTANTAGGATCNCCGTCATCAAACCTTCCACCAAAAACAATTCTGCCATCAGCCAAAGGATAAGCACAGTATATATTATCATTTGAAGTTCCAACTCTTTCTATTCCATATATAGGTTCTATATCTTCTGTTCTTGGATCATATCTTAAGATATTTACGCTGTGCTCGCCAGGAAAAACAAAGTTACTTCCATAAATGTAAATTCTTTCATCAAAACCGCGTACAAAGCCATTGACATGACCATGTATAAACATTGGATCAAGAATTTCTTCATATTTCCCAAGGGATTTATTTTGTTTGAGAAGAAAGCCTGTACTGCCTTCTGATGTCTTTGGAGTATCATACGGAGTTATACCTGTATAAGCCTCTTTGTGCATTGAAGAATAAATGTAGGGGTCTTCCATTGTAAAACTAAGATTGACACCATAAACACCATTTTCATTTGGTAAACTTGTTGCAATCCCACCAGTAAATCGACAGTAAATATAAACTGTTTGACCCTCTATAATTGAGTTATCATCTTCATTGTATACGCGCATTATAAGTGTTGTGGGTTGTTCTTTTGAAACTCGTGCCGTAGAGGAAAGAGCGTCAGATAATCTCGACTCATTCAACATTCTTTCTTCCAATGTTTCACCTTGAATTTGACCAGCTAAAATAAAGTCACGAGATTCAACTTTCGTTGCGTTCCAAACTCCACCGTCCCCCGCAGTTCTTTCAATAACGTGATTGATTGAAGAAATTCCAAGCCCATTAATATTACGTAACACAAAACCCAAGTCCCTTAGAAAAATTTCTTTACCCGAGTTTATGGCAGTATGTTCTCTTGTGCTTGTACTTGCGCCACGAATACCATTCCATGAGTATCTATTCACCTGTGTTGGCTCTTTTTCTTGATAGTCTCCAGTAAACGGGAGAGTAACAAATGAATTATCTTCACAGACCCACATTGAAGTATAAAACTTTGTACCACTTTTGTTTTCTTTATTGTCATTAATTAAAACAAGTTTGTATGTGTCGGATGATTTTACCTCAAATGTTAAATGTATTCTTTGCCAATCACCTGTGCCTTTAATGGTTTTCTTTCCACTTATAATATTGTCACTATCATCAGTAATATATATGGTAAAAGTCGAGTTCTTTTTTCCAGAAACAAAACAGCTAAAAGTATAAGTAAATGGCTCAAGAAGGGCAGTATAATAAATGCCATAAGGATTTTCGCTATCCGATTCAACCAAGCACCAGCCTCCATACATAGGAAAACAATTGGGCACCGCGTCATGCTTCATTGTTGAATCAATTTCTGTGTAAGCATACATAAAAGTTCTTGATGTTGGAGTGGCAATGTCTGTTTGCGGATAGTCTCCGGCAATAAAAGATGGATTTTTTACAAAATTTGTAGTTCTTTCTGTTGGCACTACAACACTAAAAAAGCCTTTTCTTTTTTCACCAAGAATTATCCCCTCTGGAATGTTTGGTAATTTTGTAAATGTTCTTTTACCTGTCAATACATCTTGTGTTCTACTCATATTAATGCCCTGATGGTTTCGTAGTCCAATATAGTGTTAGCGTTACTGTTTTGATAATTTATATTAATATTTCTGTTATCATAATTACTACTTGTGTAGTTGTTTTGCTGTCCAACGCCCACACCGCCAGAGGTTAGTCCAGCAACATCTCGTAAGCTCCCCATGTTACCAACAACCGAAGTCATTATGTTTGCAAAACCCTTTTCAAGCCCTTGCTGTAAGCCAAGCATACTCATCAAGCCGAGCTTCTCCCACTCTTTAGATGGCGACCCCATGCCTTCCGCTTCGGCATAAACTCTTCGCATTTCAAAAGCCATCCATTTTACATAGTCAATGATCTCAAGAAATTTTGTTTTCATGCCATCGAGAAGCCCTTGGAGTAAATTCTCACCAAGAGGTTCAAGGTCAGTATCTTTTATGATTTTCTTTATTTCTTCAAACAACTCGTCAAAGGGTTCAGACAATGGAGGAACATTGGCATCAAAGAAATCTGATATCGCTTGTATCATATCAGGAATTAGTGAATGACCAATCAGTTCATCGTACAAATTCTGTACACCTTCAAGGGTGAGGTTTTGCCAGTTCTCCAGCATACTGTCTGCGATATCAGCGTCAATCTCCCTGATCTCTTCTATCATGTCCCTGATCATCTGAGGAGTGTTCTGTGTTATGTCCTCGAAAGGATATTGATCTATTGGCTCATTGCCAATTTCTGATAAATCGTTTCTGAAATTTCTTATGCCTTCTAGAGCATTGTAAAGCGGACCATCGTGGGAAATATGAAACAATCTTGAGACACTATTTATAAAATCACCAATACCCGCAAAATCAATAGCACCTGTTTCACCAAAGGTTTCGCCTAAAATGTCAGCCATAGACGTAAAGCTCAAAGGTAATTTCCCTGTTTCCTCGCGAAATTCCCTTATTGCTATTATTATATCTGTAAGATTTTCTATTTGTTGTGCGGCTATCTTTAGTGGTAATTGTACTAATTCATTTACAACTGCCCCCAAATCAAATATAGCTCTTGATAACCACTCACGATCTCCTTCTACTACTGGATCTCCGCCAAACAAAACAGAAAAGAGGTTTGCCAAAGCAATAGGAAAATCAAGGGCAACAAGACTTTCAAGGTACTTGTATATCGAATCGAGTGTTGTGATAAGTTCTTTCGAGTTATCCGCCCACTCGATCAGTGGATCAAGAGCCTCTGTTAAAAGGTTCTTCAACGGCTCAATGGCTTCGTTTGCGGCTTCCGCAAGTTTGTTTAAACTTTCTTTCAATCCAGAAGCTTCAAAGTCTGATTGTACGCCCCTTCTCGGATCAACTTCTCTAACGTCATCACGGTCTATACTACCAACTCCAATTTTAAGACCGAGGAATTTACCCATATCGGCAAGCACTTCGACAGTCCGCGCCAGTATTCCTTCATTATTTCCCGCCCAAGTTGAAACAGAGTCTAGAGCATTGTAAAGAGTTGTACCAAAAGCAGTCGCTATCTTTGGGATATGCTCTGCAATTGTTGAAGCCCAGCCCGGAATTGTTACAGTAATAAATTCATTGAGTGCTGGCAGTACAACATCCTTGAGAAATCCTTCTAATGCGGGTCTTATCTCGTTCTGCCACTTATCAACAATCATATCTCGCACATTGTCAATAAGTTTATTGATCTCAGGCTTAAAGAAATCTTCCCACAGTGGTTCAAAGATTGCCACAAGCGATTCTCTTATTCTTTCCCACGTTTCCTGCGGTGTAAGCTCATCCAGATTTGCAAATACATCGAATAAATCTTCAAGAGCTTCTGTTATACCATAGATAGAACCCCAATCAAATATATCTAAATCGCGCAAGAAGATGATAAGGCTTTGTCTTGCGTTGGTAAACAATTCCTCATCCTGTTTGTTGATAGCCGAAAAAACACCAAACAAGGTAGAGAGCATATCAACTATTCTGTTTATTCCACCAGTATCAAACGAGAACATGCTCATTTGATCAACCCAAGTGAAAAATATCTTTGTAAACAGTTGAACGGAGTCACCCATTCTGTTGTAAAGTACGCGCATATCTTCACCCATGAGAGCATGAAGTGATTTCACCATTCTCTGTGATATAACCTCAAAGGCGGGGGCTAGTACACGCCAGCCGAGCATTTCGACAATAAAGTTGCGGATGTTTTGAACAGCAACCTTCATGGTAACAGAGGCATCGTGGACTGCTCCAGGGAATTGGTTGTTGACCATATCAATAAAAGCCCAAGCAAACTCGTCTACACTTATCTCGCCAAGAGCAATGAGTTTATTTATTTCTGTTGCCATGTTGTCAAAGGTGAGATCATCGGATGCCGCTTGCAAATCGTCAATTGAAGTACCAAGAAACTCGAACATTTCGGCAGACCATTCACCAGACTTAGCGAGTGTAAGTAAAGCGTTCTCGCTTATTGTAGAGCCATAAGACAAGTCATCAAGCTGACCGTTCATCTTCTCAAGCATTTCATTTGTGATCGTACCGTCACGATTGAGCCTTTGAAGATTTTCTCTCATCAAAGCCAATGATGGTATTCGTACACCAGAGATAAGTTCAAGGTTTACACCAATCTGTTCAAGAACAGCGCCAACGGGGACGAGAGAACCACGAGCTAAGTTTCTTAATTCATTACCAGTGATCTTTCCCTGTTGTTTCATTTGACCAAGATTGATCATCAATCTGTGCATCTGTTCGCCAGTCAAACCCATACCAGTACCGAAGTTTAGAATACTATCAGTAAGGTCTTTGGCTTGTTGTGTGGTGAAATCAAATGCCATAGCAAGCGCATGAATTTCAAGAATTTGTTCAGCATCAAAGATACTGGTAACAGATAGATATGTAACCCAATCTACAAGCTCGGCTGTCTCTTCTTTCGCCATTCGCATAGCTTCACCAAGCTCATATCCTGCGTTGATAAACTCACGTCTTGTCAAACCGAGTAACCGCACCTGAATAAGCTGAAACTCGACTGCGGCATCAAAGGCAATCCTGCCCAGATCCCTTATTTGACGACCTAAACTGTGCAATCCTCTACTCAGACTTGTGCCAATTACAATGTCAAATATTCTCTGGAGAGAAGTACGCAAGCCATTGAAAGCACTTTGGAGAAGATTGAACGGAAGTCTTATAAGAGTTTTGAAAGCATTGACAAGTGTTCTACCCACAACCTCGGCAAGACGTATAAACGGTCTTAGTATTGTTGTAACAACACGCCCAATACCTTGCAGAATACCACCCACTCCCTGAACAACACCAACAAACATTTGAAAGCTTGAGATAGCCGCCATAGCTCCCGCGCGGAGTTTTTCCATAGTGATAGCAAATTTATCATTCTCAAAGCGTGCCGCTTTCATGGCTTCTTCGTATTGCTCTTTTGTTATTTTTCCTTCAGCTAGTGCTTTGTTGTAGTCCTCGATGGACTTCTTTGAGCCTGTTATTGCTAAGTTTTGCTCTGCGGTTGCTTTTATGTATTCTTGAACAGCACGGGTTACATTGCCCTTGACCTTCTCGCTTTCAGCCATAGAGCTATGCCATTTCCCCTCTTCAACAAGGAGATTGGCTATTTGGCTTTGAAGATTTCTTATTCTATTTGTCAGTTGCATGTGCTGGACACCACTTCTGTCCTGACTGTTACTTAAATCTTCTTGAGCTTGATAGTAGTCTTTATATAAATTGGTGAGTTCACCTATTTTTCCGCGCATCCTATCTTTGGCTTCATCAGACTTTCTTAATACAGCATTGTAGTCACCCAACGCGGTTTGAGTTCTTATAATTGCTTGTCCCCATTTTTGTTGTTCAGCAGTAGCTCTTTGAAAGGATGGTTTGAGATTTTGGATATTAGAACGTGCCACTTGATCAGCCGCACGAGCCATAGCAACCGACTGCCTTGCGGCAATACCAGCAACGCGAGAGTAAGAACGATAGGCAAGGTTGAGACGATCAAAGGCGCGGGCTACATCGTATACCCCGCGAAAAGCCATACTGATACCAAGTTGTCTGAACATTACAGTTTACCTGATTCCTTTAAGGATTTAGCATACTCTATTTTTCTGTTAATCCTTGTCACAGCAATTTCTTTGGCTCTTTCCTGTGCAGACAGTGAGCGCCATTCAAATATAGTATACCCTATTCCTTGCCTTATACTCTCCTCCTCGAATTTTGATACAAGAATACCAAGTGTTTCTTCTTCTACATTAACATCAATAGAAAAGTCGTCACTAACTTTTACCTCATCGGGAGAAAGACCATAAATCTTAACCCTGAAAGTTGTCTACGGCAGTCTTAACATCCTCTTCAGGAACGCCGCTTCTCCTTCCAATCGCAAGTAACAGTTTACTGAAATCACTCTCACCACCAACGCTACCCTTTGCGGCATAGTACTTGACCCACAGCAGCATCTTCTCTGTCTTGCCAAGATCGTTGATATCTTCTCGCTTCCAGCCCATACGCCCAAGAATAACTTTGAGTAGATCATGGAAGTCAGGGTCATCATAATTGATCATATTATCTGGTACACTCACAACCTCAACGCCAAAGATAATTTGAATGTCAATCATGCCCGCCGAGATAGAAATTTCCCAATCTGCTAATTGCGCTTTGTAGCGCGGGTCATTGACATTGGTTTCTTCTCGACCAATATCTTTGTTGTAATGAACAGGGGGAGTTGGTTCAGGAAAGCTACCGCGAAGATCAACAAATGCGGCTTGCGGTACTTCTTTTACCCGAAAGACAATACCGTTACTCATTTCAACGATATTATCTTTCGGGATTTCTTCGTCACGACTTTTTGTTTTCTGTGCACTTTCGGCAACAGTTTTCAGGTCGCTTTTCTTTACTTCTTTTTGTTCGGTCATTCTATTCCTCCAGTACGAAAGATAGAGATTAAATTGTTTGGTTTATTTCACAGCGTCTGTTCCTAAGAGCAGAACACCATCCACGATTGCGAGTTCGTTTACAATACCACCACCAAGAACAAAATTGGGGTCATGGCGATTGATGGCAAGCTGGTTGAAACGATCAGCAACTGGCATCGAGTATGTGGAGCTTTGAGGTTGTACAGACCAGGAAATACCACCACAAATTGTGCGGTAAACCCTACCACGTCCACCCACCTGTCCAGCAATGAACCCAACGCTATGGGAAGCCCAAGCAATCGAGTCAATAGCTGTCGGGGTTGTGCCGGGAAGTCCAACCTGTGTCCAGTGTAAGCCACGATCAAGGCTGACAAACAAAGTGCCAGCATCTGTCCCTACCCACCACTCGCTCTCGTATCGCATAGCAACTGCAGTGATCTCGACACCCACACCAACAGGAGTGTTGGGGGAAGCAGAGAATGTTTCACCATTGGTAGAGAAAACAATCCTTCCGTGTTCTCCGCCAGCGATAACATACTTGTCATTCATGGCATAAACAACGCCAAGAGCATGACCGCCAGAAGCCTCGCCAGCATCCAAGACGCGAACGCCCTCAGATGGTTCTTCAACCGAGTAAATGTACCCATCATCACCAACGATGAAGCCCTTCATTCCTGCAGAGCTAATCGCAAGAGGATTGTCCTCGAACCCTGTGTCTACTTCCGTAAACTCAGGATCAAAGCCGGGGGTTTCGGGATGATAGAACTCGTCAAGCGGTGAATAGGCAAGAGCGCCAGCATCTTCTGAAATCACAATCACGTTGTTACCAACCGAGTCCACACCAGAAGCATCTTCTGAGTCATCGAAAGGATCAACGTCATGTGCGTGCCATGTAGCACCCTCATCAATCGAGAAAAGGATGTACGGTCCAGTTCCAGGCGAGCCACCTTCTGCGGCTGTTACAGCGAACAGCATCGGGAAGTCATCACAGCCCACGTCACGTTTCACAGCAACTGCTTTGATTTCATTGATGATAGCTGTGGGTTCTCGGTCAAAGTACGCCATTGGAAGATACTTATACTGGTCACGAGAACTGATTGAAAGTGTTTCCCTGATTTCTGCGGTTTCGCCTCCGTCCAGAGCAACAAGTTCGTCATTCTCATAACTGTTACCCATAGCGTATTCGTAAACCCAACCAAGAGAAAACTCGTTAATGTCCTGCGGATTTAAACATTCACCAAACTGAACGTGAACGTCAAAAGCTTCACCGCGTCGAGCAAGACGATCAATCAGACTTCGTAACTCCATAGGCATCTTTTGAATTAGCTGTGTCGTTGGTCTTTCTTTACTCCCTCGAATTTGTCCTACCTCCAAGAATTTACCAAACTCAACATCACTTGGAATTTCAATTCGGGTGATGTCGCCAAGATTCTGTGAGCCAGTACCAACCTTCATGAAGGATGCGTAATGGATGTTTCGATCTTGTCGAGCACCGCCAGGAATAACAAAGACGCGAGCCGATTCGGTTTTCGCTGGAGTGTAAGTCCTACTTTGTCTTTCCATACTTATGTCTCCTTGTTACTTTCTAAATACCTCATTATGATCTTGCGTGTTATTACGCGGTTAACGGCTGACTCCAATGCTCCCTTTTTTAAGTTGAGAGATTGTGTGTCAATTAGTTCTTTCTTCACAAGCTCATTATGAAGTTCAATTTTTGCACTCTCCAGAATATCCTCTATCATCGGTGGGTCAAGGGGTAATCCTTCGGGTGCTAGGTTATCGGGATCATCATTCTTTATGAGAGAACGATGGAGTTTCCCGTCACTTCCTTCGTATATTATACTCTTCATTTTGCTATTATACCATTAATTTCTGTATTTGCGAAACTTTCGTTGAAAATGCTTCAATCGTCTCCATGCAAATACTTCACCAGCAAGAGAGCCAAAGGGATTTTCGACAAGTTCATTTGTGGTATATCGAAAGCCTCCTCGATCAGTTGTTGCTAAATCCATTTGTAACTTTTGCGAAAGTGCGGTCACTTCGGCTCTTCCTGCCAGCGGTCTTGACAATCTTGCGGTTGCAATATATGCAATTGCTTTGGCTAAATCAGGATGTAGATCATCCCAATAATTAGCACCGTAAGTCGGTCTGTAAGTATACCCTGAATAATAATTTAATTTTATATACTTTATTTTACCAAGCGTGTTTATCTTTTTCCAGCCCTCATCTTCAATGTAGTTTGCGGGGACTATTTCAATACCATTTATTTCAGGGTTTACAAGGCGTGCATGACCACTTTGTTCAATATAATCAAGTGAAGAACCACAACTTTCGTAAAATATTGTAGCGTGATCCTGAACTGTGCTGTTGAACTTTCTGTAAATGTCTACATGGTCTACAATGTTACCATACTCCATAAGATTAATAAGGGCGTTTTGATCATTGGAGGGAAACTCTTCTCTGATTGAAGGATTGATCATCTTCCATGTTTCAAAACGCATTTCAACTGTTGCATCTTCTTTTGTTTTTGAAAGAGGCGGTCTTATTTCATACTGCTGTGCGCCATTATAGCCGGGAAAGAAGCATTGAACCTCATACAAAGAAGTGCCAGCGTGCTCAAGGTCAAATTCTATAATAGCAACCTCGTTCCATCCATCCTCGTCTGGATCAGCATATACAACTGGCACGTTCTCGGCTATCAAATAACTGCCACGAATACCACCAGAAATAAAGTTATCCCATTTTGGTCTGTAAATTACATTCTCGTTTCTAATATTTCTTTCGACAATTCCAATGTAAGGATCAAAATGATGTTTCGGATTAACTTGTTCTCCTCGCACCCATTTTGGTGTTACAAAAGAACCCAAGAAATCCTCGACAAGAGATTCTGCATCAGTAATTGCTTCATTTATCTCTTGTCTTGAAACATTATCTCTGGGATGATGACTTTCTTCCTGATAAAATGTTCCGTCTGGTTGTGATAAGGGGAAAAGCAATCTTCCATCTGGAATACCAATATTGCCCGCACCAGAAAAGTGAACAGGATTTATACCAATAATTCTTGCGTAACGATAGAGAGAAAGGGCGTTTACCTCAGTGTATCCGGCAATTGCCTCGCTTTCAATGTCTGCGTCAGCATCCTCTGGAGGCTCATCTCCTGAAAAAATTATTGTTCCTGATGTTCTTGTGGATTGAAAAGTTATAATTGGACCGCGCCAGGGGAGACAGCCATCGGCTACACCAGAAAACCAGCCAAAGCCAACAGTATCATTGTTGATCGTGTCTCCACCAGAAGCGGGTATGGCAACGCCGTACATACCATTGCCGAGATTGACCCACTCGTAATTTCCTGTCTCGGAAACAACAACATTTTCTTGAGTTTGAACTCCATTGGCGTTTACAAAATTCCAAACAAGTTCTAGGTTTGGGGTGTCATACTCAACAGTAGTTACATGAGTGACAAAATCAGCAGAGCTAACCAATGGCATTAAATTTACTGGTATTTGAATTGGCGTATTAACATAAAACTTAATCATGGTTATCTCCTATTATAGCTTAAAGATGCTGATAATAATAGTGGGGATATGGAGTGCGAATACCCTGCCCCCAATAAGTACCGCCCCAATAAGTGCCACCCCA
>SL_3KL_010_SEDDRAFT_10003177_pt1 | contig 14976 bp, 18 predicted proteins | sample SodLakKL_010_SED_2_FD_10381 | JGI IMG/M metagenome (IMG submission 10381)
ACCACATCCTCTTCTGTAACCGGAACCGTTACGATTTACCTGAATAATCTTTAGTTCAAAAGAGGAAGATCACTTTTTATATAGAATACAAAAGAGGAAGGACTTAAACATGATTATTAAAAGGAGGCAATCTTATGAGCACAATAGGTAACTACATCCAGTCTGCCGATTGGAAAGCAGAAAAGCATGTTCCCGTGATCGAAGTAACGGGCCCGGCAAAAAAGGATGAACCATGTGAAATTAAACTGAGCGTAGGGGCTGAGATAGCACATCCACATACAACAGAACATCATATCCGCTATATCCAATTATTCTTTAAGCCGGAAGATGAAAAGTTCATCGTCCATCTTGGCACATTCCAGTTTGAGGCTCATGGTGAGTCCGTGCAGGGCGCCAATGCAGGCAGTGCCCTGTGCGAGCCAAAAGTAACCACCACTGTTACCCTTAAAAAATCCGGGGAACTGGTGGCGTTAAGCTACTGCAACATTCACGGCCTGTGGGATAATGCGCAGAAGATTGAGGTAAGTTAAATAAAAGCCTGAGAATACCTGATTAAATAAGATAACAAGCTGCAGATCAATTATTTATAATATCTGCAGTTTTTTTATGCTGCTTGACCTTTGGAGAAATAATCTATATGATAATAACAATATCTAAACAAAAATAATTGTGGGGATTGTGATCGAAAGCTAATGAATAAATATAAATATAAGCGGAGCAGACAGCGAGAGCACATTTTGAACATTCTGAAGGATACCGATACTCATCCGACGGCCAGCTGGATTTATGATGAATTAAAAAAAGAGTTTACCAACCTGAGCATGGGCACAGTATACCGTAATGTTAATATCCTGATCGACCAGGGCCTGATCACGAAAATTGAATCAGGGAGCAGCTTTGACCGCTTTGACGGGAATGTATCACCACACTACCATTTCACATGCCGGCAGTGCGATTCTATCTACGATCTGCCCCTGCCGGTGCTTGAAGATTTACATCAAAAAGTTAGTTCCTCAACCGGCCACCAGGCAGATAGTCACTCCATAAACTTTTACGGGCAGTGCAATAACTGTGCCAAACAAAAATATGCTTAACCTCTTTTTTGTTAAAGGTGAGCTCTTTTGCCATCAATAAATGATATATCTGAATATCTGGCATCATTTACCCTGGATCAAGACAGGCAATTATCCCCTGGTGATCACCGTCATCAAAAAACCAGGATGGAAGAGCTTTGCCTGGACGATATTACAACTAACCATTTTATTAATGAATTCTGGACCGCCCGCCAGCGCCAGAGTTCATCACTTCATGAAATATCTTACCGGGCCTGTTTTAAACCGCAGCTGCCCCGGTTTTTTATTGAACTTTTAACCTCACCCGCCGAAATTGTTTATGACCCCTTCGCCGGGCGGGGAACAACCCCCCTTGAAGCAGCCCTGCTCGGTCGTAACGTGGTATCAAATGATATCAACCCCCTGTCTAAAATCTTATCTGAACCAAGGCTTAACGTTCCATCAATCAACGAGATCAGAGAGCGCCTGCTTGAGATCCCTTTTTCGGGGCCGGGTAAAGAAGATATTGACCTTGCTATGTTTTACCACCCGCAAACAGAAACTGAACTGCTTGCCCTGCGCAGCTACTTTGCAAAGCGGCAAAGAGAGAAAAGTGAAGATGCAACTGATCGCTGGATAAAAATGGTCGCTACCAATCGCCTGACCGGCCACTCAAAGGGGTTTTTTTCTGTTTATTCCATGCCCCCTAACCAGGCAGTTTCAGCTGAACGGCAAAAAAAAATTAATCTTAAACTTAAGCAAAAGCCGGAATACCGCGATGTAAAAAAATTAATTGTCAGGAAGAGCAGCCAGCTTGTGCGCAATCTGACCGGCACGGAGTTAGGACGGCTGCGGGGGGCGGCAAAAAAAGCGGTTTTTTTGGAAAAAGATGCTTCTAAAACAAAGGAGATAGCAGCAGAAAGCATTAGCCTGACAGTAACTTCCCCCCCTTTTTTAGATATAGTCCAATATTCGGCAGACAACTGGCTGCGCTGCTGGTTTAATAATATCGATATTAAAAAAATCGAACCACAGATGACCACGGTATCCTCATTAAAAGACTGGGCCCTGGTAATGAATGCTGTTTTTAAAGAACTCAAGCGGATAACCAGGCCGGGAGGATGGGTCGCTTTTGAGGTAGGAGAAGTGAGAAGGGGAAGTATCAACCTTGAAGAAACAATCGTTCCGCTGGGTCTGCAGTGCGGTTTTGATTGTGCCGGTGTGGTGGTTAACCGGCAGCATTTCACCAAAACCTCAAATATCTGGGGCATCAAGAATAACAGCTATGGGACCAACAGCAACAGGATAGTTTTGTTTAGAAAACCTGGTCGTGCTTAAAATATGCCGCTTTTTAAGGCCGTTCCATGGTTCTTGAATTGGGCGGAGTATTGGTCCGGTTTAATAAGCGGGCCTGGCGGGCGGAATCATACATTACCCAGAGGTAGACAGCGATTAAACCAAGCCCGCGGGTAAAAAACCAGGCACCAACAGCTATAAGAAACCATAAAAGTCCCTTGCTAAATTGCCCCAGGTACATGTAACCGGCGCCGGGAAATATTAGGTTCAACAGGCTGGTCAAAATTGGATCCTTCCTAAATTCATTACTGTGCCCCTGGGTTTTTTTACCTGCTTCCGGTGCCTCTGCCTTTTCGGAGACGACCAGCGAAGACCGGCAGTAACGGCACTTAACGGCAAAGCTGATGATCTCTTCTCCACAGTAGGGACAGCGTTTATATGAAAGGGGATCTTCTTCCTGTTTAAGCTCCGGTTTTCCAGTACAGCCCCAGGTTGTGCAGCCACCGGTTTTTTCCCAGCAGCGGGCATGGTAATTACCCATGCATAAGCGACAGCGTACTGACAATTCTTTCGGGGCTAGTTCCCCACCGCAGGTACTGCAAAAATTTTCTTTCATGATTCAAACCTCCAGGTTAATTATATCATATTACAATTGCAGTCTGTCTATGTCATATTGATTATTAGCTATTCTTTTTTATAACCTCAGGCAGCAGTCCACATATATTTTAGGGGGAACCGTTTTTCGCTTCCGCTTGTCTACAAACTAAAGGAGGGGGAAAGATGACTGCAAAAAAAATTGCTTTGATCGTTGGTATGGCTATCCTGATTGGTTTAACACCACTGGTATTAATGTCCTGCGCTGTTAGCACCGAACAAGACGCCATGGTGGTAGCCCCACGTGACCGAATGGAAATGGTAGCTGAAGACAAAGGTATGATTGAGGCTGAAAGAGGTCCGGTTGAACAAGAAGTTCTCGACCAGGAAGCCGGCGAACCCGGACTTCGCCATGTGATTCGCCGGGGATCTGTAGACCTGGCGGTGAAAGATACCAGGGCAAAGGTAGATGATATAAGGGAGATAGTAAGAGAAGCAGATGGAATTGTCAGTAGTTCATACATCTATGAAATTAGAGAGGGGCAATACGGCGCAAGAATGACTTTGCGCATACCGGAAAAGCATTTTGAGGCTGTTTTAGATCAACTTGAAACCCTGGGAAAAGCAACCAATGTCCAAACAGAACTGGAAGATGTTACTATGCAGTATGTTGATCTCAGATCACGCCTGAACAACCAGATTGCCCAGGAAAAAAGGCTGACAGAGATCCTGGAAATGGCTGAAAATGTAGAAGAAGTTTTGGAAGTGGAAAGGGAACTTAACCGGGTCAGGGGTGAGATCGAATCGATGTCGGCCCGTTTAACTCAGCTGGAAGACCAGATCACTTTTTCCACTATAAATGTTTCCCTGCGGGAAGAAACCATCCCGACCGGAACTGTTTCTCCTGCTCCCTTTCAGAACCTGGGTGAGCGCATTATGCATTCTCTTTACGGCAGCATTAACTTTATCTTAAATTCTGTTTCACTTATAATCTTAGTCTTTGCTGCTATTATACCGGTCTTAATAATCCTGGCTCTGATAGGCCTTGTAGTGTGGCTGCTTGTACGCAGAAGTTTGCGGCGCAAGAGAAAAAAAGAGGAGCTCAGTGAAGGACAAGCCTAAAAAAACAAAGATGAAAAGGGCAATTTTCTTCATCAAAAAAGTAAGTTAAGGGCAAATTTTTCCACCGGATACAGCAAGCGTATCCGGTGGAAAACACTTTTAGATGTATACCTGGACTGATTTAAGGTGCTCAGTCAGTTTTTTCTCCCAGAACATCTCCTTTGAGAATATCTTCAGATTCGAATAAATCTGCGGCCTGCCGCAGGAGATCAAGTAATTGCTCCCGTTTATTTTCCGGCAGGTGGGAAAGGTAAACAGCCAGCAAAAGGTTGCGCCTGTCTTCCACATTTGCTAAAACCTGCCGCCCTTTTGGGGTGATGGTGATTTTGACCTGGCGGCGATCTTTTTCCAGTCTCTCCCTTTCAACCAGGCCCATTTTGTACAAACGGTTTATTAAAGCGGTAACCGCGCTCAGGGTCACTCCGAGCATGTGAGCCAGAAAAGAGGTGTTGCAGGGAGCTTTACGCAGCAAACGAAGGACAATAAACTGGGTATCTGTAATCTCATCTACCGTATAGCGACTGTGCAGGACCCTGACCCGGTAAATCAACCGGCTGAATACATGGTCGAGTTCTTTTATATAATCAAGAAGGCTGTCCGTTTTTATGGTATTTCTCTCCCCACCGGTTTATTTGTAGCTATCAACTGTTAACTGTATTAAGTATTGAATTGATTATTTTATATCATTTGAACCTGACGCGGTCAAGATCCTCACCGGTGCTTAGGTAAAACAGGAATGCTTGTGTTAAAATATTTGCAGGCACCTTTCCAGGCTAAACCAGGCCTGTTATGCCATGAAAGGTAATATCTTTATGAAAGGCCGGTTATCAATGAAGGCAAAAGTGAGCCTAAAAAATATCACAGGCAAAAAATACGGCTACCTTCTGGCTCCCTTTTTATCGGGCATAATAATTATTTCTGCTCATCCTCCCTTTGAACAGGGTTACATGGCCTGGGTTGCCCTGCTTCCTTTGCTTTGGACCTGTCTGCAGGTTTCACCGCGGCAGGCATTTTGGGCCGGTTTCATCTTTGGCCTGCCCTTTAACCTTTATGTAAACCTGTACCTGGCCAATGTTTTATACCCATATTTATCTGATCTGCTGGCCACCATAGCAATGACGGCCCTGGTGGTTTATACCAGCCTTTTCTACGGGGTTTTCGCCCTGGCTACAGCCCTGATCAAGAACGCGGCCAAACCCTGGCTGGCCGCCCTGGCAGTACCCTCAATCTGGCTGGTCGTGGAGTACCTTCGATCTTTGAGTTTCCTGGCTTACAATGTCGGCTACCTTGGTTACACCCAGTGGCAATATCCCGTTCTGCTTAACATTGCCTCTGTTTACGGTTACTGGGGTCTGCCTTTTTTGATCGTCTTTTTCCAAACGATAATCCTGCTTTCCTACCGGCAGGAACTACGGAAGAAAAGCCTTTTTACCGTGGCCTCAGTTTTTGTTTTTTTGCTGGCTGCAGGCCTGATTGTGCCAGTTTTACAACCGGTGGAAAACGAAAGAAGCCCGCTGCGGGTGGCCCTGATCCAGGGCAACATCGCTCCGGAACTGGTTATTGACAGAAACCGGCATGAAATCGTCGATCATTACCTGGATTTAACCCGGGCAGCCCTGGCAAAAGATCCGGCGGTGGAAATGGTGGTCTGGCCTGAAACAGTGGTCCACCTTGATTTTAGAGTGGAAGAAAAACATCCGCCAAACCTGGCCCGGCTGGCCGCTGAACACGAGGTTGACCTGCTGTACGGGGCACGCATTCGCCGTGAAGACAACCTTTACAACTCGATCACGCTTCTTTCTAAAAACCAGGAAGCTATTCCTGTTTACAACAAGCAACGGCTGGTGCCGTTTGTTGAATTTTTCCCTGCCGAGCAGCTGTTAAACCAAATCTTGCAGCTGGATCTACTGCTGGGCAGTTATACTGCCGGCGATGACATTACCATTTTCGAAGTCGACGGTATCAAGGTTTCCGGGGTAGTCTGTTTTGAATCTTATTTCGGCGATCACATGCGCCTGTTTGCAAAACAAGGCAGCCGCCATCAATTTGTGGTAACCAATGATGCCTGGTTTGGGGAATCAATCGGGCTGGAGCAGCATGCCCAGGTAGCAGCAATCAGGGCGGCTGAAGCCGGCAGGGGGGTCACCCAGGTGGCTAACAGCGGCATCACTATTTCTTTCGATTACCGGGGACGAGAACTGTTCCGGTCCGGAAAAAGTGAGCAGGCCGTATTTATCCTGCCCCTTGATATGACTACCAGGGAAACAATCTATACCCGTTTTGGCGATTTTTTCCCGGCATTCTGGAGCGTTTTTCTAATCATTACTGTTCCGGTTTTACTGTTCAAAACTAGTCGAGGAAGTTTTTAATTACCACTACCGGCGTACCGGCATCGGCTGAGCCGCTGATTAAATCGGCCAAACTGGCCAGAACATCTTCCATCCGGCGCGGGGTAGTTCCTTCCCTTTCCATGCTGTTTTGCGACATTTCTTTACCGGCGCTTTCAGCAAGAAAGGTTTCAATTTCCTCAGCTGTTTCATAACCCTCATCAAAGCACTGGTCAGCCAGATACTTATATTTAAATCCTTCCCGCACACAGTTTAATCCTTCCGTAGCCGCAAAAGAAGCGCAGGGGTCGGCCAGCTCATATATACCGCTTGTTGGATCAAGGTAAGCTCCATCTCCGAAAATCATCACCTGCACATTCAGGCCAAATTTTTCTTTGACCCTGGCTTGCAGCTGCTCAACCATCTTTTTCCCCTCACGCGGGGCCAGTTTGAGCCTTTCTCCCGATGACATGTTGCTGCCCAAAAGCCCCCACTCTGAATAGGCTTCACCTTCAGTGCAAACTTGATCAAGGGTAATACAATTTTCAAAGTGTCCGGCAATTGCCTGCCTGGTAGAATTCCTGGTATGAATATCAGCGGCAATGACTCCATCCGGATTATAGTCAAGCACTTTTAAAGAGTTATTGGAAAGCAGGATTTCAGGCCGGGCTCCCTCTTCTTCAATTATCTTACGGTAGAGGCCTATGTAATCGACACCGGTAACCGGGTGCTCAAATTTGGAATCGCCTAAATCGGCCCCGGTAATCGTTTCTTTGCCCAACCTTTCGACAAAATCCGGGGCTATAACCTGGTTTCCCACTTCATCGGCAGGATAAGAAAGCTGCACTATTACCTCTCCCCGGGGCACGGCGCGGGCTATACCCTTTAAAATCATTGAAAACCGGTTGCGGCTGACAATCGGGTAAACCACGGCCACCCTGCTTTCTGGAACAAGGTTTAGTTTCTCTTTTATTTCCCGGGCAATATCATCTATGGTGATATAGTTGTTTTGAGCGCGGGCAACAATAGATTCAGTAATACAAATCACATCATTTTCTCCCAGCAATCCATCTTGGTTACAGGGAACCAGGGCTTCCAGTATTTTTTCCCCAATATCCATTCCCGGCAGAATTACCCCCATTTTCAAGCCAAACGCTAAAGATCCTATGTAACCAGGTATTTTCATTTGCTCATTTCCTCCTTACTCAGCCGATGCTAGCCGGGTTCATTTTTACCGGCCATGATCTCCAGGGCCCGCTGATAATCATCCCAGGTATTAATGTTAATAAAAGTCTTTTGGTCGGGATCGAAACGCAAAATTTCCGGCAAACTGATATATCTGATTTTTAAGCCTGCATATAATTCAGTAACCCTGTAACGACCCAGGCTGAGCTGCTTTTCAATTATATCAATACATGAGCGGTTATAAAAGGCATATAGCGGTTGATAGTAGCGACCTATTAGCGGCACAACCGCGTCATAGCCTGAAACAACTCCGCCCATATATTTTATTAGCTCCAGGTTCAAAAAAGGCATGTCACAGGCAACCATGAATTGATAAGGTAGGGTTGAAGAAATAAGGCCGGCATGAATACCGCGCAGGGGGCTTTTTTCCCCCTCTTTAAGCAGGTCACCGGTCAGCCGCACGGGCAAATCACCATAGAGTTCGGGTCGATCGGTAACCACGGTAATTTCCGGGAAAAGCTCAAAAAGACGGGTTACCATTATTTCAATCAGGGAGCGGCCGTTAAAATCCAGCAAAGCCTTCGGCTGCCCCAGGCGCTTGCTGTCCCCGCCGGCAAGTATAACCGCTCCTTTAAGTTCGCTGTCATTATTTTTGGTCTTGTCGAGCAAACTGTCACCCCGCTAGATTAAGGATTCAACTTCACTGCGAAATTAATTTTAAGCGTTTTCTTTCACTGATTAAAACCATTATAATCCCCAGCTCGTAAAGAAAAATTAAAGGCAAGATCATAATCACCTGGGAGATGATATCAGGTGGGGTGATCACCGCTGATATTACCAGCATGATCAAAAGTGCGATTTTTCTGTGGCGCCGTAAGAATTGGGTGGTTAATAAACCCACTTTGCCAAGAGCCCAGGTAAAAAGGGGCAGTTGGAAAACCGCACCAAAAGCTAGATGAAAAGAAATAACAAACGAAATGTACTCACTGATCGTAAGCTGGGGAGCCAGCCGGGCGTCGGCAAATTGCAGGAAAAAACGCAGGGTAAAAGGAAAAACTACGAAGTAGGCAAAAACCACCCCACTGCCAAAGAGGATAATAATCCCGAACAAAACGGTTACATAAAAGATTTTTTCATTCCGGGTCAGGCCGGGGAAAATATAGGCCGACAGCTCATAAATTATTACCGGTAAAGAAACAATCAAGCCGCTGAACATGGCCAGTTTCAGGTTAGCCATAAATGCTTCAGGGGGGGAGAGGTAAATTAATTTTAACCCATCCAGCGGCCGGGTTAATATACCGCGGATAAGCTCAATATTGGCAAAACAGAGGCTTGCTGCAACAAGCAAAACGCCTGCTGAAATCATCAGGCGCAGGCGTAACTCTGAAAGATGTTCAAGGACGGGCATCGTGCCGTCTTTATTATTGCTCACTTTAGCTGAATACCTCCCGGCATTCCCGCAACACCGTTTCGAATCCCCCCTGTTAAAATAACCGCCGCTTAATACAAATTGGCCGGTTTACTTATCGGTTTCAGAGTTCGGGGTGGTTGACTCATCAGATGGAGAATTACCTTTCAATCCATCTTTCAGTTCAACAACACTTTTCCCGATCGCTTTGGCAAGCTCAGGAAGCTTTGTAGAACCAAATATTAAAAGGATTACCGCCAAGATAAGTATTATCTCCGTTGTTCCGATTCTTCCTAACATAATAAATCCTCCTCGATAGAGAATTAAAACATTTTATGTTTACCGGATAATTGTAACATATAATTATCGGTAAAAGAAACAGTTAATCAGCTGTTTTTGTCAGTCTCGTTATCGTCAAAGCTGATGGTGTCCTTTAATTCTTTTGTGGCCTTCTTAAATTCTCTTAAACCGTTACCAATTGAACGGCCCATTTCAGGCAGTTTTGTCGGTCCAAAAATAATCAATGCGACTGCCAGGACTAGCAGTATTTCCCACAGGCCAATTCTGCCACCGATCAACTTTCTCACCTCCAGTATAAAGCCCTTACCTTACCTATTATAACTGATCTTTGCTGCAAATGCGATATTCTAACTTAATTTATTATAGCGCTTCTTTTGAAGAAAGTTTAAGCCATACGAAAAGGGCCGGGGCCCCAAGGGTAACCCACAATCCACCCAGCATATAACGGATAAAGCCAAGGTAAGTTACTGCCGAAGGCAGGATGCCTCCCAGGCCGATGATGATGCCAAACAACACAGCCACACCAACCAGCACTTTTACCAGTTGAAGCGGGATGGGACTTGAAACATTCATGCGAATCTTTTCTTTTTCTATGATGTAACCAAAAGAAGCCCCGGCGAGGTAACCCAGGAACTTGGGCGGATCGGTGCCGGGCAGCACAGCAACCAGCAGGACCGGCAAAGCGATGGAAAGCACCAGCAAAAGGGGAGTGGAAAATTTATCAATCCATCCCTTTTCATAAAACATTGCACTTAACCAAAAGAAAACGAGTAAAAAGGGAATGCCAAAAGCAAGCCCACCGAGTACATCCCCTAAAAAATGATAACCGAGTACTATTCTTGATAAACCAATCATGATCACGGCAATTATAGTCCAAATCCAAAAACCGGTGCTTTTAATCCGCGCCGCCAGGTAACACCAGACGGTAACCGCCGTCAGGGTATGGCCGCTGGGAAAGGCATAACTGCCGGGCTGGTAGTCCGCACCTGCAACAGGCGGGCGTTCAAGCAGAGTAATATCTTTTATCAGGCTGCTGTAAGATCCTGAACTCAACAGGACAAAGACACTCCAGTATGCTAAAGATTTACTGACACACCACATCAGAATACTAAAAAAGATCATGTAAAACTGATCATCACCGAGGAAGGTAAAGCCCCGGAATAAGTATTCCACCGGGGGAAAAGCAGTCCACTGCTGAAAATAGATAATTAGTTCTACACTGCGGGTAGAAGGCCAGGCAAAAATCATAACAGCGCCGGATAATACTGCAACGGCTACTAAAAATAAAATCCAGAATGATTCACGCTTGGGGTCATCAGAAAAATAGGGCTTTTTTACAGGGGGAAAATTCATTATTAAAACCTCCTAATAATTTGTAAAAGTGCGTTTTTGTCAGCTGCTGCCTTTTTCTCAGTTAATCTCCTTTAATAGCTTTTTGGCCTGTTCCAGAAAAGGCCCGGGAACTAAAACCTGGACTTCCACTGCCTGTCCGCCGATAATACGCATTGCCCCGGCATAGGGGCTGCTGTCTGTTTTTCTGGCCGGAACCCCTTTTTCCTGCAGGAATCCGCAGATTATATCTGCTTCCACGTCATTATCGGCTTCGACCAGTATTTGCCAGTCATTTTCCACTGCTTGTTTTCACCTCTTAAGGTCGATAACATTTCCTGGATTATATATAATTCGCCGCTAAAATTCAATAATCTTATTTAATCATTCGGTTTTTTTTGCTGAACTCCTGCTTATGTTTTTCCATTACCCGGAAGACCTTAGAATATATTATCTCGGGCTGGATTAAAACTACTGCCTTCAAAAAATAGCAATCCCGGTTAAGTACTGGTCCCATATTATTTGACTGATACCCTGAAGCCAATTATTATTAAAAATACCTTTTAAAAAGGTCCAGGTTGTAAAATAGTTTAAGGGGTCATAATCATTTGCTTATCAGCAGCAGCAAATTAAAAGAACTGGCCGCCTCGATCGGGGTGGACCAAATAGGAGTAACATCAGCAGATCCTCTCGATTATATGCAGGAGCGATTACAGAGGCGTATAAACGAAGAAAGGGTTACTCCATTTGAAGAAAATAATCCTGCTTTAAGGCTCTCTCCGGCTCATCTTTTAAAACACTGCCGAACAATTATCACCCTGGTTATCCCTTATCAGGCAGCCGATCATCGACTACCGTTAAAGGAAGACCAGCCGCTGGGAAAAGTGGCCCGCTGTGCCAGAAGTATAGATTATCACCGCATAGTTGAAGTTAAGGCCGGTGAGCTGATCGGAAAGATCAAAAGGGAAACCGCTTCATCCTTTAATTACCGGGTGTTGAGCGATCGCAGCCCCCTGCTTGAACGAGAGCTAACCCGTAATTCCGGGTTGGGTTTGATCGGCGAAAACTGCACCCTGATTAATCCCCGTTACGGTTCCTACGGCGCTCTTGGGACAATTTTAATTGATAAATATATTGAACCGGACCGGGCGACAAAAATGTCATGCGAAGGATGCGGCCGGTGCCGTGAAGTATGCCCGACCGGCGCCCTTGAAGAACCTTACATTCTAAACCCGTATCGCTGCCTTTCTTACCTGACCCAGGCTGCCGGGGTTTTCCCCCGGGAATTGCGCCCTTTCCTGGGAAGGCAAATCTATGGCTGTGATACTTGCCAGGAAATCTGCCCCCACAATGAAAATGTTATTAGTTCCCCTTTTAAAGAATCTGCCTTTTTCTTTTTACCTGCTGAACCTCCGCTGCTCCCGCTGCTGCGCATGACCCGGAAAGAATATGAACTAACCATAAACCTGACTTCAGCCGGATGGAGGGGCAAAACCACCCTGCAGCGAAATGCCGTAATTGCTCTCGGTAACATTGAGGATCCGGCTGCCGTCCGCCCCCTGGTTAACCTGCTGGAAAACGACTTCCGCCCGGTAATCAGGCTACACGCTGCCTGGGCTTTGGGCCGTATCAGGGATAAAAAATCACTTTATGCCCTGGAAAAATCTTATCAAAGAGATCCGGAAGCAGGGGTAAAATCAGAAGCAAAACTCGCCCTTGAACAGCAGTAATAGGATAATGAGCTAAAGACACCATTATATCCTGACCACACAAATTGAGCTTTCAACAGGCAGCAATTCCTATTGTAATACTATTACCCTAAGACAGCTCTCTTAAAAAAACAAGGTTCGCCACTGGTCGGCCGGGCAGGAATCAGGAATCAGATAGCCAATAAATAAAGGTAAAGGATTGGTCGGGAAAATAATAAAGGGGGAGCAGGCAGGTAATGAACAGTTCTTTTCGCCTGATGCAGATCAGGGGCATCCCTGTAGAAATACATATAAGCTGGCTGCTAATTTTTTTCCTTTTCAGCTTAAGCCTGGCCCAGGGTTATTTTCCTTTAGTAATTGAAGGGTTAAATAACCAGGTATACTGGGCTGCCGGCATAGTGACTACGTTACTTATATTTGTCTCGGTGCTGACCCATGAATTCGGACACTCTTTAGTTGCTATCAAGGAAGGAATTCCGATCAAAAAGATTACCCTGTTCATCTTCGGTGGAGTGGCCCAAATGGAAGCAGAACCGGGCAGCCCGAAATCAGAATTCAAAATTACTGCAGCCGGCCCGCTTACCAGCCTGCTTATTGCCCTGCTGACCGGCGCCCTGTATTACCTGGCCCTGCCACCTGGAGAGATTATCAGCGAAGCAGTTTTTGTAGTGGCCAGGGTAAACCTGGTTATGGCCATTTTTAATATAATTCCGGCCTTTCCGCTTGATGGGGGAAGACTGTTTCGCTCAACCATATGGTTTTTCGGCAGAAATATTTTAAAAGCTACCCGTATTGCCGTAACATTGGGGAGCATTCTTTCTTTTGCCGCCATGGCTGTCGGGTTTATCATAATTTTTATTTATGGGGACCTGTGGGGTATCTGGTTAATTTTTATCGGTTGGATGATTTACCAGGCCGGGCAATCCAGCTATTCTCAACTGGTTTTTAAACAAACTTTTTCCGGCATGAAAGTATCCGAGGTGATGAGCACCAATTTGCAAACGATTTCGCCGGATGCCACTCTTGAGGAACTGGCAGATAATTTTTTACACTATAAGTACGGAGCTTTTCCGGTTGTTTACGGCTCGACCACTCACGGCCTGGTTACTTTACAGAATATGAAGGAAGTGCCCCGGGATAAATGGGCCCACACCACGGTGGCTCACATATTAACCCCGCTGAAAGAAACCATGGTTATCAGGCCGAACAGTGACGCTGCCGAAGTGATGATGAAAATGGCCACCCAGAATACGGGCCGGGCCCTGGTTATGGAAGAAAACGGTGAGTTGGTCGGCCTGCTGAGTCGAACTGATATGATGCGCTTCATCCAAATGCACATGGTCCTTGGCGAGGAATAGAAAGGAGATACAGCCATGGTTTTATTGCTGGAAGCGATCAAAAAAGGACTGGCCAAGAGCNTGCAGCTGCTCATGCTTCTGCTTAAAATAATTGTACCCGTGTCCTGTCTTGTGGCCCTGCTTAACCACTACGGGATAATGGAATCCATTGCCGGATTTTTCTCCCCGGCTATGGCTGTATTCGGGCTTCCGGGTGAATCAACCATTGTCTTACTGCTCAGCTTTTTTGTTAACTTCTATGCTGCTCTCGGTGTAATCACCACCATGTCCCTGAGCCCGCAGCAAATAACTGTTCTAGCGGTAATGATCGGCATCTGCCATGAACTGCCGATTGAAACTGCCGTTAGCAGTTATACCGGGCTGCGTATTCCAGCAGCGGCAGTTCTTCGTATTTCAACCGCCCTGGTCGCCGGGTTGCTTGTAAACCTGATATACACCCTGGTTGCCGGAGGATAAAACAATGGAAATTATCATGCTGCTTTTAGAGACAATAGCCGGTGCCCTGCTCAGCATCGCCCGGCTGGCCCTGATCCTGGTTCCGATTTTGATTCTTATTGAAATAGCCCGTACCTACCAGGTTATTGAAAAAATCACGGGTAAAGTCAGGGGAGTCCTCAAGTTCCTTACCCTGCCCCAGGAGGCAGCTTTTCCCATGCTGGCTGGAATCTTCTTCGGTATTGTATTAGGGGCAGCCCTGATTATAGAGTATTCAAGAGAAGGTTACTTAAAAAAACGCGATTTATTACTGATTGGAATATTTCTGAGCATCTGCCATTCCGTAGTTGAGGATACCTTTATCCTGGCTGTTTTCGGGGCCAATCCTCTTGTTCTCCTGCCTACCCGACTATTTTTAGCAGTAGTTATTACCAGGACAGCTGCCTTGATCCTTGATCATATCAACGCGAAACAGGCTCAAACATTATAAGCCTGGTATTCATGGAACACCTCGGCCAGACCTTCTGCCCAATACAGGAGCAGTTCATCACCCATGAAAGGGGCTATCAGCTGTATTCCAAGGGGCATTCCATTTTCTGCCCGTCCTGCAGGTAAGGTTACCGCCGGCAAACCTGCATTGGTCCAGGGTAGATTCATGCAGGGATCACCGGTGGATTGGATCCCTTCAGGAGCGGGCCCCGGGGCGGCAGGGGCTATCCAGAGGCTGACTCCCCTTTCCCACATGGCTGATTCTAATTGATCCTTTAGTTCTTTTTGCTTCCTGCGTGCTTCTGCTAATTCACGTTCAGACACCCTTTGTCCTTCCATGATCAAGTCTGATGTGCGGGGCCGGTATAAATG
>SL_3KL_010_SEDDRAFT_10003178_pt1 | contig 14974 bp, 8 predicted proteins | sample SodLakKL_010_SED_2_FD_10381 | JGI IMG/M metagenome (IMG submission 10381)
AAGTCCAGCACGATCGCACCGTTGGTGACTTCCAGGCCCCAAGCTTGGCCCACAGTTTGCAGCGTCAGTGTGTTGCCATCGAGATCAAAGGCGACGTTGCCGAGAACCGTCTCCCCAAAATCGTTGTCACGAGTGAAGGTGACGTCTTCGGCCAGCGTCATGCTGACGCCAGTGTCGAAGTCGCGGAAGATGTTGGCACCCCCAACTGCGAAGGTGAGTGCATTACCGTCAGCAGCTGCCCAGTCCTCGAGGGACGCTACGTTTTCCTGGGTCAGACCCTCGACCACCAGGTCGCCTAGGCCGGTAAAGGTGACGCCGTTGGTGGCCAGCGCAACGAACTGGTCGCCCGTGATCGTGAGTTCGACGCCGTTGGCGATGTTGAGACCGAGGGCGATGCCGTCCGCCAGGGCTGCCGGGTCGAGGGTGTCAGCGTCAAAGTCTTCCGTCACCTGAAGCGCGATGGTCGCCGTGGGGTTAACAGAAACGCTGGCCAGCGAAAAGTTTTCGGCACCAATGTCATCGTACTGCGCCTGGTTCAGCGTCACAGTGGTGGAGTTGTTCAACAACACACTGATATCCGCGCCTTCGGCGAAGAGGTCATTCGCCCCGGAAAGGTTCACGTTGCTCTGGACAAGCAGGGCAACCTCCTCACCGTCGATGGTGGAGCCATCCAGAACGCGCAGGCCAAACCGAGGCGAAGGCGATCTGATCGCTGCCTGCACCCATGTCGGCGGTCAAGGTGATGGCGTTGGTGTTGCTGGCACCCACGGTCGCAAAACCGGTGAGGGTAAAGGCATCGTTGCCCGATCCGCCCTGAAGGTTGACTACACCCGTGTTGTGACCGCCATTGCCCGACAGGTTCACGGCCAGGGTCACGCCACCCGTGGAGGCGGAGGCATCCAGTTCGATCGGCAGGTCGTTACGGAACGCGAGAGGGCTGTTGAGGATCAGGCGTGCATCGCCAGCGATGTTCAGGGTGTCCAGATCCTGGCCGAAAGTGGTCACATCCACCACATTCAGCCGTCCTTCCGAGGTCAGGTTTACCTGGCCAGCGTTGTGAGACAACTGAAGGTTGAAAAGACCGACGTCACGCGCATTGTTGAAGGTCAGGTCGACGGCGTCCAGGCCACCGGCAAAATCCAGTTGCACCAACTGTGAGAAGTTGCCTTCGAGGGTAACGCCGGCGCCGTTCTGGATGTTCCAAACGGTGAGGTTGCCAGGATTCAGCGTACCTTCGTTGATGATCAGGCTCTCGATGTCCAGCGCGCGGCTCAGGTCGAGAATGCTCGCTGCTGGATTGGGGAGAGCAAAGTCCCCCCAAATGTCGCGGTTGGCGTCGTTATAGACGTTCGCCAGATTAGTGACCGTGATTGTCTGAATGTTCGTGAGCAGGGTCGGTTGCGCAAACGGACCCTTCATCTCGACACGCAGTTCGTTGTTGCCACCACCTGCGTCAACAACCGCACCATGCAAGCCATAGGCATCGGTGATAATGCGATCATTGCCTGACGAGGTCAGGCCACTGCCAAGGACACCTTCGTTTTTCTCATCCGGCGTCAGCACCGGAGCCACTTTCTCGCGGATCACCCACGTTGGGTCCAGTGGATCATTCAACGAGGTTCCCAATGCTGCGTCCCCCGTTAAATCAATATCGTCTATCAGGCGCCAAGAGCCCGGCATTTCAGTGAGCACGAAGGTCGAGCCGTCCACCGACGGGGGTAGCTCACCGTTCTCGAACTGATCACGGGTAATGTTCCGAACCACTGCGGCAGCGGCGTCCGGATCGGCGTCGAATTCTTCCTGGGTGGTGTTGTTCACGAACTCAAGAGCGGCCTCGAAACGAGCGTTGAGGATCGCGGCATCGATGGGGTCGCCGGTCTCGGCGCGGGCACCCCCCACAAGATTGGCAACTGCGTCCTCACGCGTCATCGCGCCGGATGCGATCTCGCCCAGCCAGTAGGCCAGACCTTCGTCATCCGGCTCGCGGTCGAACAGGTTGTTGTACAGGGTGGTGATCAGGGCTTCGTCATCCAGTCCGCCGTACTGCTCCTGCGCCTCGGCCGAAAGAAACATGTTGGACGCCACGGCGGCCAGATCCAGCCCCTCCTCGTCCATTTGCGCCAGCCAAAACTCCAGACCCTCGGGATCCGGAGCACGCTGGAAGGTGGCGATGTACAGGTCAATAACGTTGTTGCGCATAGTTAGCATCCTCGGTTTTGCTAAAGAGTGTTGCCCCGGTGGCTGTTACGCCGTAACTGAAGACCCAAGTGCCGGTGCGGCCTTTGGGGGAGAATAGACCGATATCCGAAGGGACACAATAGGGGTAAAAGGCGGTGTGCAGGGAAGCACTACCCCGACGGCCGACTTTCTGCGCGAATCACGGTTCCCCCTCCCCTGACCAGCACTGCACCTGAAGTTTACCCAAGTCCGTGTTACAAAACAAACACAGTCGTGCCCGCTGCAAAGGACGACCCCGGCTTGCACCAGAACGCGACAAAGAACGCGCGCTATGCACGATTCCGGGCAAAAGCGGCGAAGTCCTTGCTCCGGGAGCGTGCAATCCCCCTGAAGCGCGCGCGCATCTCGGCCGCAATGCGGCTCCAGTCATGTTCCTGCAACCACCGCTCACGGGCCTCGTGGCGTGGTTTGCGGCCGGCCCGGTCTGCCTCGCGGGCGGCACTTTGGAGGAAATCGGCGATGGCCTTCGGGCTATCTCCCGGCAGGCGACAAACGGCATCGCCGAGGTCCTCGAAGATCGGCCTGGATGTCACCGCGACCTCCGGGCAGGCGGCCAGTGCAGCGCGGGCGGCGGCACTACTGGATTCACCCGTGGTGCGATACGGCAACACCACCACGTTGCAGGCGCGCAACAGTTTCTGGGCCGTCGCGAGCGGCAGGAAATCAGTATGCCATTCGATCTGTCGCTGCACCCCGAGGCGCGTGGCCAGATGCATGCAATGCTCGAAGGTGCGGCGTGACCCGCCCTCGTCGCGCACTGCAGTCACGAGGCACAGCCGGGCCTCGGGTCGGGCCAGACGGGCGAAGGCGCGAATCAGTTCGGCGACCCCCTTGTGCGGCAGCAGAAAGCCGAAACAGCCAATGGTGAAACCTGGGGCGCTGCCCGGCCGGACCGCAAGCACGCTTGGCTCGGGCCGGGCGACCCCATGAGGGATCAGCAGACTGTTGTGGACCACGCCAAGCGACTTGAGTCGGTTGAGGTCCCCCACCGTATGCACCATGACACGGTCGCAATGGGCCAGTGCAACAGCGGCGGCGCGTGCGATCCGGGGCGCGACCTCCTGCAGCCAACAGGTGTTGTGCAAGGTGATGTGAACCTGCCCGCCCCGCGCGCGGTGCTGCTCGAAGCCGGCTGCGAGGCGGGCATCAAGCGCAAAGAAGGCCGGGTGATATTGCAGCCAGAGCACCGCTGCGGGCGGAAGGTCATCAAGCGCGGGAGGCTCGGTGTCCCAGGTGCGCTGCAAATGCAAGCAGCCAGGACCCGGCAGGTCGGTGTCCTGGTCGACGGTGAGTTCGCGGGGGCCGGATCCGGGCCGCGGCGCTCGGATATCGACGTCCTGGCCGCAGCGGAGGAGTTCGCGCACGAGAAAACGGCTGTATTCGGCGATCCCGCAGGCGCTGTTCCACGTGGTGACCAGAACCAAAGGCGCTCCGGCCGAATAGGCGGGAGCCCGGGCCCTCTGTGAGTCGCGCAGCCGGCCCAGTGCCGCCAACAGCGGCCGGGCACTGCCTTGTTCGAAGAAGCGTTCCCGCACAACCGTCTGCGCCTGCCGAAGCTCAGATCTGAGTGCATCCGGTTCGGTGCGCAAGCGCTGCAGCAGATGCTCCAGGGTTTCGGCAATATGGGCTGGGTCTGGATCGACCCAAACGGATTGCGGGGTGGACAGGTGACTGCGGGCGCGCTGGAACCGGAAACGCAAGGGGTAGACCGCCTGCGACGGGAGGAGGTCCAGGTGCGGGCCATAGCCGGTGGCCACCACAGGGCGGCCCTGGCAAACGGCCTCGATGGCGGGCAGGTTGAGGCCCTCGCCGCGGGCAGGAAGGACGACGATGTGCGCCCGCTGGTAGAGCATCCGGAGTTCATCCGGCGTGCAATCCCGGTTGATCCAGGTGATGCGGCCAAGACAGGACGGAGTCACCCGTTGCTTGAGCCACTGATCCACCCGGTTATGCGGGTTGGGAAAGGTCTTGAGGGTGAGATGAACGTGCGGCTGACGCGCAGCCAGGGTGTTGAACCCCTGGAGCAGTCGATCGACACCCTTGCGGGGAAACCCGGAGGAGACGTGCAACAGGTGGATCGTGTCTGCATCAGCGGCGGCCCCGCTGCCGGGCGCAATAGTCGGAAGCGGGTCGGCATCAGCAAACGGGAGCTGCAGCGGCAGACGGACTTGCTCCACCGGCGCGGTGCAGCCACTGTCCACCAGGGCCCGAGCAACGCTCCAGGCGGGAACAAGCACCCCGTCATACTGGTTGAGCACAGCGACGACTTCCGGCGGCACTTGCGATTCTTCCCAGAAGAAGAGCGCGACGGGCATTCCCTCGCTGCGGTCCGGGTCGGAAACGGGAGGGAAATGATGGTAAAGCACCATACGTTCGGATAGGGGCACGGCCTCGAAGCCGGTTCGATCCTGCAATGGGTGCAGGCGCGCGTGTTCGTTTGCACCGCCCGGAAGGTCGGCCAGATCCATCGGCTCGACATGACGGGGGCGGATGGCAAGCGCCATATCCGGGCGGTCCCGCTCCAGGCTGTATACAAGGCCTCGATTGATTCCCGCGAGGCTATAGCTGCCATTGAAATGACCATCAATCAACAGTGCCCGCGGAGCAGCGTCCATCCCCTGTTGAGACTCGGCCAGTTCCATAGCCCGTTCACGCGCCGGATTCGACAGAGGGGGGTGCCACTCGCCGTATTCACCGGGTTGGTCGAAGCTGGCATCGTCCGCTTCGTACCTGTAAATCATGCGCTGCAGGCGTGCCTTCAGGCGCGGCTGGCGCGCCAGCGCCACGATGGACGGTCGAAGGGTTGCACGCAGAAACTGCCGCGATCGGCGGGCAGCGCTGCGCAGCCCGGTCGACAAGCGGGCGCGTGCCCACTGCAGACGGTGAGCCAGCACGCGCAGGGGCTCTGTGTAGCGCCAGGAACGGGACTGGTAGAGCCGCGCGATCGCCTCGCCCTGCCGTTCGACGGCCGCCGCTTGCTGCTGCAGCGCGGTGCGCACCAGCGACACGGAAGCGTGCCGCTGGCTGGCTTGATGAATCAGATGCTCGAGGCCAGGGCTGGGCGGTCGGGAACCATCGGCCGGCTCAACCTTCCCCAACACCGCGTAGTCGGGGTAAGCATCCAGGGCCCAGGCCAGCCGGTCGGATGCCGAAGCATCCCTGGCGGGTTCGGCCGGCCCGTTGGCACGCAGGACCACCACCTGATCGAACCCGGCCTGCTGCACGGCGAACAGCAGCAACGGCGGCGGCAGGGGCGCCCGATGGGTCGGGTCCAGGTAGAAACTGTAGTGACCGACAACCGCGTTCTCGGGATTGGGCGTCTCCAGCAGAAGCAATCCGCCCGGGACCAGGACGCGACGCGCCTCGCGCAGGAGTTCGAACACGTCCTCGAACGGGAGATGTTCCACCAGATGGAATGCCGAGATCAGGTGCCGACTGGCGTCGGCGAGCGTCTGCAGCGCGCTCAGGGCGTCGGTCTGCCGAAGGTCGGACAGGCCGTGCCGACGGCATTCCTCCAGCATCGCGGGACTGGTGTCCACGCCCTCGACGTGCCAACCCTGTCGCTCCAAAAGCTCAAGCCACTCGCCGCGCCCGCACCCGAGGTCCACCGCGCAGGCATCCGGATATTGCTGAAGAACGTCGGTGGCCGCGGACAGGTAGCCCCGCTGAATCCGTTGGACATCGGCCCGATCGCCGCGGTACAGCTCCTCGAAGCGGGCATAGAATTCCGGCGTCATCGGGTCGCTTCCGAATGCTTGCTCTCGGCGTCTTCGACGCTGAATGCGGGACGCAGATCGAACATGCCGCTGAAGGGCCGAGCGGTAAACCCGGCCACACGAAACGAGAGGGCAAAGTCGCGCCAGTCGTAGCATCCCTCGGTGTGGCTGTCTCCCCGGTGCAGGGCCACAGTCACTGTATAGTCACCGGGGGCGAGGTCCACCCGAAACCGGAACCGGAACCACTGCGGCTGTCCGGGCGTGAGTTGCAGCGGCATTCCGAGCATGTTGGTGTTGGTGCCGAACGCGGTCTGTCCCAGACGGTCGCGGATGCTGATCCCCAGGGTCACCGCATCCATGGCTTCGCGCACCTCGGCACGGACGCGGATCACGGCATGCTCGCCGCAGGCGACCGCGTTCGGCCCAGACTGCTCGCCGGCGAAACGCGCCGCCAGGATACGCGCGACACCGGTGCCGTAAGCGCTCACCAGCCCGGCCCCGGCATGAGGATCGGTGCCGGTCGCGGATCCGGGATTCGGGGCGGCCCCGGTTTCGATGGCGCCATCGTCACCCGCGATCAACCGATTGTAGCGATTGACGACCTCCTGCGGCTTACCCTCGGCAATGCAACGCCCGCGGTCCAGCAACAGGGCGCGATCGCATAGGGACACAACGCTGTGAAGATCGTGCGAAACCAACAGGATAGACCCACCTTGTTCCCGGAACTCGCGCATGCGGCGCAGGCATTTCTGCTGAAAATGGGCATCGCCCACCGCGAGCGCCTCGTCGACGATGAAGCAGGCCGGCCGGGCGTGGATGGCGATGGCGAAACCGAGACGCATGGCCATGCCGGAGGAGTAGGTCCGTACCGGGGCATCGATGAAGGACCCCAGCTCGGAGAAGGCCACAATGGCGGCCCGCTCGCGCCCAATCTCCTCCAGCGTCATGCCGAGCAAAAGACCATTTAGACGGATATTCTCGGCGCCGGACAGTTCCGGGTTGAATCCGGTGCCCAACTCCAGCAGGCCGGTAATGCGGCCCTCGGCTTGAATCCGGCCCGTGTCCGGGAGGAGGACGCCATACACCAGCTTTAGCAGGGTCGACTTGCCGGCCCCGTTGGGTCCGATCACGCCGAGGCTCTCGCCTGGGTGAAGATCGAGATCGATGTCGGCGACGGCCTGGTGCACTCGGTGGCGCGGCCGCTGGGTCACCAGCTCCAGCAGCCGATCCCGCGCGCGCGCGTAGATGCGGTAGCGCTTGCCGATACCGCGCAGGGAAATGACTGCCCGCGGCGACGGCATTCTCATGCATGGTCCCGGATGGGCCCCTCAAGGGCGCGCACCGCGAGTTGCCCGAGGATGAAGACGAATACGGCGCTCAGGAACAGCGGGACGAGCTGGGCGGCGGCCGGGGCCGTGCCGCGCACGAAAACATCGTGATACGACTCGACGAACCAGTAAGCGGGGTTGACGGTGGCCAGCACGTTATGCACGCCAGGCGGCACGATCTCCCGAACCCAGACAATCGGGGTCAGCCAGAACCACAGGTAGACAATCACGCTGACAGCCTGCCCGACATCATGGACCACCGCGTTCAGGGCGCCAAGAAACAACCCGAGACCGTAGGCAAGCATTTGCGTTAGCGGAAAAAGTATGAGTACCCACAGTACCTGCCATGTAACGGGAAAGCCGGTGGCGAAAAGGACGGCCATGAACAACAGTACGGATAAGACGAATGTGATCGCGTCGGCCAAGGGGATATACATCGGCAGGTGCCGCAGTTCAAGTCGCACGTGACTGATCAGGTGGCGCCGTTCCACAAAGACCTGGGTGACCCGGCCCAGTGTCGCGGAAAAGGCGATCCACGGGAGCAGACCGGAGACGAGGTAGACACCGTAGGCATAGGTGGACCCCAGGCCCTGGGTCATCTCGGGCAGGCGCGCGCCCATCACTTGGGCGAAGATAATCACGAACACGAAGATCATGACCAGCGGGTGAATGATGAGCCAAATACCGCCCAGGATGGAGCCGGTGTAACGATCGAGGAGGTCGCGGCGAGTGAGCTCGCGGAGCAACGCGAGGTTCATCGCGCCACCCCCGACTCGAGCATGGCCGACAGGGTATGGCGCAGGGCACAACCGTGCGGCTCGACAACCCTGCGAACCTGCGGGGCCTGCAGGCGGGCGGCAGCTCCCTCCAAACGGGCAACCTCATTAGGACGCATGAACGCCGGGTCCTGACGGAATTGCAGACAGTGGCCGGTCAGTTCGGCCAGGGTGTCGACCACTTCGCGCGGTGTGTGCGGAACCCCCGTGCAGGTGTTGTCGGCGCGGCCCGGCTCACCATGAGACAGCAGGCCCTCCAGTGTGGCGTTCGCGGTGCGAACATCGAATTCCCGCCGAACGTCGATACTGCCGAGTTCAACAGTGGCCGCAAGCCGGGCGAAACGCGCCACGCGTTTCGGGACGATGAATTGGCGCGCCTGCCCCGTGATCCCGGTTACGACTGCGTTATCGGTCAATCCTGACTCCCATTCCTTGCGTCGCGCGCTCATTCCTGCACAGGCTCAGTGACCCGCGCTCAGGGCGCGTTAGCCTAGCATGGGCCAGGAGACCGGCCAATAGTCGGCCGATGCGCAATTGTACCGGCACCCGGAACCGCGAAAAGCTCAAAACGCGACAATTTCCCCCCACCCACGGCAGATTGCTTGGTCGCGCGCGCATGCGCTCAAGCCGATGCAGCGATCGTGACAAGGCAAGCCACTCCACGTAGGATGACGCCTCCGTCAGCATTCCACCATTGAGGCACCGCCGATGACTGAAGAGAACTCCCCTGTTCCCGAGCAGGCTTTCGGGGCCACGGCACAACCCGAAGCCTCGGCACAGAAGGTGACCATTGACGGCACCGAGTACGCGTTGGGTTCGCTCAGCGAAAACGCTCGCAACCAGATCGCCAATCTGCGTGTCACCGACCAGGAAATCGGGCGCCTGCAGCAGCAGCTGGGCATCGCCAAGACCGCACGGCTCGCCTACGCCAACGCGCTGAAGAAAGAGCTTGAGCAGATGCAGCAGACTCCCGTCAGCCCACCCCTGAACGGGGGCAATCGGTAGCCTGGAACATGCCCCGGGAACGGCTCCGGCTGGCCCGTCCCGATAGACGGTCGAGGTCCAGTCTCGAAGAATGAAGGTGTTCGGTGTGTTCGGGACACGTCAGGAAGCCATTGCTATGGCGCCAGTCATCAATCCCCTCGATGCGGCACCACACACTGCAGCGCGGCTTTGCAGCGCGACCCAGCGCCGGGAGGCGCTCGGCCCTTGGCAACAATGCGCCCCGTCGGCTACCCCCTCGGAACAACGCGCCCCGTCGGCCGATCCTTGGCCGATGGGTCTTCCGGCGCTGGATCGGCGAGACGATCCTTACCAACCAGCCGGACCCCTCATTGGTGGCGGAACCCAATCTCGATCGCCTACGCGCTCCTCTGGTAGGGCCCGCCAACCTAACNGGGGCGGATGTTTCTCTGTCCAGAAGCACGAGTACCGTGGTATCCGCGGACCAGCGGCAATTTCGTGCCCTTGGTTTGCCGGAATCNCGACTTCTGTGGATGGTTGATACGCGTGNTGTTTGGTGATGCATACCACCGAACCGANCCCGTCATCGGAAAACGAACGCCCNGGGGCTAACGACATGAGCGATTCAGATGAACTTGACACTCCACTGCCTCAAATGGTTGACGAACTCGGTGCCATTCGCCGTGCATTTGAGTCACAAACACATGAATTGGAGCGCCGGATATCCGAGGCGTGCAGCGAGCGTGATCAGGCGGCCAAGCGTGTTCAGACTCTAGAAGCGGAGCTGTCCAGGCATCGCAGCGCAGCGGCCGAACTGAAGCGCAAACTGGATGTAACACGTCAGTCTGTTTCCTTCCGGCTGGGCAACGCCCTGGTCATCGGTCTGACGAGCTGGCGGGGCGCTGTTCGCCTGCCATTGAACTTGCTGCGGCTCCTGCGTCGGAGGGATTCACCGCTGACGGCGATCCCTGACCCGCTGAACCCACGTGCAGCCGATGGAACGCGCAGACGAGCGGAAACCAGTGCGAAGGCAGCAAGTGCCATCGACATAGAACGTGAATTCCTGGAACGGGGACCTGCGGCCGTAGAGCAACGAATTGCGAACGGTCTCGAGCGCGCAGAAGACGCAGCGACTGCACTGACGCAGCTGGCTCGGTTGGTACTGGATTCTGACCGACACAACGGCATTCGGCTTGCGCAGAAAGCCAATGCGCTCGATCCCAAACCGTTTCGGCAGAAATGGCTCGGCTTCGTGATGTTCGATGCGGGGAGCATCCTCGACGCGCATCGCCAGCTCGCCACACTGCCTGCAGGCGTCAAGATGACCGCGTCGGAGCAAAACAAGGCGCGCTACATCGCCGGGTGTGCAAGATTGCTCCAGTCTGGGCCTTCCTTGCCCGCACCATCCGCGAATGCTTCCTACGCGCCCGTAACGAAGCGGGTACTCTATGTGGCATCGAGTTCCCGCCCCTACCATTCGACGGGTTACTCCTCACGCACGCATGGTGTTACCAAAGCGATCCGTGGGCATGGCTGGGATGTGCTCTGCGTAACGCGACCCGGGTACCCCGCTGACCGTTCCGACAGCATGGCCGGCGTGGAACATCGCTACGATGCGTTCGAATATGAAGGGGTACGTTACCAAGCGCTCGAAGGGCCGCATCGCCGGAAAAGGCCACTCGATGAATACCTGCTGGAATCGGCAGACATCATTGCCAGTAAAGCGGCCAACATAAGGGCCGCGATCATCCACGCTGCTTCCAACTACGAGGCGGGCCTGCCTGCCCTCATGGCCGCCCGTCGCCTGGGCATTCCGTTTTTGTACGAAGTGCGCGGGCTATGGGAGTACACGGCCGCCAGCCGACTACCCGGTTGGGAAAACACCGAGCGATTTGCGCTGGACAAGATGCTCGAGTCGTCCGTGGTGCGCCACGCCGACCGCGTCATCACCCTGACCGGCGCCCTGGCCGAGGAGCTGCAGCATCGCGGGGCCTCAGCCGATCGTATTCTGCTAGCAGAAAATGCCATCGAGCCGGAACAATTCGTACCCCGCCAGCGCAACATCGACTTGGCGAATCACCTCGGGATCGAACGAGGTGATTTCGTGATCGGTTATGCGGGGTCGATTGTCAGCTATGAGGGTCTAGACGACTTGTTGGCCGCTTTCGTCGAACTTCGGAAAACGCATCCGCAGTGCAGACTTCTGATCGTGGGCGCTGGCAATGCTTTGCCTGCGCTTCGCCAACAAGCAGAAATGGCCGGCGTTACTGACCGAGTCGTCTTTACCGACCGCGTGCCTCCCGCGGATGTCCCCGAATACCTGTCTCTGGTCGATGTTATCGCGCTCCCGCGAAAACCCTTCACCGTCTGCGAACTGGTATCGCCCCTCAAGCCCTTCGAGGCCATGGCAATGGAGATTCCACTGGTCGTGTCAGACGTAGCCGCGCTCAGGGAAATTTCACATGATCAACGCACGGCGTTGGTGCATGAGGCGGGTAACCCGCTTGATCTCGCGGCATGCTTGGCACGCCTGATCGAAGAACCTGGATTGGCCGTACGCCTAACGGCCGCGGCGCGCGAACTCGTCAGGGCGCGCCACACTTGGGCCCGCGTCACGACACCCATCGTCGACGCGTACGCGTCGTTGACGGAATGCTGAACAAGCGCCGGGGTCCGGTGCCCCCGCTTCCGGCCTACCCCGGACATTGCATGAACCACGCGATACTGCCAGGCTCGGCAGGCAATGCAATCCGATGCCGCACGAGCACGCGATCGACATTCAGCCTTCAAGAATAGAACAAGCTCGTTTCTGAACGCTTTGCCGTACCCTCAGACAAGGATGGTTCGATGACCACCGGCTCTCATCACCGCGACTTGATCCCGTATGAGGACATTGCCCCTGGGAACGAAGCAAGCGTCGAGGCCGTGGCCAGTCGCATTCTTGCCGAAGGTTGGAAGCTGGGAAGTTACCCATCCATATCTGTCGGCCGCGACATTCCGTGGGCACTCAAGACCCCCAGCTTGCGCTCCTGGAATTTTCACATCCATTGCTGGGACATGCTAAACCCATTACTCAAGGCTTATTCCGAGAATGGTACCTTGCGCTTCCTGGTTGCCGCGATCCAAGTGGCTGAGAACTGGGTGAACCATTATCCGAACCCCAAGGCGCAGGAGTCCGATGGTTCCTTCGCCTGGTACGACATGGCAGTCGGGATGCGCGCATATCGATTAGCGTATCTTTTGCAAAGTGCGCGTCACTGTAACTTGCTGGACGCGCATCTTGATGACCGCCTGTGGAAGTCCTTGCGGGATCACCAGCGCTACCTCGCGGACGACGCCAATATCAAGTTTCACAATAATCACGGCTATTATCAGGTGGCTGGCCAGTTGGCCATGGGACGTCGTTTTTCTGACCAGAGTTCCGAAATGGCCGAGGCCGTGCATCAGGGACGGGAGCGACTTGCGCGGATTCTCGAACAACAGTTCACTGCCGAGGGCGTGCACCGCGAGCACTCCCCTGATTATCATCGCATGGTGTACGAGACGCTCAAGGCTCTCATCGATGCGGGGCTGGTCGAAGATACCGATGCGATTGCCTTCGCAGACAAAATCGAGCGTGCATTGGCCTGGTTCGTGCTGCCTAACCAGCGTATCGCCAATTTTGGCGACTCGGACTATCGGCTGATGCGGCGTAACCGGTCCGATGCCACACGCAAGTGGCGTACCCATGAGATGAGGTATTGGGTGACTTCGGGCAAGCTAGGACATGCTCACGACACGCACTGGGCCGCATTTCCCGAAAGTGGATATTTTGTCGCCCGGCACCCCGATGCAAAGCGACCGGACAGGTTGGAACATTCGAGTTATCTCGCTCAGACCTGCGCGTTCCATTCTCGCACTCACAAACACGCGGACGACCTGAGTTTCATTTGGTCGGAACATGGCTCGGACATACTGGTGGATGCCGGCCGCTACGGCTATCTGGGAAAAACCGAGCTGGGCTCCCCCTTGTGGCATGATGGTCACTGGTACGCTGATCCTGGTCGAGTCTATTGTGAGTCCACACGTGCACACAACACGCTTGAATTCGATGAGGCGAACCTCGCGCGTAAGGGCGTCCGCCCCTACGGAAGCGCTCTTACCCGCTGGGCGGAAACCAAGGACGGCCTCTTGGCGGCGGAGTCCGAGTGCAGGCACTTCAGACGAATCCGCCATGCGCGCCTGCTGTTCTTCCTGCCCGGTGATTGGCTAGTGGTGTTCGACTGGTTTCATGACAACCTGCAAGGGACGCATGACGTCAAGCAGTGGTTTCACCTGGCAGCAGATCTCGAACTCAAGGCCGAAGCCGGGACCTATCAAGTCGAAATTCCTGGAACAGATTCGCCATTGCAGGTCGCATCGCTTCTTCCCGAACCTACGGCTTCGCCACCCATCATTGGACAGGACATGCCGACGATGCAGGGATGGTGGTCCCCCACAGAGCGGGAACTGCGCCCAAACTTCGCGTTTTCCTACTCCCTCACCAACGCGCGCACCGGCGTATTTGCCACGCTGTTCGCGTTTACCGAGAAATTGACAATCCAAGACGGTCGCATCAACACCTCGGGGCGAAAGGGTCAGTTCAGCTGGCGCGATGACCGAGGAACGCACAAGCTGTTCTTCGAACGCCCACAGCGAGGCAACCTCCGGGTTGGGCGCCAGTTCAGGAAACATACTCCCACGGCACCGTCCTAGCCCACCCCGATGCTGTCTTTCCCCTTATTACTGCGCTCCAGACTCTTGAGGCTCATATCTGCTCGCCCAAAGCGTCATCGCACGAAACTCCTGCTCCGATTACTCAGCTTAAGCCCAACGGTGCGGGCAGCCCGTCTGGCCAATCAAGGAGATATCACAACCGCGTTAGGCATTCTTCAAAAAAAGCGGCGCCGGCTCAAAGATGCCGAGCGCCTGTGTCGACGACTGACTGATATGAATACATATCTCCAAAGCCCTCGCACTGAATTCGCCTCCATACCGGCGCAACCCCAGAAGCCGTTCAATGGACGTATCCTTTACGCGCTACATAGTTGCGGGGCATTCGATCCTTCAGGATATGCATCACGGAGCGTCTCGCTGATCAACGCGGTGCGTAATGAGGGCGTATCCCCCATTGTCTGCGTCCGCCCAGGCTATCCCTGGGATCTACAGCGGCACCAAGGCAAACCGCGTTGCCTTTCCGTCGACTATTGCGGTATCCGGTTCAGGCTCTTCCCCGACCCAAGCGCTCCGTTCAATGCAGAGGAGAGCCGCTACATCGACCATTACTCGGAACTGCTGCAACAAACTGCTGAAACACACGATGTCGGCATCATACATTCGGCGTCCAACTACCTGAACGGGATTGCGTCTGCCTTGGCCGCAAGGCGCATCGCCATCCCTTCGGTCTACGAAGTCCGAGGGTTGTGGCACCTTACGCGCGCCTTCTCGAATGCCGACTATATTCACTCCGATCACTACCGGTATTGCGAACTCAGAGAACTGGAAGCCTGCCGCCGCGTTGATCACGTGATCACCATTTCCCACGCCCTGAAACGTTGGTTGATCGAACGAGGTATTCCCGCAGAAAGGATTTCCGTCATTGCCAACGCAGCGGCAGCGCCCTCATCCAACCTTATGGACCAAAGCGAAACCAGACTGAACGTACGAAGGCGCCACGACATCCCCGAGCACGCCGCGGTGTTTGGTTACCTTGGTGCCATTGTCGAATACGAAGGGCTGGATGAGGTCGCTGCGGCGCTTGCCAGGACTGAGAAAGCAATTCGCCCATTTCTGCTGATAGGCGGTAGCGGCGCTTTCGAAACGAGACTACGCGCCCTCGTCAAGAAGCTTGGTATTGCCGACCACGTCCGCTTTGTCGGCCGCATCGATCCGCACCAGGTTTCGGAGTACTATCTGGCGATGGACGCCGCCATAT
>SL_3KL_010_SEDDRAFT_10003179_pt1 | contig 14972 bp, 11 predicted proteins | sample SodLakKL_010_SED_2_FD_10381 | JGI IMG/M metagenome (IMG submission 10381)
AACATATAAGGGGAAAGAGACCCAGTTTTTTTTCCGAGTCAGGAGAAGCCGCTTTTTTGCCCTTATTATCCCAGAAAAAACGTTCCACATAAAAACCCCGGTCATGGCCAAGCTCTTTGTAGACGCTCTGCCAGCCAAGAGTTGAGAGGGCCTGAGATTCCTGTTCAGGAAACACCAGGGCAACAGGGAGACGCCCCCCCCATTCCCTGTCAGGCATAAAATCCGGTCTGATCATCAGGCAGTTGTCCGGCCCGGCCGATACTTAATCGGCCTGCCTCCTGATGAAGGAAGGAATTTCAAACTCGTCCTCATCAAAGATGAATTCTTCATTCTGCTGCCTTGTACCGGCCTTGTTCCGGGTCCCTTCCAGGGAATCAATGTTTTTCTTTGTTCTAAGATAAGTGGGTATGTTCAGGTTTTCCTTTCCCTCGGGATCAACCTGGACTGACCTGTGCCTCTGAGCAGTTCTTGAGCCTGATCTCTGGGAATCAAACCTGGTCACATTGGCGTTTTTTTCATCAATCTTTCCAAAGGCGTCTTCAATCCCCGTGGCAATAACGGTTATTCTGATCTCGTCTTCAATTTCCTGATCAAAGACCGTGCCGAAATAGATCTGGGCGTCTTCATGGGCGGCCTCGTGGATAATTTCCGCTGCCTCGCTGACCTCGTCAATGGCCAGATCTGTGCCACAGGTCACGTTCATGAGCACTCCCCTGGCTCCGTCGATGGAGATATCCTCCAGAAGCGGGCTGGTAATGGCTTTCATGGCCGCTTCCCTGGCCCGGCCTTCTCCTTTGGCTATGCCTGTGCCCATCATGGCCAGTCCCATCTGGGACATAACCGCCTTGACGTCGGCAAAATCCAGGTTGATGAGTCCGGGAACCATGATCAAATCGGAAATACCCTTTACCCCGTAATAGAGCACTTCATCCGCCTTTTTGAGCATTTCCAGAAACCCTGCCTTTTTGGAGGCCAGGGACAAAAGACGGTCATTGGGGATGGTGATTATACTGTCAACAACCTCCTTGAGGCTTTCAATTCCCTTATCTCCCTGGCTGCGCCGCCTTTTGCCCTCAAAATAAAATGGTTTGGTCACCACGGCCACGGTCAGGGCTTCCATTTCCTTGGCCACCCTGGCTATGACAGGAGCGGCCCCGGTGCCTGTGCCACCACCCATGCCCGCAGTAATAAAGACCATGTCGCATCCCTGCAGGACTGCACGGAGCTGATCCATGCTTTCCTGGGCAGCTTCCCTGCCTACTTCCGGATCTGCCCCTGCCCCGAGACCCTTGGTCAGCTTTTCGCCAAGTTGGATCTTGTGTTCGGCCTTTGAATGCTTCAAGGCCTGAACATCGGTATTGGCTACGATGAAAGTGACCCCCTTCATGGCCGAGCAGATCATGTTGTTTACGGCGTTACCGCCTCCCCCACCAACTCCGACAACCTTGATCCTTGCGTTGCCTTCTGTTTCGATTTCCTGAAATTCCATGGCTTCCTCCTTCCCCTGTATCTTGAATATTCCAAAAAAATTCGTGATTATCTCGCAGAAACCTCAATGGTTTCCAAATCTACTTGATGTCCACAAACCATTTGCGCATCTTGCTTAGAATCCGGTTGAACATGTTCTTGTCCCTGATCCGAAAGCTTTTTTCAGCGCTTTCTTTTTCCGCTCCATAAATCAGGACTCCCACTGCGGTGGCAAACATGGGATTGTTGACCACGTCTTTCAGTCCGCCCACCTTTCTGGGATATCCTATTCTGCTGGGCATATTAAATATCTGCTCGGCCAGTTCCTGCGCCCCCTCTATTAGCGACGCACCTCCTGTGAGCACGACTCCTGCTCCAATGGAGTTTTTAAACCCGGACCGGACAAGTTCCTGATCCACCAGCACAAACAATTCCTCCATTCTCGGTTCACAAATCTCTGCCAGGACGTGCCTGGAAAGTCTGCGCGGCGGCCTGCCGCCCACGCTTGGTACCTCGATGACTTCATCATCCTGGATTATATCTGCCAGGGCGCATCCGTATTTGATCTTGATCTTTTCAGCTGCCACCATGGGAGTGCGCAGTCCAAAGGCTATGTCATTGGTCAGGTTGGCCCCTCCGATGGCTATTACCCCGGTATGTTTGATGGAATCATTGCTGAATATGGCCACATCCGTGGTGCCGCCGCCGATGTCCACCAGGGCCACCCCGATTTCCCGTTCCTCCTCGGTGAGAACAGCCTTGGAGGAGGCAAGGGATTCCAGGGCAATGTCAGATACGTCAAGACCAGAACGATGGCAGGACCGGACAATATTCTGGGCGCTGCTTACCGCACCGGTGACTATGTGCACCTTGACCTCGAGCCTGACCCCGGCCATACCCAATGGGTCGGCAATTCCACTCTGGTCGTCCACAATATATTCCTGGGGAAGAATGTGAATGACCTCTCTGTCAAGGGGGATGGCCACAGCCTTGGCTGCGTCAAGAACCCTTTCAACATCCCTGCTCCCCACTTCACCTCCCTTGACAGCAATAACCCCGTGGCTGTTGAAACCTTTGATGTGGCTGCCGGCAATGCCGGCGTAAACCGAACGAATTTCACATCCTGCCATGAGTTCGGCCTCTTCCAGGGCTTTTTTTATGGATTGAACGGTTTGTTCAATATTTACCACCACTCCTTTGCGAAGACCTGTGGACGGACTGGTCCCTATACCTACGATATCCACCCCGTCAGGAGTCATTTCCCCCACCACGGCTGATATTTTGGTCGTTCCAAGGTCAAGACCCACAATTAATTCCGGTTTGGCCATAAGTTTATCCTTGTTTCCGGTGTTGGGGGTTTATTTATCCTTTCTACTGCTGCAAGACATTTATTGCCCACGTTCTGCAACCGCCATTGCCTATTGATGCTCCTGCGATCCGTAAGCAACCCAGGCATTACGGCCCGCAATTATTATCCTTTCCACGGAATCAGCTTCTCCCCTGGCTCCCAGATCGGACCAGACCCTGTTTAATCTCCCCGGTCCCGAGCTGATCAGGTCCCTGTCCAAGGCGATGTCAATCTTCCGGGAATCTATATGCATCTCCACTGATCCTGTTATATTCATCCTGATCCAGGAAACTTCCTGAAGTGAAAAGGGGAAGCTTCTGTTTTCCAGAAAATCCACCACTGATTCCAGGTCATGATCCTGCCTCTCGCCTGCAAGGTGTAAAACAGGCAGGGATACATATCTTTCAGGGCTGACCGCTGTGATGATGCGTCCTTTTTTGTCGGCGTAGTAGAGTTTATCCCGGTCCTGAAGCCAGAAATATGCCTGTCTTTCCGTGCAGTTGACCACCAGACTGTCCGGGAATACCCTTTTGACGGTAGCCTCTTCAATCCAGGGATTGCTGCTCAGTCTGGCGTGAAGATCGGTCATCCTGAACTGCAGGATGTTGTCTCCGGGACTGACGTTCATGAGCTGGGTGAGCTGATCATATGTCAGCTGCCTGTTTCCGCTGATCTGGATTTTGTTGAGTGCAAAAAAATCACTGCTCATGGCGGTGTTGTATCCGAATAAGAGAGCTATGCTGATGAGCACGATAAACCCCATGCTCAGGGCCAGAACAAATGATAGGCCGGCCAGCCTGAACAGGGCGGCGAATGCACCCCGGATCATACCCCTTTGGCCGGTCTTCTTGAGATTTCCGGTTCTTGTGGTCCTTTGACCTGTTCGTACGCCTCTTATATAAGCCATCAAACAATCCTTATTTCCAGTTCAAGACTTGTCCCGAATATCCTGCAAACTTCGTCCCTGGCTTGGGAGATAAGCTCCATGGCGGCTTGGCTGCTGCCCTTGTCCACGTTGACCAGAAAGTTGGAATGCATTTCTGAAAAACAAACCCCGCCTCTGGTTCTTCCCCGAAACCCGGCCTTTTCCAGAAGCATGCCCGCGGGTTCGAAATCAACTGGATTTTTAAAAACACATCCTGCCGTATCCCTTAGGATCGGCTGGGCGCTTTTTTTCATGGAATAATACTTTTTCATTCTGGTCCTGACAGCGTGTGGATCGTCTTTTTTAAAAGTGAAGACAGCCTTGAGGATGATAAAGAGTCCGGAAATATTATTGAGCTTAAATTTTCTGTATCCGGTCTCAAAATCATCCCCGCGGATTTCCATAATTCCCGTTTCCGGGGTCCACACGGTCACGCTCTTAAGTAAGTCCACGGCTTCGACACCGTAAGATCCCGCGTTCATGGCTATGGCCCCTCCCAGTTTGCCGGGGATTCCAACCAGATTTTCAAGACCTGTCAGCCCATGCCTGGCGCACCAGCTTAAAAATCCTGGCAGGCCGGTTCCTGTGTCAGCCAGGACCACCACTCTGTCTTCGGCTTCCTTAATAACAACAGGAAGTTCATTTTTTCCCCAGACAACCATGGAAAAGTCACGGTTACCGTCCTGAAACAATATGTTGCTGCCTTTGCCCAGGATCAGTACATCAGGTCCAAGCTCAAGCCAGATTTTGCCCAAAGCCTCAAGGTCCCGGTAATCACCGGGAAAATAAGCAGCCAGAGCCCGGCCCCCCATTTTCAAGGTGGACATCTGTTTCAGATCAGGTCCTTGTATTATTCTCATTTGCCTTCCAGAAAATAATCTCCAACTTTCCAAACGTTTCCCGCACCCATGGTCAGGAACAAATCTCCGGGATTCAGGATATCTCCAAGGTTGTCCCGGGCGGTTTCCAGGCTCTCAAAATACTGGATATCAGTCCGGCTGATCTGCCTTATTCCCTGGGCCAGACTCTGGGCGTTGACTCCGGGGATGGGCGATTCAGAGGCCGGATATATCTCGGTAAGAAGCAATATGTCCGTTTTTGCCAGTTCCCTGCAAAAATCTCCGAACAAGGCCTTGGTTCTGGTAAACCTGTGAGGCTGAAAAAGGACCACCAGTCTCCGGTCGGGATGGCACATCCTGGCGGTTTCAATGGTTGCCCTGATTTCCGTGGGGTGATGTGCGTAATCGTCAACCACCAAAACCTGGTTTTTTATTCCCTTGGTCTCAAACCTGCGGCCCACCCCTCCGAAAGTTGCAAGTCCAAGAAGAATATCATTTTTGCTGAGCCCGCAGTGAATGGATATCCCGATTGCGGCCAGGCTGTTAAGTATATTGTGAATGCCGGGATGGGTCAGCCTTACCCGCGCCCAGAACTCCCCATTCAGGAATACGTTGAACTCCGGTCCGGCTGAGGCGCTCAGAATCTCCGCCCTGATATAGTTGTCCCGGCCCAGACCGAAAGTCATTACCGGGCGTTTGATCCTTTGCAGCAGGGACAAAACCCCGGGGTCATCCCCGCAGACAACATTGATGCCGTAAAAGGGGATGCTGTTCATAAAGGTTACGAAGCTTTCCTTGATTTCATCCAGGTCATTATAAAAATCCAGATGGTCCGCATCCACATTGGTGACAATGTTCATGATGGGTTTGAGGCATAAAAATGAGCCATCTGATTCGTCCGCCTCGGCAATGAAGTATTCCCCTGTGCCGGGCAGGGCGCTGCTTCCGTAGGAATTGAGCTTTCCTCCGATTATGACGGTTGGGTCGATCCCGGCCTCCTTGAATATTGTCCCTAAAAAAGACGTTGTGGTGGTTTTGCCATGGGTTCCTGCCACGGCGATACCGGTTTTCAGGCGCATGAGCTCTGCCAGCATTTCAGCCCTGGGGATTACCGGAATATTATTTTTTCTGGCTGCAATCACCTCTGGATTATCCTCGCCAACAGCAGTTGATTTGACCAGTACCTGGGCATCGCCCAGNTTNCGGGCNTTNTGTCCGACAAAGACCCGGGCGCCCAGGTTTTTGAGCCTGGCAGGTCCAGGGCCTGAGGAGAGATCGGATCCGCTGATTTCATAACCCAGATTCAGGAGCACCTCGGCAATGCCGCTCATGCCCGATCCCCCTATGCCCACCATGTGAATTTTTGTGATCCTGCCCTTCATAAACTAAATTCCGGCCTTAATATTTCTTTCATAATAAATGTTCTAATCCCGAATACCTGGCTTATATTCTTTGACCCATAATTCTTAATCACTGGATTTTTTTATTTTTTCAAGTTCTCGGACAATCTTCTCAGCAGCGCCTGGTTTGCCTGCATTAAGGGCTGCCCGGCTCATTTTCCTGAGCTTGTCGGGCATGTTCAGCAAATCCAGGATGACCCGGGCCAGATTCACCTCGTTCAGATAATTTTGCGCCAAAACCAATGCCGCTCCCTGCTGCTCCAGGTGCCTGGCGTTGGTCATCTGGTGATCATGGGTGGCGTAGGGAAAGGGTATCAGGATGGAAGGCTTTCCCATAACGCACAGTTCAGCCAGTGTTGACGCTCCCGCCCTGCACAACACCAGGGCTGCAAATCCGTAAGCCTGGGTCATGTCTTCAATAAAGGCGTCCACCCTTGCCCGGGGATACTCTTTTTCATAGATCCTGCGGACCCGTTCATAGTCGGTCCTGCCTGTCTGATGCCATATCTCCACATCCATGGCCTTAAGTTCGTGAAGACTTCCCAGTATGTTGTCATTAATGGCTCTGGCACCCTGGCTGCCCCCTAGAACCAGCAGTCTTTTGGCCTGTCCTGTCATGGCCGTACTATGACTGACCCCGCCTAACAGCTCTTTTCTGACAGGATTGCCTGTTTCAACAACTTTTTCCGGGGGAAAAAATTTTTTTTCATCCGGAAAACTGAGCAGCACCCTGTGGGCCTTTTTCCCCAGGATTCTGTTGGTCACTCCGGGGATGCTGTTCTGTTCGTGGATGGCCGTGGGTATTTTCAGCCACCTGGCTGCAAGCACAGGCATGAATCCGGCATATCCCCCGAATCCGATAACAACCTCGGGTTTGAATGAACGTAAGAATATCAGAGACAACACCAGACTTTTGCTCATCCAGTAAAATGATCCCAGGGATTTGATTCCTCTGCCAAGCACCCCTCTGGCTGGAAAAGATTTGAACCTTATTCCCGCCGCAGCAACTATTTCTTTTTCTGGTCCGTATTCACCACCGGCAAAAATTATCCCGCAGTCGGGATACATTTCCCTGATTGTCTGGGCAACCGCCAGGGCCGGGAAGATATGTCCGCCCGTACCTCCTGTGGTCAAAAGAACTCTTTTCAGCATCGTGTGTCTCGTGCGAGGTTAAGCAGAAACCCTGCGCAAAACAGGGACACCAGAAGGCTGCTTCCTCCGTAACTGATAAAGGGCATGGGCAATCCCTTGGGAGGCACCATTCCCAGCACAACCGCCAGATTGAGGAGGCTGCCGAGGATAATGATTATGCCCATCCCGAATCCGGCGAACCTGTCGACCAGTTCACACTGGCTGGCGGAAATAACCATAACCCGCCAGATGATTATACCCAGAAGAATGAACACCAGGGAAATACCGATAAATCCAAGTTCCTCTCCGATTACGGCCATTATGAAATCATTATGGGCCTCGGGAAGAAAAAAGAGTTTTTGCCTGCCTTCGCCCAGACCCATTCCCCAAATTCCGCCCGAACCAAAGGCGTAAAGGGACTGGACAAGTTGATAACCCGAATCCTGGGCATCCTTAAATGGATCCAGGAAAGAAAACCATCTTCTGAATCGGTAAGGAGACTGCATAATAAGCATGGCGGCGGTAATGCTTGCCAGCAGGGACGATGAAAACAGATAGATCAGCCTTGTACCGCCCACCAGGCTCATCAAAAAGAACAAAATTGCGATATATACTGCTCCGCCGAAATCAGGCTGCATCAAAAGAAGGATGCAGAACATGCCGGTAATAACTGTCGGGGGCAAAAAACCCACGCTGAATCTTTTAACCATTTCCTGCTTTCCGGCAAAAAAACAGGCCAGGTATATTACCAGGGAAATCTTGGCTATCTCCAGGGGCTGAATATTGATGAATCCCAGGTCAATCCATCTGGTAGCCCCGCCCGCGCTGGAGCCCAGGGGTGAAAAAACCGTCAGCCCGAGTGCGAAAATTGTTGCCAGAATCCACAGGTACTTAAGCTTGTAAAACAGGTTTCTGGGAGTCAGGTAAACCGCGAGCATGATCCCTATGCCTGCCAGGACAAAAACGAGCTGCTTTCTGAAAAAGAAGTACTTGTCAGAATAAAACCTTTCAGCCATGACCGCGCTGGTGGAGAGGATCATGGTCAGTCCGAGGCCGCACAGGATCATGACTGAAAACAAAAGCCATATGTCAAGGCCATGGCTTTGATTGGTTTTATTAAAGTTAGTCATGCGCTGCCGTTTATGCCCCACCGGGAATACATGACAGACAGAGGCTTTATTGTCGTCTTTTCCCTGTGTCCTCTGTCTCCCTTGCGGTGTAAAGGTTCTTAAACAAATGCGTCTGCACGGCAGACTGCACTATTCCAGTCCCAAATCCTTTCTGACCCTGGATTTGAAAGCATTGCCGCGTTCCTGATAGCCAGTGAACAGATCAAAACTCGAAGTGCCGGGGGAAAGCAGCAGGGTATCCCCGGAAACCGATTCTGAAACAGCCTTGTCCACGGCCTGTTCCAGATTCTGGAAATATTCCATCAATGCTTCATCCTTCCAGGCCTTTTCAAAGACTTCCCTGCCTGCTCCAAAAAGATATACCTTGACCACCTTGCTGCGGATCAAAGGAGCAAGTTCTGAAAAGTCCCCCCCCTTGTAAACGCCCCCGGCGAAGAGTCTTATGGGCGCCCCAAAGGTATTAAGGGCTGCCGACATTGCCGAGGCTGTAGTGGCTTTGGAATCGTTTATAAAAATTATACCGCCGTATTTCAAAAAGACTTCCTGTCTGTGGAGCGGCGGGACAAAGTCAATAAGAGCAGCTGAAAAAAGGGTTTCATCCATGCCAAAGTATCTGCAGGCCTGAAACGCCGCTTCCATGTTTGCCTGATTGTGTGCCCCGGAAAGCGCCGGACAGGAAAACCTGTTTGAGGGTGTAAAGTATCTTCTTCTGGATCTAAGGATGTCCAGATTCTCCAGCTCCTGCTTGAGTTCCAGGGCAATGACTGCCAGATCGTCTCCTGTCTGCCGGGCAAAAAGCCTGGTCTTGGCCCTGAAATATTCTTTTCTGTCCCTGTGGTGATCCAGGTGGTTGGCTGAGAAATTCAGAAAAACCGCCACCCGGGGATGAAAGCCGCTACAGCCTTCCAGCTGAAAACTGCTCACCTCCAGTACCAGAATATCACAGTTGTCCGGGCCCAGCACATAATCACCAAGGGGAACTCCCAGATTTCCCCCTGCAAATACTTTTTTGCCCATCTTTTCCAGGGCGTGGGCTATGAGCATGGTGGTCGTGGTTTTGCCGTCGGTCCCGGTCACCGCTATAATGGGCTCATGGGTGAACCACGAAGCCAGCTCTAGTTCGGAAAAAACCTTTGCCTTGTCCGGAACCAGTCCTTTCAAACTTCGGACGGGTATTCCCGGACTAATTATGGCCATGTCCGCGTCCATGAAGTGTTCTTTTTTATGTTCTCCAACAATGATTTCCGCATTTGAAAGATTGGGCCTGGCTAAAGATTCCAGGTCAAAGTCTTCATCTTTTTCCAGTATCCTGACCCTGGCCCCCAGGGCCGAGGCGAGTGCAGCGGCAGATAACCCTGACCTGCCCGCACCCACTACAACCACATTGTGGCCTTTCAGCTGTTCAGGATGGATGAGTTGTTTCATTTGTCCGCTACCAGTTATTTGTTATCTGTCATCAGGATTAAGATCTGGAAAAAACCCGGTCCTTCGCCGTTGTCTCTACCTCAGACATCTGCTTCCTGAATCATCTCAGTTTAAGGGTGCTAAGCGCAGCTAATGCGAACAATATGGACAGAATCCAGAACCTGATGATTATTTTGGATTCCGGCATCCCTTTAAGCTCAAAATGATGGTGAAGGGGGGCCATGCGAAAAATCCTTTTGCCTCCACTCATCTTGAAATATCCTACCTGCAGGATCACCGACAATGCCTCTATCACAAACAGACCACCCACAATAACCAGCAGAAGTTCCTGTTTGCATAATACGGCAATAAAGCCGAGGGTTCCTCCCAGGCTTATGCTCCCGGTGTCGCCCATGAAAATCTGGGCCGGATAGGCGTTGTACCATAAAAAGCCCAGGCCTGCCCCCACCATTGCCCCGCAAAATACCGTAACCTCTCCAATGTTGGGAATATAGGGAACCTGAAGGTAGTCAGCGATCTGGGAATGACCTGAAACATAGACAAATACGGACAGGCAGGCTGCACTTACAATGAACGGGCCAATGGCCAGTCCGTCCAGACCGTCGGTCAGGTTGACTCCGTTGGATGCACCCACCATGACCAGGACGGCAAAGGGTATGTAGAACAGATACAAATCAGGTCTGACGCCCTTGAAAAAAGGAATCAAAAGCTCTGTGCTGTATCCCGGAAGGGTCAGCAGTACGGAGACCGCTCCCAGGGCAATAACGCTCTGGCCCAGGAGTTTTCCCGTCGCTCTCAGGCCCTTGTTGTTTTTTTTCACCACCTTGAGATAATCGTCAAAAAAACCCACCAGAAAAAAGCCAAGAAAGACAAATATGGTCAGCCAGACGTAGATATTGGTTAAATCACCCCATAACAAAATACTGACCAGCATGCTGAAGGCGATAAGCAGGCCGCCCATTGTGGGAGTGCCCTGCTTGCCCTTGTGTTCAGGACCGTCATCCTGAATATATTGTCCGCACCTGATATTCTGCAGCCACCTTATAAACCGCGGGCCCAGCCATATGCTGATGATCATGGCGGTAAGCAGCGCGTATATGCTTCTGAAGGTAATGTATCTGAAGACATTGAATACGCTTATGTCTTCACTTAGCGGATACAGCAGGTGGTATAACATCCTTTCCTCAATTTATCCCAGGCCGGTTTCTAATTTTGTTAAGAGGTGCTTTTTTATTAGAAGTTATTTCAGTTGCCATTGAAATATAGTTATCATCTCTCTGACTCATGATCAGGGTCCCCGGAACCCCATTCTCTGAAGCATGAAACATATTTCTCCATGCCCTGACTTCTGGAGCCTTTGAATAAGACTACTCCTTCCGGACAGCCCAGGCGGTCCAGGATGGATTTGAAGTGACCAGGGCTGCGTATTTCATAAAAAAGATTTCTGACTTTCCCATCCAGTCCGGTTTTGACGTTCCCGGCGTTTTTTCCATGAAAAAATACTGCCCTGCAGTCCATTTTTGATATCTCCCTGCCCAGGTCCTGGTGGGCTCTGATTTCCGTATCGCCCAGCTCTTTCATGTCTCCTATGACCAGGTAAAGATTCTTCTGTCCGGCAAGATTTCTGGCGGATCTGACCGCCCGGATCATTGACAGTGGATTTGCGTTGTACGTATCGTCAATGATGGTCCAGGAACCCAGGTTTCCAACACTAAATCTCTGTTCGGGAAGGTTGACTGTGTCCAGTCCCTTAATAATCTGATCAGGCTCCATTCCTGATTGCCTGGCCAAAGCCCAGACAGCGCCGATATTTTCGCAGTACTGTTCTGCGCCGGGCAGGGATCTAAGGGTGATGCTTTCTTCGCCTTCGCGCACCTGATAATGGCCTGAGCTCAGGTATTCAACATTAAATCCGGCTGGATTGCCACGGCATGAAAACCAGACCGGTTTTATGTGGGGCCTGGAACCGAGTTCCTGCTCAAGAAGGGGGTAATCCCTGCATACAAAGGCCTTTTTGGGTCCCTGAAGATGGTCCAGAATCTTACATTTTGATTTTGCAACGCCTTCAAGGGTTCCCAGTCCCTGCAAATGGCAGGGTCCGATATTCAGGATCACGGCCTGGTCAGGACAGGCAATTTCGCCAAGTTCATCCATGTCGGCAGGGCAGTTTATTCCAAGCTCCAGGATCCAGAAGTCTTCTTCTCCGGAAAATTTTAAAATTGATAAGGGCAATCCTATCTGGTTGTTCCAGTTTTTATAATTTTTGCCCACAAGATGTCCGGCTCCCAGAACGCCTGACAACATTTCCTTGGTGGTGGTTTTCCCGGCTGAACCGGTAACGGCTATGACCATGTTCGCCTTTTTCATTCTCCAGTACCTGCCCAGCCTGCCAAGGCCCCTGAGGGTATCCTCAACCAGCAATACCGGAATTTTAAAGTCGGGCATTGGATGGTGGGAAACAACAGCGGCAGCGCCGTTCTTTGCGGCCAGACCGGCAAAGTTATGACCGTCCATTCTCCGCCCGCAAAGACAGACAAATAAATCCCCGGGCCGCACCAGCCTGCTGTCGGTCTGAACACATGTCACCATGGTATTCCCAAGACCGTTCAGATCGCCTACGCTTTTCAGGGCAAAAGATATCTCTTCAAGGGTCATTTCCATTTTAAATCCATGCTGAGCGCCTTTTTTATCTCTTGAACATCGCTGAAGGGGAGTCTGACCCCCTTCACCTCCTGATATGTTTCATGTCCCTTTCCAGCCACCAGCAGAGCGTCTCCCGGCTTCATGTACCTTACGGCCATATTGATGGCATTTTGGCGGTTCGGTTCAACATGGAGCTCTTTGCAGCTATTTAAACCGGGCCTTATGTCCCTTAATATAGCCAAAGGATCTTCATCCCTGGGATTATCGGAAGTCAGGAAAACCGTGTCAGCAAGTCCGGCAGCAGCCTTTCCCATGAGCGGTCTTTTAAATCTGTCCCTGTTGCCTCCGCATCCGAAGAGGACAATTAGCCGGTTAAAATCAAGGGACTTCAGTGCAAGACAGACATTTTCCAGTGCATCGGGCGTATGGGCGTAATCTACATAAATGTCCAGATTTTGTTCATTCTCAATCTTTTCCAGGCGGCCGGGGATCTGCCCTGAAAATTCAAGACAGGCAAAGTGTTCTGGAGCAAGACCCATGGACAGGGCCGCCCCCTGGGCCGCCAGCAGGTTTGATCCGTTATGTCTGCCCGAAAGGTTTGAGTTGATGATCCATTGCTGATCCTTGTATGTGCATTCCAAGGATATTCCTGCGCGGTCGTTTTTCACAAGTCTTCCCCTTAATTTTGCGGACCCGGCTTGGCCAAGTCCGAAGCTTATGGCCCCGGGGATAGTCTCCAAAAGTATTCTTCCGTATTCATCATCCGCGTTGATCACCGCCCGGAAGGATTTTTTTCTTTCAAAACTCAAGAAAAGCTTTGACTTGGCCTGAAAGTACCGCTGCATATCTTCATGAAAATCAAGATGATCCTGGGAAAGGTTTGTGAACACTCCTGCGTCAAAGTCTATTCCAGCAACCCTGTCCTGCTCCAGGGCGTGGGAGGATACTTCCATTACAACCATTTCAACTCCGTCCCTGTCCATAAGGGAAAGCATCTCGTGCAGTTTCAGACAGTCAGGTGTGGTCATCGGTGCATCTATAACCCGGTCGGCCCAGCGGTAGTTCACAGTGCCGATGATCCCTGTCTTAAAGCCGCTGCTTCGAAATATATGCTCAACCAGGTAACTGGTAGTGGTCTTGCCGTTGGTTCCGGTGATACCGATTACTGCAAGGTTCAGTCTTTCGGTATGGTAATGTGCTCTGGCCAGCTCACCCAGGGCAAGTGCAGGGTTTTCATGACCCAGAATTTTTTCTCCGGAATAGTTATGCGTCTCCTCCTGGGGGCAGATCACCCATGAGGCGCCTTTTTTCAGGGCGTCGGGAATAAATCCTGCCCCGTTGTGCCTTGTCCCTGGCAGGGCCACGAATATGTCTCCGGGTTCCACTAAACCTGAATGATTTTTGACCGGCCTGCCTTGAGCCGCCTCGTTTAAGAGTTGTGCAAAGTCCATTGTCTTTACTGTCATGATTCGCAAAGCCGCAGGATTACCTTGCCGTTGTTTTCACTAAAATGTTCGCCCGGTTCCGGGACCTGATCCCTGACCATTACCCCTGTGCCTTCAAGAACAGGCACGATTCCAGCTCCCAGCAGTTTTTCAGCTGCTTCCCTGAGAGGCAGGCCCCGTAAATCAGGTATTTTATTTCCCGGGGAAACCCGCTCTTTTCTGTGATTCACGTTGAATCTGGCATTCCCGGCGAAACTGTTGGCATTGCCGGGCTGGATATCAGTTTCCGGAAGATTCCTGAGTCTGAGTCCCCGCCCTGAAGAAAGAATGCTCTTTCCGATCCCGGCAAAAACAGGCGCGGCCACTACTCCTCCGTAGTGTTGGGGGGAAGGTTCATCAATGATGGCCATTATCATATATTCAGGCTCAAGCGCCGGAATAAAGCCAACAAAGGAGGCCACATACTTGTCGCCGTATCCCCCTCTGGCAGTTGCTTTTTGAGCAGTGCCGGTCTTTCCGCCCACTTCCGTGCCTGATATCCTGGCCCTGGTTCCAGTGCCGTCCATTTCAACGGAATCCCTGAGCATCGATAAAATCTGCCTGCTCACATCCACGGAAAAGATTCTTTGCCCGGTCCGGGGGTGCCTGCTGTCATCTTTGATCAGGTTAAGCTCGGTGAATCTTCCTTGGTTAGCCAAAGTCAGGTAAGCCCTGGCCAGCTGCAGCGAGGTTGAGGCAATCCCCTGGCCAAAGGAAATTGCGGCCAGATCAATCCTGCTCCAGGCATGAGGAGGTCTTAATATCCCTTTACCCTGTCCGGGAAGGGGCAGATCCGTCGCTGTTGTAAATCCAAGCTTGTCAAGATATTGAAAATACTTGTCCGGTCCAAGATCAAGTCCGATTTTTGCCGTGCAGATATTGCTGGAATACCTGAGGATCCTGTTAAGGGTAAGCCATCCGTATTCTTTGACGTCCCTGATTTCGTTTCTTCCCAGGCGCCATCTTCCGTTTTCACAAAAATACAAAGAGTCGGTTTTGGCAATTCCCTCTTCCAGGGCAGCTGCCATGAGAAAGGGCTTCAGGGTTGAACCGGGCTCAATGAGATCAACCGCTGCCCTGTTGCGCCAGATTGAGGAGTTGGAACTTTGGAAGTTATTGGGATCAAAAAACGGATAAGAGGCCCATGCCAGAATGTCCCCGCTGGGAACATGGACGACCA